>Ga0181473_100331_pt1 | contig 11118 bp, 5 predicted proteins | sample In2P11_FD_119089 | JGI IMG/M metagenome (GOLD analysis project Ga0181473, IMG submission 119089) | Clean room microbial communities from NASA Spacecraft Assembly Facility at Jet Propulsion Laboratory, Pasadena, California, USA -... ... | reverse complement strand
AGGGAGCACATTGAAGCAAAAGAGAAAGCCAAGGGTAAGGAAACCCAGGACAGACCACCACAGAAAGAACTAGAAGAGAGACGAGGGAAAGGCCAAGCTGCTGAACCCAAAACTGTGGGTGGAATAAAGGCACAAACACCAAGGGAGAAACAATTGCAAATCAAGGCAAAGAGGACTGAAAAAGCCCAAGCAAGTGAGGACACAACCAAGGCAACCACAACAAAGTTAGAAGAGAAGGCACCCCCAGCCAAGCAGACCAAAACAGTGAAGACAGTTTCTACAGGAAGCCAGAAAACTGTTTCTACAGGAAGCCAGAAAACAGTCAGCACAGGACTTTCTACAGGAAGTCTGGAAACAGGGCAACATAAGGAAAAATCGCCTGAGATTTTAGCCAAGGAGGCAGCAACTATGCTGGCCACCCTAAGCACATCTCCAAAGCAGAAAGGGAAGCGAAAGAGGGAGCCTTCCATGTATTTTAAGGCAAGACGGAGCATGAGGAGAAAGACTGGCAGGCCCCAGCCACCATCAAAAGAACCAATCACGTTGTAGACACCCCAGCTACACAAAAGGAGAGGTCTCCCTCCAAGGCATCCATCACTTATGAATGGGGAAGCTTGAAGACATCCACCTGGAGAGAAAGAATGAAAATGTTGGACACAAAGGCCTCTATACAGGATGCTGAGACTGCTCTACAGGAAACACTGGCTAGGCTAAAGGAGACCGAAGAAATGGAAGGGGAGGCAGCGAAATCACCACAGGAGGAAGAAAAGGTGGAGAACATTGTGGAACCGAGCCCCCAGCCCAACTTGGGCTCCTACTATAACTTCTTGGAGGCCGGAAAGATCATTCCCCAAAAATTCACAGTGCCACTTTTCCTTGCATTAGAAGAAAAGAGAGTGAGGACCCACACTTGGATGAAGATCGCTAAGTCCAAGGGTGTGGCAGATATAGGTCCCCTGGAGGAACAACTCAAGGAGGCGAGAAGGGAATTGGCTATGGTACGACATGTGGAGAGCAGCCAGCAGGCCAAGCTACAGTTACAAGGACAGAAAAAGAAAGACAGGCCTCACGTCTTGGGAGAACAACAGCAACAAGAGGAGCCCACAACAAACAAAGATACCCCTGATGAACAGCAGAGAAGGGAAGGGATGCAGGCTGAAATTGATACACTGAATAGACAGCTACAGGAGAAGGAATTGCAAGCAGGCCTGGAGATACAGTCTCTGAAACAGCAGGTACAAGAAAAGGAAGCCCAACTGGCCTGCATGGCCAGCCGGGCAACGGAAGCTCTGCACTGTAGGCAGCCTGCCAAATCGTACACCCTATACCTTAAGGATCAGTGGTTACAATTTCAGATCAACACCTTGGCCCAAAGGGGCATCACTCTGTTTCAAAATTATCATCAATTTGCAGCTCTACGTGGCAGTAGTTCATTAGAAGACAGGGCCAAATTATCAGAGTTTTACTTGCACAACCTCGCCCTTTCGAACATGAATGCATGGGACCCCAACACTATGATAGGGGATGTCCAACTTATGGCCATGGCCTCTTTGATGAATCATGAGGAAAAGAGAGCAGCAGAGGTCCGCAGTATCATAGGCAGAGAACTCAGTGAGCCACTAATGATTAGAGCAGAGCCAGATGACCCCTCAACTGTGATAAGCGCCCACCAGCACTTGGCCAACAGCCCTCAGGATTTACTAGAATACATTGAGCAACAGGCTCAAGCTATTGCCCACTTTGAGGACATGGAGAGACTGTTGGGAGAAAACTGCCTGCATGCCTGCACAAGGCGGTGGAACACACTGTCTCACAGCTTGAAGATAAGGGAATACCACTCTCCCACCAGGATGAGGGAGGCCTTGGCAAGGGTACCTCTCTACAAACAGTTGATGCAGAATCTGCAAGCCAATTGGATTGGCCTGAAATTCAGTCCTCCTTTCCTTTTGGGATTGCTAGAAGGAGTTAAGGAAGAGGAGGAAGGTAGACAGTGGGAGGAAGTGGAAAGGAAAGCAAGATTCCACACTGGGAAGAGGATATCACCGTGGAGGCTTGGGATATCAAAGCTATAAAGAATGATGAGCTGGACTAGTTGCTCAGAGGATGAGCAACCCATTTAGTAGGGGGGTGATGATAAGCCCCGAATTGGGTAACTTATTGGGCTCATTTTGCCTAATTGTCCTTGATCAATCCACCATTTTTCATAGATTATGCATGTCTTTTGAGTATGTTTATGTTATTTGAACGAATAAGGGTGTTCACTCTACCAATGAGGCTAATACGTAGTTATTTCAGGTTTTTTGGACAAATTTTGGAGCAAAACCAAGCAATTATGGGCCAGGTGACAGCTAAGCTTGAGGTGAGGATTCGTAGGGAGGTTGTCTCTGGCATTAAATGGCCCTTCCTCGAAATCTCCCCCCTCAACTCCGAGCTCAACAAGCCACCAAAACGAATCCTAAAGGCAGCCAAGCAGCCTTGGGAAGAGTGACTGTTTACTGGCAGTTTGAACAGCCGAGTCCCTTGAATTAAGGAGGGCTGCTAGGCCCCTCGTAGTGTATAAATAGGAAGGCCTCGGCCTTCGTAGTTTACTTTTGGAACTGTTGGTATTTGCACTATAGTGCTGGCATTTTCTCAGCTCGTTTTCTTGTAGCTACTGCTATATAACTTTCTTGTGATGATTATTTTTGAGTAATGAGAAGCAGCTTTACTTGGCTTCAGATCTGAGTTCTTTATAGGAGCATGCAGCTCTTGGGATTGGGCCCAACCCAAGTGCCAAGGCCTCCTTATGTATTGTTATTTGCTTTTATGTCTTTGCAAAATCATTTCTGTTAAGTAGATTAAATCTTGCTGATTAACTAGGTCACTGTTGATGATTAGAAAGACTTTTGATATTCAGATTGAGTTGATAGGTTATTAACAGGGACAAGCTTCGGAAAAATGCCACCAAGCACCTCTGATTTCATCTCTCCCTCAGTGGGATCAGGAGCTGGGATCAAGGTGACCTTGCTGCCAACAAAAACACTGACTTTGCTTTGCCATGCAATCATTAGTGTTTGATTTTTATTTGCAGAAGTTGGTTACATCTTCAGATTCTTGATTGCTTCGTTGCATAGTTAGGTATACATGGTTTCATTGCAATTAAAACTTCTGTTCATTCTCTTTACTATTAGCTAGATCAGGTTAGGTTAACGTAACTAGGTCTCTGATTTTACAAGTCTTCCTTGGTTCAGTTGGAAAAACAACTTGCAGAGCACCCGTACCACTTCTCTATCTGCCCATACTCCATCAATCCCATCTGCTCCATCCCCTAACACGGATTCTTGCCTCACGTTTTCCATTTGCTCACGCAACCCTAATTTTTGTGCAACATTGCTTCATTCCTCCTTGAACAAATCCAGCCATCTTCATCTTTCCTCAGCTCCATCCACCAATTCCTGGACCTCCTCACACCCCTGTCCTACCTCCATACTCACTCCTTCACCTTTCTCTATCCATCCATCCTCCAAAATCCCATTTTTGAACATCTTGTAGAAAATTATAGACATCCTGTAGAAATTCCAGAACATCCTGTAGAACCCCTGCAGACTTCCTGTAGAGGCTCACGAATGAGGTTTCTTGATAGCCAAACTCTGTGAAACTCTCTGGAAGGGTGTTAGGGACCCCTTAAGCCCTCTTTGAACCTTCTCGACCTCTTCCAAGCATTTCCTCTCGCCAATCCTCTGATGGGAAACAAACAAGTTGACATGCATAGGATGGTAGGCCAATGAAACTCATCTGAAGCCTATGTATTTGATAGTGCAAGACATGCTGCGAAGGATAGTTAGCAGGGAGTCTCCAAAACGAAGCTAAGGCAAAATTTTGGAGGGTGGTTGTAGCCGCTACAACACCACCATAGCATCTTACCCATACTTGATGCTGAAAGACCTCCTAAAAACTAGAGGGTTCTCCAACCTGAGCGACCAAGGCTTGGTATCTCTCTAGTTGTCTACGCTCCCTTTTTTTCGTTGTTGGGCGCACCGACAAAATCCTCTGCATCTCGTAGTATCTGTTGAAGTTCTTGATTCGTTCTTCCATTGGTAGTGGGTATGCCTTTCTGCTCCTCCTCTTCCTGAGACTGCACCTGTTGTGATACCTCTGGAGTTTTTCCTTTAGGAGAAACGCTGGTGCTAGTTTCTGCTGGTCGAAGTGGCTAGACCAATGGATCATCCTTTGACTGCTCTTCGGAAGGCATTTTTCGGGATTTTCTGAAAGCTCTGTCCTCCATGAGCTTTACATCCGGTTGAATTACGATCTTCCTATTCCCCGGAAGATAGACTCTATATGCCTTATCCTTCTCGCTATATCCCACAAGATATCCTTTCTCCGCAGTCTGATCCAATTTCTTCCTCTTTTCTTCGGGTATATGGTAGTATGCCAAACTCCCAAATCTCCTGAAATTACTCACTTTGGGCTTCTTACCGGTGAAGACACTCTTTGGAGTAATCTTACCTAATGCCCTGTGAGGAGCCCTGTTCTGGACATAAACGGCCGTGTTGCATGCTTCTGCCCATAGAAACTTGGGCATATCCTGATCATACAACATTGCCGTGGTTGCTTCAACAATAGTTCTGTTCTTCCTTTCTGCTACTCCATTCTGCTCCGGTTTGTAGGGAGCTGTCCACTCTCTTCTGATGCCTTCCCTTGTGCGAAAATGAGTGAAGTCCTTGTTTATGTATTCTTCACCATTATCTGAGCGCAATATCTTTATCCTCTTTCATGTCAGATTTTCAAGTAGAGCCTTGAACTCTTTGAATCGACCAAAAACCTCATCCTTGGTTTTTAGAAAGTAGATCCAAGTCTTTCTGGAATGGTCATCGATGAAGGTGACGAAGCATTCAGCACCACTAAGAGCTTTTGTGGACATGGGTCTGCAGATATCTGAGTGTATCAATACTAGAGCACTCCTATTATTACTTCTGGAATGTGGAAAATGCTGCTTTGGCGTACTTTCCTAGTGCGCACCCTTTGCATACATCATCTCGTTTGGTATTCAACTCTGGAATTCCTATTACAGTTCTTTTGAGAATTCTTAGAGCCCCATGGTGTAATTGTCCCATCCTCCTGTGCAATAGTTCATTCAATTTTTTTTCCCACTGCTGCCTATCAGTGCCATTGGAGATTCTAGCTGTAATTTATACACCCTGTTACTTCTGACTCCTATCTGAGCCTTCTTTTTTCCAACTCGGGTGTTTGACATATACTTTCTCCTTAATCAAGAAAACATCATAGCCCCTGTTTTGAAGCTGAGATACAGAGAGTAAGTTCATCCCCAATCTTGGCACATGCAGCACATTGGTTCTCGAAGTCGATCCCCTGCTTCTGCTTGAAAGACTACAATACCTCTTTCTATGGGGGCACATTTTGACTTATTTCCTATGGTGATCTGGACGTTAATCCTTTCTTCCTGATAATTCAAAAAAACATTCTTGTATTCCTGTCATATGCCAGGAAGCTCCACTATCTATATACCAAACCTCAGAGGAGGCAGAAGTCGCTAGGCAAGCGACTTCTTCTTCCAGTCTGGAAGCTAACATGGAATAATCATGATCCATGTTCTTTGTGCTCTCTTCTTTCTTTGGAGATCTGCGTGAGTCCCTATGAGTTGATGCCTCGACATCATGCTCTTGACTCATAGCAGATTCTTTAATCTTGTTGCTCGATCTCTGCTTTGATACCATGTGAAAATTTCTAACATGAAATTCTATAGCAGTCACTAATTTATTTCTCCTACTTATTTTCCACAATAAGTTATTTATAAAACCCTTCAGTAAACATTAAAATAAATTTTACTGCAATTATCACATAATAGCGTAGAGAAAATAACAATGATATACAAGCACAAGAATCAATCACATCAACATAGTTATTTTTGGACAATTGTCCTCGAAAAAACCCAATGTGGGAAATCCGGTGCAGTAGATGAGGGTTTATTTATTAATCTTCATCAACAATCTCTTTACAAAGAAAGATTCTACAAAACACTAAGACACTTATGAGAGAAAACACCTGGGACAATTTTGATCCTCCTCCTAGAGAAGTTCTGACACCTTGGAGACCCTCTACCCTCCTTTGCATTAGCCTGCGTGAGAACTACGTCTCTTGTTGTGTTGTCTCACTACTCTTCCCTCTGCGCTGTCTCTCAAATGCTCTGCGTCACCTCTTCCTCAGTCTCTGACTGATGTTAATACCCTCCTCTTCCTTTACCCTGCTACTCTCCCTTTGAAATCGAACTTCTTCTTCTTGAGAATCGATTTCCCTCAGGTTACTGAGTATTTGCTTGGTGTATCTCCAAATGACTCTCAAGTCTTCTCTTATATTTTTCTTGTTGATGAATCAACCACTGAGATTAAGTCCTTAATCAACGGCTAAGATTAAGACAGACTTGATCCTCGTTTCTTAGAAGCTTCTCACCCATATCTTTATTAATACCCATTAATATTTTTATTTTCCTAAGTTTAGACTTAGGACCCCATTAAAAATATTAATTATTTTAATAACTCACCAACTGAGTGGAATTTCTCCAAACGATTTATGGGTCTTGGAGATCTCATGAATATTAGCCTCTCCACAAAATTTTGGAACTAGATCACATCCGATGCTACCCAAAATCAACATTTTTTGGATAAATGTCCTCGAAAAAACCCAATGCGGGAAAACCGGTGCAACAACTCTGAGGGTTTTATATTATTAAGTAGTGGTTTCTGAATACAACTCTAGATGCCCTTCTGGCAATCTAGTTACAGAGAAATAAACTGGCAGAAAAATTTAGTGAGATTACCTCACTCTACCCGACAAATCCCGACTGATCCGGCAGTTGAACCAACTATTCCTGGCTATCTTTGCACTGGCCCTGCGTAGGCCTTGTGGTGGGCTCCAGTATTGCAGCAATAATGCTGCAACTCCTGGGACTCCCTTCTTTACTCTTATCAACCCGGTAGTTCGTTACAAACTTGGAAGCGACGACGCGTATGCACAAGTACTAGCTCTTGCCGCGGCTGTCACTTGATCAGCTGGCCCAAGTCCGCTAGGAGCTTAAGCCAACTTCTATGAGCTTTTAGAAGAAACTTTTTAACTGATGGATGAAAGCTAACTCAAAGGAGATTGATCTACTTGCAGAAAGAAACTGGAAAGCTGAAAGAAAATGTAAACCCTAGCAAACCCTAATTTTACCAGCTAGTCCTACTGATGCAAGAAAGAGGATGCAAGCTACTGAAAGAGATGCCATTGACTTCTAGGAATGTAAAATGCATGTGTCTAAGTTACTTTTACAGTAACATCTGAAAAAACATCTTTTTGTATTTTTGAATAAGTTGCCAGAATTATCATGCATGCGATTTAACTGTTTTTGACTGTGCAGAGGTGGATTGGCGAGAGGAAATGCTTGGAAGAGGTCGAGAAGGTTCAAAGAGGGCTTAAGGGGTCCCTAACACCCTTCCAGAGAGTTTCACAGAGTTTGGCTATCAAGAAACCTCATTCGTGAGCCTCTACAGGAAGTCTGCAGGGGTTCTACAGGATGTTCTGGAATTTCTACAGGATGTCTATAATTTTCTACAAGATGTTCAAAAATGGGATTTTGGAGGATGGATGGATAGAGAAAGGTGAAGGAGTGAGTATGGAGGTAGGACAGGGGTGTGAGGAGGTCCAGGAATTGGTGGATGGAGCTGAGGAAAGATGAAGATGGCTGGATTTGTTCAAGGAGGAATGAAGCAATGTTGCACAAAAATTAGGGTTGCGTGAGCAAATGGAAAACGTGAGGCAAGAATCCGTGTTAGGGGATGGAGCAGATGGGATTGATGGAGTATGGGCAGATAGAGAAGTGGTACGGGTGCTCTGCAAGTTGTTTTTCCAACTGAACCAAGGAAGACTTGTAAAATCAGAGACCTAGTTACGTTAACCTAACCTGATCTAGCTAATAGTAAAGAGAATGAACAGAAGTTTTAATTGCAATGAAACCATGTATACCTAACTATGCAACGAAGCAATCAAGAATCTGAAGATGTAACCAACTTCTGCAAATAAAAATCAAACACTAATGATTGCATGGCAAAGCAAAGTCAGTGTTTTTGTTGGCAGCAAGGTCACCTTGATCCCAGCTCCTGATCCCACTGAGGGAGAGATGAAATCAGAGGTGCTTGGTGGCATTTTTCCGAAGCTTGTCCCTGTTAATAACCTATCAACTCAATCTGAATATCAAAAGTCTTTCTAATCATCAACAGTGACCTAGTTAATCAGCAAGATTTAATCTACTTAACAGAAATGATTTTGCAAAGACATAAAAGCAAATAACAATACATAAGGAGGCCTTGGCACTTGGGTTGGGCCCAATCCCAAGAGCTGCATGCTCCTATAAAGAACTCAGATCTGAAGCCAAGTAAAGCTGCTTCTCATTACTCAAAAATAATCATCACAAGAAAGTTATATAGCAGTAGCTACAAGAAAACGAGCTGAGAAAATGCCAGCACTATAGTGCAAATACCAACAGTTCCAAAAGTAAACTACGAAGGCCGAGGCCTTCCTATTTATACACTACGAGGGGCCTAGCAGCCCTCCTTAATTCAAGGGACTCGGCTGTTCAAACTGCCAGTAAACAGTCACTCTTCCCAAGGCTGCTTGGCTGCCTTTAGGATTCGTTTTGGTGGCTTGTTGAGCTCGGAGTTGAGGGGGGAGATTTCGAGGAAGGGCCATTTAATGCCAGAGACAACCTCCCTACGAATCCTCACCTCAAGCTTAGCTGTCACCTGGCCCATAATTGCTTGGTTTTGCTCCAAAATTTGTCCAAAAAACCTGAAATAACTACGTATTAGCCTCATTGGTAGAGTGAACACCCTTATTCGTTCAAATAACATAAACATACTCAAAAGACATGCATAATCTATGAAAAATGGTGGATTGATCAAGGACAATTAGGCAAAATGAGCCCAATAAGTTACCCAATTCGGGGCTTATCATCACCCCCCTACTAAATGGGTTGCTCATCCTCTGAGCAACTAGTCCAGCTCATCATTCTTTATAGCTTTGATATCCCAAGCCTCCACGGTGATATCCTCTTCCCAGTGTGGAATCTTGCTTTCCTTTCCACTTCCTCCCACTGTCTACCTTCCTCCTCTTCCTTAACTCCTTCTAGCAATCCCAAAAGGAAAGGAGGACTGAATTTCAGGCCAATCCAATTGGCTTGCAGATTCTGCATCAACTGTTTGTAGAGAGGTACCCTTGCCAAGGCCTCCCTCATCCTGGTGGGAGAGTGGTATTCCCTTATCTTCAAGCTGTGAGACAGTGTGTTCCACCGCCTTGTGCAGGCATGCAGGCAGTTTTCTCCCAACAGTCTCTCCATGTCCTCAAAGTGGGCAATAGCTTGAGCCTGTTGCTCAATGTATTCTAGTAAATCCTGAGGGCTGTTGGCCAAGTGCTGGTGGGCGCTTATCACAGTTGAGGGGTCATCTGGCTCTGCTCTAATCATTAGTGGCTCACTGAGTTCTCTGCCTATGATACTGCGGACCTCTGCTGCTCTCTTTTCCTCATGATTCATCAAAGAGGCCATGGCCATAAGTTGGACATCCCCTATCATAGTGTTGGGGTCCCATGCATTCATGTTCGAAAGGGCGAGGTTGTGCAAGTAAAACTCTGATAATTTGGCCCTGTCTTCTAATGAACTACTGCCACGTAGAGCTGCAAATTGATGATAATTTTGAAACAGAGTGATGCCCCTTTGGGCCAAGGTGTTGATCTGAAATTGTAACCACTGATCCTTAAGGTATAGGGTGTACGATTTGGCAGGCTGCCTACAGTGCAGAGCTTCCGTTGCCCGGCTGGCCATGCAGGCCAGTTGGGCTTCCTTTTCTTGTACCTGCTGTTTCAGAGACTGTATCTCCAGGCCTGCTTGCAATTCCTTCTCCTGTAGCTGTCTATTCAGTGTATCAATTTCAGCCTGCATCCCTTCCCTTCTCTGCTGTTCATCAGGGGTATCTTTGTTTGTTGTGGGCTCCTCTTGTTGCTGTTGTTCTCCCAAGACGTGAGGCCTGTCTTTCTTTTTCTGTCCTTGTAACTGTAGCTTGGCCTGCTGGCTGCTCTCCACATGTCGTACCATAGCCAATTCCCTTCTCGCCTCCTTGAGTTGTTCCTCCAGGGGACCTATATCTGCCACACCCTTGGACTTAGCGATCTTCATCCAAGTGTGGGTCCTCACTCTCTTTTCTTCTAATGCAAGGAAAAGTGGCACTGTGAATTTTTGGGGAATGATCTTTCCGGCCTCCAAGAAGTTATAGTAGGAGCCCAAGTTGGGCTGGGGGCTCGGTTCCACAATGTTCTCCACCTTTTCTTCCTCCTGTGGTGATTTCGCTGCCTCCCCTTCCATTTCTTCGGTCTCCTTTAGCCTAGCCAGTGTTTCCTGTAGAGCAGTCTCAGCATCCTGTATAGAGGCCTTTGTGTCCAACATTTTCATTCTTTCTCTCCAGGTGGATGTCTTCAAGCTTCCCCATTCATAAGTGATGGATGCCTTGGAGGGAGACCTCTCCTTTTGTGTAGCTGGGGTGTCTACAACGTGATTGGTTCTTTTGATGGTGGCTGGGGCCTGCCAGTCTTTCTCCTCATGCTCCGTCTTGCCTTAAAATACATGGAAGGCTCCCTCTTTCGCTTCCCTTTCTGCTTTGGAGATGTGCTTAGGGTGGCCAGCATAGTTGCTGCCTCCTTGGCTAAAATCTCAGGCGATTTTTCCTTATGTTGCCCTGTTTCCAGACTTCCTGTAGAAAGTCCTGTGCTGACTGTTTTCTGGCTTCCTGTAGAAACAGTTTTCTGGCTTCCTGTAGAAACTGTCTTCACTGTTTTGGTCTGCTTGGCTGGGGGTGCCTTCTCTTCTAACTTTGTTGTGGTTGCCTTGGTTGTGTCCTCACTTGCTTGGGCTTTTTCAGTCCTCTTTGCCTTGATTTGCAATTGTTTCTCCCTTGGTGTTTGTGCCTTTATTCCACCCACAGTTTTGGGTTCAGCAGCTTGGCCTTTCCCTCGTCTCTCTTCTAGTTCTTTCTGTGGTGGTCTGTCCTGGGTTTCCTTACCCTTGGCTTTCTCTTTTGCTTCAATGTGCTCCCT
>Ga0181473_100330_pt1 | contig 11118 bp, 10 predicted proteins | sample In2P11_FD_119089 | JGI IMG/M metagenome (GOLD analysis project Ga0181473, IMG submission 119089) | Clean room microbial communities from NASA Spacecraft Assembly Facility at Jet Propulsion Laboratory, Pasadena, California, USA -... ... | reverse complement strand
TGTATTTATTGATTTTTCTCAGTATTATAGAAATGATCTAATCATCATGAATTATTGTAATTATCTTTGATTTTATATAAGACTTGACATTTTGTGAATATTCTATTAAAAAAATTAGTAATCTATTTTATTCTTTATTATTTTATTATAAAACTCATTATATAAGAAAGAAATATAAGACATTTCAAAATGTTTTATTACAGAGATTTGAATTTGAATTTTATTCTTTATTATTTTATTCTAAAACCTGATGTATTATCTTGATAAATTATATCATTTTTTTAATAGTTAATATTATATAATATATTTATTTTAAACCCACATCGAGGAAGTTGAAAATATATGAAAAAGGGGTATATTAGTGGGTCTTAAAACCCATCATTTATTTTGATAAAGATAAGGAAGATTACATTAATTTTTTACAAATTCTTAAAATATAAAAAGAATATATATATATTTTTATTTTGATATTGTTTATAAAAATTAAAACCCATCGTATATTTCCATAAAGAATAATTTTTTAATATTCTTAAAAAAATTATATATATTTTTATATTTTGATATTTGCTAATAGGAAATCTCTAGAAAGTTTTTTTAAATCATTTTCATTTTATAAAAATTATTTATATTGATAATTTTGTTAAAGATGGTTTTTATCAAATCACTTCTTATTTTGGTGAATGATGAATGAATAATTCCACGATAATTCTGGTGAAGGATTGATTGATAATTAATCGTTTGGTTGAAATAACTTGAAATAAACCCCAAGATCAAACTTCCAATTACTATAACGCGCTTCGAATCCTTGGAGAAGGATTTAAAATGCCTTTAAGAAATACATTAAGAAAAAACAATAAATACATTCGGCAGCAACCAGACATGAAAATCAATTTGGAAACCGAAATTTCCACAGAAATGATTTACCTAAAAGCTCACTGCAACATAACATTTGGGCCTCCCCAGACTAATAATCCGACTTCAGATTATTCAGCCATGGGTAGAATCGAATAATGATAACTGGACTATATATTGTCGTGATCGCGAACACATTCCAGCGGCATTTGCTTGTTTCTGGGCATCTCAGTGCAGTAATTTTAGTGGTGTAGTGCTTCCTCACCCATTTCAACTACCGTCATTGGCGCCCACATCCAGTTCTCTAAACTCCTCCCGATCCCACCACCGCCGCCCCTACGTAGCACACACCGATTATGGAGTAGAAGCCTCACAAGCATCGACATGGAATTCCCTGTAGGAGGCGATGAACAACGCCTTGGCCCAGTCAGTTTTCTCCAGACCCCCTCGGGTGGCCCAGTCATCAGCATACCACAGGATCGAATAGATCTTCATCGGCTGGTTAAATGGGTACCTCACGCCCAGATCCTTGCTGTTCTTGAACACCTGGATTGGTACCTCATCTACCAAAAATCTGCGCCCCAAAAAAAAAAATCACACCAAACCATATTAAACCAAAAGAGGTCCATTGTAAAATTACACACTACATTTGCATTTGGCTCCGGTTCGATAATAAATAATGGGCTCAAGAATGGGGGCTTACACAATTTGGTACATGTTCCAAAGCACAGCGTAGGAATGGTAATCCTTGGTGGGGTCGAATCAGAGGTATATTCGATGTTCTCTCTCACCCTTCCTGCCTGTAAATACATTGGTCTAAAGAATGTAGGGTTCCTCAGACTTGTTCCCCAAGAATTCAAAGTCTATCTCATCGTGTTCTGTAGTTTGAGAAGAAATCTACCCGCACCAAAAGAAATATAGATACATAAACAGGTAGAAGCAGACTTAGACCCCCAAAACTCCTAAGATTATTATGAATACTTACATAAAAGGTGGTGACAGTGCCAGCGGAATCATCAGGAACTAGCTTTATCTGCATACTAAAATGCCCAAATAAATATGTCCCCTTAGACTCGAACCTGGCACCTGCCAACCCATATTTCATCCCACATTGTTATTCCCACAGCTCATAAAAGGATAAAACAACCCAAAAATATGCAGAAACAAATCCAATGTATAATAGCTTACCATACAGTTTGTTGAGGAGAAGCTCGGTCTTTTGACCGCCAAGGAATTGTTTGATGTGATCTGAGCCCCAGCTGGTGACATAGTTGTTGTGAAAGGACACACTCACTGGCTTCCTAGGAGTGGCAGCCATGGCAGCAGAATGGAGTAATAGAATGAACCACGAGCCATACAAACATGAATCACGAGCCAAAAAGCTGCCTTCTAACCAAATAAAATTTGGACGTAACAAAATTACAAATTCAAAATTCGAATTTGAATTCCTTTTGCGCCTTTACTAAATTCAAAATAAAACAGAATTTGGAAAACGGTGGTAGACGAGGAAGACAACGGAGGTTGCAGGAGGAGACAGGAGACGAGGAAGCCAACGGAGGTTACAGGAGGAGCCGGGACAAGTTTGACAGTGGTCGCAGATACATTGAATACTGGAGCTTACCGAAGGTAGGGTGATCGAGTTGCCGGAATATGCATGGATATGTATGGCTTTCATGCATATGTAGCATGCCTTCAGATGCACGAATGTCCTGTCACAGGTACTTAGTGCTCATTTATGTTTCTATAGGGTTGGAAATAGGAACTTCCAGTCAAACTGCCTGGCCCACGTGACCAGCCCCAAATACACACAACTCCCATTTAATGTAGTGTACGCTTAAACCACATGCGAGCAAACCAAAACAAATACAAACCATAAATGAATATGTGCCAACCGTTTAATGCAAAGGTTATAGTTGGTTTATAATAACCAAAAGCATATATATATATATATATGTTTAAAAATGTTTGGTTAAAAAAAATTATCAAGGGGATTATAAAACAAAATTTTGATATTTGTGGAGGGGAAAGATTTGACCTCCTAAGCTCCTCCACAATTAGTTAATCATTTACCAATTATGCCAAACCAATTCCTTGGTAGCTCCACCAATCAAGTTATTTAAGAACTCAATGTTTGCCAACGCTGGGAGGAGAAGCACTGCATGAATTTTGAGACAGGAGCAGACATGCAAATCGAAGTAGCTTAATAATTTTTTAACGTAGGAACTGTGAATTTTGCAGGAGGGCAAAATTTTCAACTTCTCAGAAATTGACAAATTTTATATGGATTTTACACCTCTCATTGCTGTGTACACGATGGAGCTATCCATCTTTCAATATGAGTTCTACATCTTCCAGTGAATTCCAGAATGCACACGGAACCATGATTTCAGTGAAAATAGGGAGCGGATCCATGAGCCATGAAATTTTCCCAAGGAGGTAAAATTTCACTTTGTCAGAGTATGGTCAAGTTTATACTTGTTTTTCATGGTTTTCCGTAGGGATCCTAATGGTGAAATCAGATTTGACATCTAAGCAGGGGATTTCAGCGCATCCCTGAAACAGAATCTTTGAGGAACCCTGAGGGAATCTAAAAGATTCCTTGAGCTCCAAATTTTCAAATTCTCAGAATTCGGATTTTGGACAGTTGTTTTAGCACTACTTGATGCCAAAAATCTGATGGTGTATTCAGATTTGTCTTCCTCTTATTTCTTCTTTCAGTCACTTTTCTAAGTGCTAGTACAGATGTCCATCTTCATGTGCAAACAGTCTTCTTCTTGCAATCGATGCTGTGAAATCGATGTTTCAGCAAGCTTCAGCACTTTGACAGCCTTTGCTTTAGATGGACCTTGGTGGTGAGGTATATGATGTGTTCATGTACTTCTTCTTTCTACATTATGTTGTACAGATCCATGATTGATGTTGATGCAGGATCTTGTTTATTACATGTTGTCATGATTCCTTGCTTGATTTGATGCAGAATCTTTCTATGTGATGTAATTTCTGTCATAACTCTTTATGTTATGCTTTGATATCCCTTGTTGTATGTTGTTGGGATACTCTTGTTGTCATCATGCATGTGTTTTGCTTTGACATCCCTTTTGTGCCATGTTGGCGGGATGCGCACCATGCTTGTTTTTGTGTCATACTAATAGGAGTCTTTTCATTGAGAGTTCTAGTTGTGGAACATCTCTTAGAGCCACTCCTGTGTGAGGGCATTCTTCCTTGTATGATCGAGACACCATCTCTGTGTACATCACCTTATTGACAACATATAATGCAATGGCCTACACCATCTTGACACTGGGGCCCATAGACTTAGTCTCTCCTAGACGAACTCCGTTATCAACAACTTTTGTTTTCATGTGTTGATGATTTTTATGTTCCTCTTCTGTAGCTGTATTTGATAATGTTCTTTCAAAAAAGAAATTTTAACACATCATGAAAGTAAAAGGTCTTGGAAGGGTCCTTCTCACACCCGGACTTGGATCAAGGAGAGATAGGAGGTAGTGATCACAGAGAGGATATGTGTACTGTAGTAGCCCAAAGACCACAAGCATTACTTCTTTGTACGTGTAGCCATATTTCCAGATAGAGAAAGACAGCGAAGCGACCTCATCTTCCAATTGGGTTTTCTCTCTCGAAAGGGTTTCCTAGAGAGCATATTTTGTGTCTTAGGTGTGTGTGAGATTATTTTATTATTCTCTATTTTTCTGCATAATTTCCATTTGCATGCATGCACTAATTATAGTAAAATCTACAGATCTAGAAACTAAATAAAATTGTAATAGTGTAGAATATCATATTTTTAATATAATATTATCAGATATGTTTAATGAAATATCTAGTGGAATATCCATGGAAGTTTATAGATCATTTGGTATTAGAGTGATTTTGTTTGGTTATTTTGTGGATATTGTAGGGATATAGATCAACGGGGTCGAAAATCATAAAACCCTAATCATGGGCGACAAATCTGTAAATGAACCTCTTGATCCTACAAAGGTGAGGTTTTCATGGCTTGAACAACAAGTCGCAGATATAAATCATAATGTAAACCTCCTCATGGCGGCCCTAAGCAATAATCTGGTGTTCTTTAGAGAAGATGGGGGTTCAAATGCAGAGGAAAAATCAGAACAAGGATCAAAAGATTGGGGAGACACAAAGAACCAAAGAAATCGAAAAATATCAACCCATTTCGAGTGCCCTAAATCAATCCCTGTTCAAAATGGAATCAAAAGTCGATATCAAGTCATACCATGGCGAGATCGACACTTTGAAGCTGAACCACTAGTTGCAGCAACTGGAAGTTTATTTCAACATTCATCAGATCGAGGAAGGGAAAAATATCTCATTCACACCACTGGAATAGAGGTCCATGCAATGACTTGGTGGGAGAGCCACACAAAAAAACTAAGGTTGGAGGGAGAACTTCCAGTGAATAAATGGGAGGATTTCAAAACCCTCATTAAGTCACATTTTTATCCCATTGGGTACGTGGAGGACCAGTGGATCCAGTGGCATTACGTAAGGCAATGGTTGGGCCAAAGCATTCATGAGTACACCACAAAATTAAGAAAGATGGCTATAATGCTACGTATCTCTCCAAAGAACCCAAATGTACTGCTCAAGTATTTGGGGGGTCTACACTGCCATTTGTGTGAGCAAGTGATGTTGTTCAAGCCCAAATCAGTGGATGAGGCTTGTGTATAGGAACAATACCTGAAAAGAGAGCAATAAATTAAATCAAAGCAAAAGGAGAAACATGAAGTTTCGAAGGAGGGGAAGAAGAAGCAAAAAGTGGGGAAAGATAAAAATACGACAACCACAACACACCAGCGCAAAGATCCTAGCAACCACTGCAACATTGATAGACATACAGAGGAGAAGTGTTGGAAGTTTCATCTAGAGCTAAACTCAAAGAACAAGAAGAAAGATAATAAGAAGAAGAATCTCATGGTCACTAATTTGAGCAACCAAGTTGAAAGAAACTCAGATGTGGATGAGAAGATCGTTTCTACATCAGTGCAGAAGGAAGTGAATCTAAGTAGCCTTCAACATTAGGAAGAGAAAGAGATGACCAAACTCTTCCATACAAAGATACATGTTAATAAGACAAAGATTGATGCTATGTTTGAATCAGGATCATAGGTGAATCTCATTGCAGCAGATTTGGTCAAGATGTTGGGGCTAGAAGTTTTGTGATAATCCAAACCCATATCCACTGGGATGGGTAAATAAGGATTCAAAGCTGAATGTAACAAAAATTGTTGGGTATACGACCAAAGTCCCACATTGACTAGAAGTGGGGAAGATCATGGGTACATAAGGATGGACAAATATCTCCATTGGTATGAGGCCTTTTGGGGTAAATCCCAAAAACAAATCCATGAGGGCTTAGGCCCAAAGTGGACAATATCATACCATTGTGGAGATATGTGGTGTCCAGAGTCCTTACAAGTGGTATCAGAGCCAAGTTCGAAGTTATCCAAGTGGATGAATCCTTGGAATGTTGAACGAAGGTGGTGAGCCCCGGTAATATCATGATGGGATCTGTGGATGAGCTCGGTTAGAGCAAGCTCTCGAGGCAGGTGGTGCTTCCATGTAAGGCATGTGCTTCCAACACATTGGAGCAGAGAATCCTGGTTGGTAGAGAGTGGATGGATGGATAATCATTTGAGGGGAGGCTCGATAGTCCTTTGTTCGAGGGGAGGATTGTTGGGCATACGACCAAAGTACCACATTGACTAGAAGTGGGGAAGATCATGGGTATATAAGGATGGACAAATATCTCCATTGGTATGAGGCCTTTTGGGGTAAATCCCAAAAACAAATCCATGAGGGCTTAGGCCCAAAGTGGACAATATCATACCATTGTGGAGATATGTGGTGTCCAGAGTCCTTACAAAAAAAATGAAAAATTAGATTTTATACAAGTGTTGACTTTATTGATGAAGTAGATCTGGATGTGGTTCCCCTTGATGTATGTGGAGTCATTTTTGGGAGTCCATACATGTACATGTGTGATGCAATATTCATGAGAAGAGCTAACCAATACCTGTTACAGATCCATTTGGGCACATCACTCCCATCATTCATATCAGTACTATTGGGGCTCATCAAAACCTAATTCAGTTGCTACATGCCCTAGACAAGTCATCACTTTGAATTCCTCCTTCCCTGAGAGTTTCTTGGCTTGAAGACCTCCATAAATTCCTCCTTGAGGGACCATCACAACCTTGGTTAGGGGTAAGTGCTCTAGGGTAAAATGCACAGTGTATGGAGAATGAAGATACCCTTAAAGGTCTTCCCAGGACCTTTGGCAGACTGTAAGATTATCTGCAACCGTCACAAAGTTACATGCATGTTCATAAACATTAACTAACTATCAAAGTAGGAGAAGTATATTACCTCAAGCCTCCATGTAGATTTGCTGGTGACCGCAATGAAGCTAGGTGGAAATCCCCCGAGCTGGCTCCAGATCAAGTCCTGCACATAGAAGAGACAAGCATAATCACAGCATACAACTCTGATAACTAATACATGAATACATCATATACCTCACCACCAAGGTCCATCTAAAGCAAAGGCTGTCAAAGTGCTGAAGCTTGCTGAAACATCGATTTCACAGCATCGATTGCAAGAAGAAGACTGTTTGCACATGAAGATGGACATCTGTACTAGCACTTAGAAAAGTGACTGAAAGAAGAAATAAGAGGAAGACAAATCTGAATACACCATCAGATTTTTGGCATCAAGTAGTGCTAAAACAACTGTCCAAAATCCGAATTCTGAGAATTTGAAAATTTGGAGCTCAAGGAATCTTTTAGATTCCCTCAGGGTTCCTCAAAGATTCTGTTTCAGGGATGCGCTGAAATCCCCTGCTTAGATGTCAAATCTGATTTCACCATTAGGATCCCTACGGAAAACCATGAAAAACAAGTATAAACTTGACCATACTCTGACAAAGTGAAATTTTACCTCCTTGGGAAAATTTCATGGCTCATGGATCCGCTCCCTATTTTCACTGAAATCATGGTTCCGTGTGCATTCTGGAATTCACTGGAAGATGTAGAACTCATATTGAAAGATGGATAGCTCCATCGTGTACACAGCAATGAGAGGTGTAAAATCCATATAAAATTTGTCAATTTCTGAGAAGTTGAAAATTTTGCCCTCCTGCAAAATTCACAGTTCCTACGTTAAAAAATTATTAAGCTACTTCGATTTGCATGTCTGCTCCTGTCTCAAAATTCATGCAGTGCTTCTCCTCCCAGCGTTGGCAAACATTGAGTTCTTAAATAACTTGATTGGTGGAGCTACCAAGGAATTGGTTTGGCATAATTGGTAAATGATTAACTAATTGTGGAGGAGCTTAGGAGGTCAAATCTTTCCCCTCCACAAATATCAAAATTTTGTTTTATAATCCCCTTGATAATTTTTTTTAACCAAACATTTTTAAACATATATATATATATATATGCTTTTGGTTATTATAAACCAACTATAACCTTTGCATTAAACGGTTGGCACATATTCATTTATGGTTTGTATTTGTTTTGGTTTGCTCGCATGTGGTTTAAGCGTACACTACATTAAATGGGAGTTGTGTGTATTTGGGGCTGGTCACGTGGGCCAGGCAGTTTGACTGGAAGTTCCTATTTCCAACCCTATAGAAACATAAATGAGCACTAAGTACCTGTGACAGGACATTCGTGCATCTGAAGGCATGCTACATATGCATGAAAGCCATACATATCCATGCATATTCCGGCAACTCGATCACCCTACCTTCGGTAAGCTCCAGTATTCAATGTATCTGCGACCACTGTCAAACTTGTCCCGGCTCCTCCTGTAACCTCCGTTGGCTTCCTCGTCTCCTGTCTCCTCCTGCAACCTCCGTTGTCTTCCTCGTCTACCACCGTTTTCCAAATTCTGTTTTATTTTGAATTTAGTAAAGGCGCAAAAGGAATTCAAATTCGAATTTTGAATTTGTAATTTTGTTACGTCCAAATTTTATTTGGTTAGAAGGCAGCTTTTTGGCTCGTGATTCATGTTTGTATGGCTCGTGGTTCATTCTATTACTCCATTCTGCTGCCATGGCTGCCACTCCTAGGAAGCCAGTGAGTGTGTCCTTTCACAACAACTATGTCACCAGCTGGGGCTCAGATCACATCAAACAATTCCTTGGCGGTCAAAAGACCGAGCTTCTCCTCAACAAACTGTATGGTAAGCTATTATACATTGGATTTGTTTCTGCATATTTTTGGGTTGTTTTATCCTTTTATGAGCTGTGGGAATAACAATGTGGGATGAAATATGGGTTGGCAGGTGCCAGGTTCGAGTCTAAGGGGACATATTTATTTGGGCATTTTAGTATGCAGATAAAGCTAGTTCCTGATGATTCCGCTGGCACTGTCACCACCTTTTATGTAAGTATTCATAATAATCTTAGGAGTTTTGGGGGTCTAAGTCTGCTTCTACCTGTTTATGTATCTATATTTCTTTTGGTGCGGGTAGATTTCTTCTCAAACTACAGAACACGATGAGATAGACTTTGAATTCTTGGGGAACAAGTCTGAGGAACCCTACATTCTTTAGACCAATGTATTTACAGGCAGGAAGGGTGAGAGAGAACATCGAATATACCTCTGATTCGACCCCACCAAGGATTACCATTCCTACGCTGTGCTTTGGAACATGTACCAAATTGTGTAAGCCCCCATTCTTGAGCCCATTATTTATTATCGAACCGGAGCCAAATGCAAATGTAGTGTGTAATTTTACAATGGACCTCTTTTGGTTTAATATGGTTTGGTGTGATTTTTTTTTTTGGGGCGCAGATTTTTGGTAGATGAGGTACCAATCCAGGTGTTCAAGAACAGCAAGGATCTGGGCGTGAGGTACCCATTTAACCAGCCGATGAAGATCTATTCGATCCTGTGGTATGCTGATGACTGGGCCACCCGAGGGGGTCTGGAGAAAACTGACTGGGCCAAGGCGTTGTTCATCGCCTCCTACAGGGAATTCCATGTCGATGCTTGTGAGGCTTCTACTCCATAATCGGTGTGTGCTACGTAGGGGCGGCGGTGGTGGGATCGGGAGGAGTTTAGAGAACTGGATGTGGGCGCCAATGACGGTAGTTGAAATGGGTGAGGAAGCACTACACCACTAAAATTACTGCACTGAGATGCCCAGAAACAAGCAAATGCCGCTGGAATGTGTTCGCGATCACGACAATATATAGTCCAGTTATCATTATTCGATTCTACCCATGGCTGAATAATCTGAAGTCGGATTATTAGTCTGGGGAGGCCCAAATGTTATGTTGCAGTGAGCTTTTAGGTAAATCATTTCTGTGGAAATTTCGGTTTCCAAATTGATTTTCATGTCTGGTTGCTGCCGAATGTATTTATTGTTTTTTCTTAATGTATTTCTTAAAGGCATTTTAAATCCTTCTCCAAGGATTCGAAGCGCGTTATAGTAATTGGAAGTTTGATCTTGGGGTTTATTTCAAGTTATTTCAACCAAACGATTAATTATCAATCAATCCTTCACCAGAATTATCGTGGAATTATTCATTCATCATTCACCAAAATAAGAAGTGATTTGATAAAAACCATCTTTAACAAAATTATCAATATAAATAATTTTTATAAAATGAAAATGATTTAAAAAAACTTTCTAGAGATTTCCTATTAGCAAATATCAAAATATAAAAATATATATAATTTTTTTAAGAATATTAAAAAATTATTCTTTATGGAAATATACGATGGGTTTTAATTTTTATAAACAATATCAAAATAAAAATATATATATATTCTTTTTATATTTTAAGAATTTGTAAAAAATTAATGTAATCTTCCTTATCTTTATCAAAATAAATGATGGGTTTTAAGACCCACTAATATACCCCTTTTTCATATATTTTCAACTTCCTCGATGTGGGTTTAAAATAAATATATTATATAATATTAACTATTAAAAAAATGATATAATTTATCAAGATAATACATCAGGTTTTAGAATAAAATAATAAAGAATAAAATTCAAATTCAAATCTCTGTAATAAAACATTTTGAAATGTCTTATATTTCTTTCTTATATAATGAGTTTTATAATAAAATAATAAAGAATAAAATAGATTACTAATTTTTTTAATAGAATATTCACAAAATGTCAAGTCTTATATAAAATCAAAGATAATTACAATAATTCATGATGATTAGATCATTTCTATAATACTGAGAAAAATCAATAAATACA
>Ga0181473_100329_pt1 | contig 11155 bp, 12 predicted proteins | sample In2P11_FD_119089 | JGI IMG/M metagenome (GOLD analysis project Ga0181473, IMG submission 119089) | Clean room microbial communities from NASA Spacecraft Assembly Facility at Jet Propulsion Laboratory, Pasadena, California, USA -... ... | reverse complement strand
AATGATAAAGCTGCTAAATCATCTGGACCCCATCTCCATGGCTCTGTTTCGAAACACCATCCGATATTCATAAACAGAAAGAAACTATGATGAGTGATACAGAACTGGAAATGGACCAAGAAATGACCCAGAGTGAGATGGAGATGGAGGATCACAAACTATAGGAGATTCTTGATAAAGAGAATCTAGATCTAGAAGGATTATTGAAACTAGGGGAGCGGGTAGACTCGTTACCTCCAGAGGAGTTCAATAGAGTTCGACAACTGTTTATTTGGAAAACTCATACCAAAGGGCTAGAGAAGCAAAGAAACAATGAAAGGTAGGGTAGCAAAGGTGTGAAGACAATGAAAACTACACCAGGATTAGCATCCAAAAACCCAGGAAAGAAAAGAGGCAGGAAAAATCAAAACGAGCTATTGATGGAATGTGGAAAGCTAATGATAGATTTAGGTAAGATGAAAGACCTAACTAGCTACTCCTTTATAAATATTTAATAATAAAGTTCACTTCTTAGAATATTAGGGGTCTAGGCAGTAAAAGAAAACAAAGATTACTTAGTACTAGAATGAAACAAGCAACATAGGATGTGATCTTAATCTAGGAAACTAAATGTTCCATTCAAAAAATAAAATAAATTCATAGCAAATGGTTCAATCGATTTGAGTTTCTGGAAGTCAAAGTAGAGAATACATCAGGAGGTGTACTAACTCTTTGGAACCCCAAAAAATTGGCATTATAGATGTAGAGGCATCTAGGGATTATTTATCAGTAGTCGTTCAACCTATGGGAGATAAGGAAATGTACTTGGTCACGAATGTGTATGGCCCCCAAAGAATGGATGGTAAACTCAAGTTCCTAGATTCTATGGAGGATCTCAGAGATAGACGTACACGAATATCATGGATCTTGGGGGGTAATTTCAATATGATCAAATCACTTTCGGAGAAAAAAAAGGGGCACCATAATTCTAAGTAAAGACTCTTTGGCATTTCAAACCTTTATAGATAATATGAAGGTAGTGGACATTGTAACGAGTAATGATATCTTTACTTGGAACAATAAAAGAGGAGGAGAGTCTCGGGTGGCCTCAAATTAGATAGATTCATAATATTAGAGGACCTTATGCTCAATGAAAAGGAAATGGTAGTAAGATTTCTCCCCTTTGGAGGCTCCAATCACTGCTTGGTTCAACTAGAGGTTCAAAGCATTGGTACCCCAGGAACAGAGCTTTTAGAGTTGAGAATATCTGGCTCTCCCACCTAGATTTCATCATAAACATAGCCAACTGGTGGTCAGAGGATTTGAATATTCAGAGCACAAGAATGTTCCTTCTTCAAAAAGGACTAAAACATATCAAGCTCGGGCTCAAAGATTGGAACAAGAATGAATATGGCAATACTTTTGAAGAAAAAAAATCTGTTGAAGGTAAAATGCAGGAACTCAACCAAGCCGTTATCATGGATGGCTTTGATAAAGTCAGAAGTGATCAAGTCACTAAATATCATCATGACTGGGAGAATTTATGTAAACAAGTGGAAATATTTTGGAGACAAAAATCTAGAGTTCAATGGCTAAAAGAAGGAGAACGTAACACTAGATTTTTCCATAGATCCATTATGGCGAGTAGAGCTCACAAAAGGATTTCTTCGATCAAGGATGAGGGAGGTAATATTCTCAATCCTCATGAAGAAATAAAAGCTATGCTAGTTCAACACTTTCAAGGTATAGCAAATGAAACCTTTTCAAATAGAGAATATTCCATCAAGGACATAACAAGACATATACCCAGGCTGGTGTCTAGAGAGGAAAATTACAACCTTAATAGGCCAGTGACTGAAGAGGAGGTTAGTGAGGTCCTCAAAGAAATGCAGAATGGTAAGGCACTCGGCCTGGATGGTTTCAATGTAGATTTCTTTAAATCTTGCTGGAATATCATCAAACAAGATATTCTGAATGTAGTTGAAGATTTCAGGATGAATATAACTATTTTGGAGGCGCTAAATACCTCCTCTATCTCCCTGATCCCTAGATAGGATTTGGCTCAAACTCTTGATAGGTTTAGACCCATAGCCTTGAGTAATGTGGTTTACAAGATAATATCCAAGGTTGTGGCCAATATACTCAAACCTCTTGTCCCTACCCTAGTTTCTGTGGAACAATCTGGATATGTGGAAGGTAGAAAAATTCTCAATAGCATCATTCAAGCTCATGAGGTGGTGCACTCTCTAACTAGCAATATGAAGGCTGGAATGATCATGCAATTGGACATAGCCAAAGCTTATGATAAGCTAAATTGGACCTATATCAGGAAAATTCTTATTGCTTTTGGGTTTGATCACAACTGGGTTAGATGGGTAATGGTCGTAGTTACTTCTTCTAGCTTTTCAATTTTGGTTAATGGTTCTCTTTCGGAGACTTTTATTCCTTCAAGAGGCCTCAGGTAGGGAGACCCACTCTCTCCCCTTCTCTTCATCCTCATGATGGAAGGACTGGGTCGGTCTATTAAGCATGCAAAAGAAGTTGGTAAGATCAAAGGCCTCCAACTTTCTGAAAATGGACAGGCCTTGACTCATCAACAATTTGTTGATGATACCATGCTGCAGGGAATCCCAACAGTCAAAGAAGCTCTTGTGTATAAACAAATCATGAGCAACTTTGCTATGGCTTCAGGTATTGAATTTAATCTCTCCAAATCTAATATTTTTTTCTTTAATACTCATATTGCTATTCAGAGGAATATCTCCAGAATTCTGGGCTTTCAAAGGGAGATCCTCCCTTCAAAATATTTGGGAGTTCCTCTAATTGCCAAACCTTTACACAAGAGCATTTGGGAGCCAGTGATTAATAATTTGCGAGATAAAGTTAGGAAATAGACTATTAGATCTTTAAACTTTACTAGTAGGTTGGTGCTTACTAAGGCTGTCCTACAATCAATCCCAATCTTCATGCTATCAGCTCTCCCAGCACCAAAAGGAGTCCTACAACAATTCAGAACCATACAAAGAGACTTTCTTTTGGGCAAGGGGGAAGTAAGAAAGAAATGGCCCTTGGTAGCCTTGGAAAAAATTTGAAAACCTAAAAACCATGGAGGTCTTGGATTGGATGATACTGAGATTCTAAGCAAGGTTTTAGGGGTAAAATTATGGTGGCACAGGGTAAAATACCTAGAGGCTCAGTGGGCTATTATTTGGAAATAAAAATATGCCAGCACTTGGCTAAATAATGATCTCATAAGGATGTATGGAAATATAAAGGGCTTACACATTTGGAATAAGGCCTGGGAGAACAGGGGCTTAGTACAAGAAAACAGCGTCTGGGAAATCAGAGAAGGGGAGACTTAGCTTTATTCTGGGAAGATAAATGGCAACAAGAACCTATACTATTAAATGAGGACTTGGGGGACCTCAAGGAAGAGACAAATACTAAAGGGTTATTTAAGGTAAAAGTTTTTTTGGACCAAACCAATAGTATAGGAAAATGGAGAACCTGGAGGAACTTTGATTTTAGGGATGACAGCCCCATGAAAGTTAAAGTAGAGACATTAATGAAAATGTCAGAACAAAGGAAAATTTTAATGTCAGGAGGGCATGACCAATTGAGATGGGGCAACAATAATGAGGGTACCTTTAATCTAAAGGAGGAAAAACTCATTCTCCTTGAACTGGATTGCTAGGTTTCGAATAGGATTTAGAAAGATCTATGGAGGCATTAAGGCTAGATGAAAACTAAACTCTTCATGTGGCTGGTTCAGCATAGGAAAATTTTGACCTGGGATAACATTAGGAAGAGGGGTGTCCTCGGGCCTTCTAGATGCCAACTCTATGAAGCCCAAGAGGAAACAATGGAGCACCTTCTCAACAATTGCATTTTTACCTCTAGGTTGTGGGATTCTTTTGCCACCATTTTCGAACAGACTGACAGGGAAAAAGGGAGTATTATCAATGCCCTAAACAAATGGAGAAAAAACTTTTTAGATTATGAAGTTCTTAGCTCAGCATGGGCTCTCACACCAAGCTTCACTATTTGGAATGTCTGGAAAGAAAGAAATAATAGAATCTTCAAGAATGAAAAGAAGCCATCTCAAAGCCTTTATGAGCAGATCTTAAAACAACTCAAGGAGACGGTTGGCACTATAGTGTGAAATCTCCCTAGGAACCCACCTTTAGCAACAAAATTGAGGATTCTTAGTAAGCTGGGTTTGTACGGACTTATTCCTCAGGGCCTGGAAAGGAAGGTAATGATAATGGAATCTGAGCAAGATTTCTGGCATCCTCCCCCTAAGGGTGTTTTTGAAATATAACATTGATGGGGCTTCAAAAAGAAACACAGGCACTGCTGGTTATGGAGGGGTGTTAAGGGAAGCTGATTCAGAGTTAATCATTAACTCGGTCAAGAGAATCAACTGGGGTACAAAGCCGGAAAAATCCTCAAGAAACTAGAGGCTGATCTTGGTCTTTTAATGGATTCAGTGTCACCTCCAGTGCCTTTGAATAGTAATTTTTAAACATGTACGAAGAACAACCAATAAATCGGTGGATCTTCTGGCCAATCAAGGAGTGATCTGTACATAAAATAGGGCGGTGATGAGTTGGAAAGAGTTGCCTCAAAATAGATTGAAGGCTAATTGTTACGACCAAGTAGATGAATATAGGATGGTGTTTCGAAACAGAGCCATGGAGATGGGGTCCAGATGATTTAGCAGCTTTATCATTAATAGTTTTTTCTCAGTGGAGTCTTTAAAGAGTTGCAAGCAATTGTTAGCCTTCGCAACCCAAGTAAGTACATTCATAGAGGCTCTAGGTGGTAGCAGCTTGGGAGACTCTGGTTTTTGGATGATAGGCAGGAGGGTGGGAGTCACATCTTTCTTTGGTTTTGTTATATTAGATACAGTGAGAAGCCGGAATCCGAGAACTCTTGGTGGCCTCAAAACCCTAGGTTTTCCTTCTTTTATTGCAATATTGCACCTGGGGCAGTTTTTTGGTGATCAAAGGCCTTGCAAGCAGGAAGTGGCTTCTCCAAAATGGTTGTGATTCCATTCAGTGAGATACACGTGGCAGTGGGGTCAAATAGAATACCTCCCTGATCGTGCGCTATCATTCAATGATGTAGACCTGTGTGATATGATCCTTAGCCGTCGGATTAAGCAAGGTGAATCTATAGCTGGGATCGATTGAGCATGTTGGTGGGACCATGTGGGTAAGCATCATGCTTCTAAGTAATGTGAATTCGGCCACAACCATTGGATCGGGTGAGGAGGTTCAACGATTGAGATTAAAGATACATGTTAGGAAGACGGCGGGAGGCATTAATGCATTTTATTCTTGGTAGGATGCAAAATGTTTTTGGCAAGAATCGTTATTTTTTGTACGTTCTATGGGTTCACGAGTTTGTGAGTTATTTAGACATGAAGTCCTTATAGATTGGCACATTTGTTCCTCTTTGGGTCCAATTCTTTATTCTCATTAGCCGGCTTCAGCATTTTTTTTCTTTTGAGAGTTTCGAGGTTTGGTTTGTAGGGGTCGGGGCTTTTTCCTTTGACTTGTTGACAGATTGAGATTGATTTTTCCTTGGTCCATAGCTCCTCATGGAATGTTGTAATTTATGTACTTTATTTACTTATTAACGAAAGAGAAGGTCCGTCTCTTGCTTGAGAAAAAAAAATATAGTCAAAAGAGCCTTTGTCACCAAAAATTGAAAGTCATCAATGTGTTGTGGTGACATTCAAGGTCTGTCATGAATAATAATTATAATTATAGAGAGTGACCATCAGTATTTCATATGAATAGTGACAATTTATGGTGATGGATCTTTCATGGTCATCACTATTAATGCATATATAAGGTCACAATTGTTGAACGTCACCATTTCATATTTTGGTGACGATTGGAAAATGTCACCATAAGCTTATTAGTAATGGTCAAAAGAATCTCCGTCACCAAAAACTGATTGTCACCATTCCATATCAATATTAGGGCTTGATGGAATTGAACCACCAACCTTCTGCTCATAAAGCAGGTTCTCTTCCATTGAGCCAGCACCTTTTAAAGAATTATCATTTAAAAAATTAGCCCTTGAAACTTTATAAATTGTAAATTCTACAACTTTCAATAAATTATAAAACTTTGTAAAGTCTTGGCAAATATTTTACTAAACAAGAAAAATAACATCAAAGTTGCAGATACCTACCTAATACTTATGAAAGGTGGGTGGAGGGAAAAAGGTTATGTATAAGATACTCGATATGTTTAGTTGAATACTCAATTAGAAGTGAAAATTTGAAGACATTTATAGCCTAGAAATGGCCTATAGTTATTAAACATAAAATCTGCAATTACACTGAAAATTGATTTCTCACCTTGTGAATCATGTAAATATGTTGTGATAGGATAAAAATCTTCCTCTAAAAGAATGATTTGCATGCCAAAAGTAAAAAACAATGAGTATATATGATGAAGTTATGAATAATGAGATACATGCATGAATCCTTTTGGTTATGGGGTCTAGAAAACTAGTTTGGAGTGTTTCTCATTATTAATTTATTCAAGATGTAAAAATACAATGATCAATAATAATGATCTTGAAATATAAACACTAAATAGATGTTAGAATTGTAAGCACAAAGTTTAGCTAATATGTGTAGTGCACACTAGGATATACAAGAAAAAAATAACACGAGCACTCTATAATTAATTAATACTATAATTTCTTTAAAACTTAACAAGTTATATTAATAGTTCACAAGTTCCAAATGAACATGGGATTGATAACTACATGCATAGTTTCTAATTTATCTTTTAAGAAATTAGAAGGTAATTCAGAGCCTACCATAGGAAAAAAATGCAATAGAGAAGTGTAAATATCACTAATATAAAGTAGAAGGATATAAAAAAAAATAGTAATTGCAAGGTCACGAAAACACTTATTTTCACTTTGTAGAAAAACCATTCCATTCCATAAATTACCATAGCTATATCATCATTACTAGTTTTCATTTCCATTTCCATACCATTCTATTTTCTTTCCATTCCATATTCATCCTTGTTCATTTTAATAACTTTTCATTAACCCCTATCGACTAAATAATTTTCTCCACTTAAATGCTCACCAACAAGAAAAAATTGCAGATTCCTTTTATTTCTATAGGGAGGCTACAAGATTGAGGAAAAGATACAAGTCATTGAAATTTTGATAGTCAAGCCTTAAGGTTTTAAATAGAATATCCTAGGGGCATGACTCATACTCAACAAAAAAATAAATTTTGGAGTACCTCAACTTCTAGATGGTACCTTGTACCTCAATAGGAAACCCTACAGGTAGTCATGTATAAGTTTCAACATATAAAATGTGACATTGTATAGTAATAGAAATTACACCATTATTCACTTATCCAACACCCCTAAATATGATTGAACTTTGATGCCTCCCTTTACTAATAATTTTATACAATGTCATCTAGTAGCATACAGGTCAAAATTGTATGAAAAATTTCTATCATAAAATTTTATATAAAAAAATAAAAAAGGGACAACTCAACACTCTAGGTCGAGTCAAATGGGGCCCATATCTTACATGTAATAAGTGACAGGAGGAAATTATATAAATGTTTTCTTGTAATTGTTAGAGATTCCATAGCCATATGAGACATCAACAATATTCATCCAAAAGGTGACACAATACCATATCACAAATTGAGGATAAAGGATAGAGTTTAATCAAAGACATCAATAAGAAAAATGAATGGAAAACTAAAGAAAATACATGACTAAAGGTTATTATTATATTCTTGGTGTTGATCCAATTCATTTTCACCACCCTTTTTGCTCAACCATGCCTACATGCCATTTCACTTCTCCTCATCAATTTGCTACAATAAGAATAATACTTTCTATAGTATTAGCTAGATGAACGACAATAAGATTGCAATAATATACAAGAAAATCGAGATAGGAAGCACAATAATTTCAATATAAGAAAACCACAACAATGGAAAGTCATTTTGTTTTGTTTTCCATCTTCGCTGAATTTTTTTTCTTCGAATTATTCTACTACAATTGTTGCTAGAATTCATATGTTGATTGTTCAAAATTTACAACCCTTCCTATAATAATTTCCATAAAAAATACAGTATGCTAAAATCAAGTTTATAAGGCAAGGAAAAACAAAGATAAAATAATAGGATAACCCTCGCCCTTTCCAAAAACAACCTTCTATGTGTTCTTCTATAGAATGGGGATAGGGTTTAATGGAACAAAACCCACAAATGCTACTAGATTTTATCATAATATAAGGGTTGTAAACATTTTGCAGAGAAATCAATGGCTAGGGTATTTTGAGAAGAGTTTATGATGATGATGATGTGGCCCTTCAATTTTCCTCAACTTTCAAAACTCCAGGTAGAAATATTATGTGACTGTAGTGAGAGGATTAGTGATTTGTATCAATGAGGAGACAATTGATAGAATTAGATGCATTCCTCAAGGATTTCCATGGGATAAGGAGGATAGGCAAGATGCCACTCTTACTAAAAAATAATGTTTTTATTGGATAATAAGGAATTTATAGAGGATAAATATGGATTCAAAATATACATTTTTTCATCTTCCTAGAATGAAGTTTCATAACACATATGAAAATACCTCTCTTATGATGGGATATTTAGTGTGGTATTTTCATATCATTGGAGACTACTATATCAACTTAGACACTAATCTCACTACAACCATCGTAAAATACAATCATTTTTTACTTCCTTTTACAATCATTAAATGAGATGAGTGACAAGGTAAAGTGTGGGAAACATGAGTCTTTGGCCCATCATGGACTTATTCAATTGATTTTTTAATGATTCCTTGTGTTTTCACCCTTTAAAAAAAGAGTTCTAGTTGTAAAAATAAGGAAAAATAATAGATATTTTTGGAGCTATACCCTTAGCCACAAAATCACTCAAAGCTAAATCGAACACCCTTAAATAGACAATTCTCAAAATTATCTTTCCAATGGTATATAGATGTTTGAAAATGGACTTCTATATCAAAAGATATGACGAGTGGAAGTTCAAGGAATTTGTTTCCTTGAAAGGAAGGAAAGAAAAAGATATCGGAGGTTTGGGAGCATGTTACAAATCATAATCGAAGTTTTCTAAAGAAGCACTCGAGGTGATCAAAGAAAACCTCTGATTACCGATATCAAAAATCTGAACTCAGAGGATCAACATCATCAGGGTCACATATTGGAGATCACAGCCATATCGGCAAATCGGTGATCAACGAGTTTTAAGTTTCAGTGACAACAGACTTCTAATCATTAAATGATGATAACGTCAAGTCAACAGGGTCAGGCCATATCACATGTCACAAATCGGAGGTCCCGATGATCTGTAAATGACCACTATAAATAAATTGCGGGGGAAAAGCGCCAACACGTAAAACATTGGGGAGTGCCTCAAAAAATACGACAAAGAAAATAAATGAAAACGCAAGGGAAGGAGGGACATTTTCTCTCTCCTCCAACTGGACACGCAACAACATAGCATTGGTTCTTATAAACAACATAAGGCAGGGCACTATTAGATTCGATAAAGACATAGCTTATGACATCACCATGATGTGGTAGTACAGAGCACACGTGGCATGTTGATTTGGAATTTTGAGGGGTCCTATGGGGGCATATATGGGTGAAATGTGTCACCAATAAGGAAGCACGACATTGTAGTAATGAAATCATGCATTAGAGATAAGAGATTAGCAGTTGCAGTGTTTTGGGACTCAAAAGGAAATTTTCTATTGTGAACCCCCGATTGGGGGGCTCTGATATGGGGTCTAACATTTGGTCAAGCGGAGAATGAAGAACTAAGAGCTAAGTTGAACAAGTGATCCCGCATATCAGTGATTACAAATTTTAAAGGGTGGAAACAATGACAAGGTTATGAAATTGTCAATTGTGGTATCCCGATGTCATGGACCGAAAAAATGGTGGACAGGTGGGCCACACCACATTAGCATTCGATGATCGCAATATTCTAGGAGGATGCACCAAATGACAAAGAGAAGAAATGGCCAATATTCCATGTTCTGATATTGTAAAAGCCCCGTTGCATATGTTTGGGTGCCATGTGTGAACTATTTATTGCACCATGCTCCAAACAAATAGCCCCCGTCCCAACTATTGACACCCCACACAATATAAATAGGCATAAGCATGTGGTTTTCAAAGTTTAAAGAACTGAGGGATTGAATCGTTTAACAAAAGAAAAAGGCCCCTAGACAGGAGCCTAAAGGCTTGATCGGAATCTGGATTAGGGGCAAAAACTAACTCAATAATCAAAGTGCTAGGAATCATGTGAAACTTTAACGATCACATCTATCTCATCAAAACAATCACAGTCCAACTCATTTCATTCAAAACGAAGTTCGTATGAGGAAGTTAGAGCATGCTGACCATTTCACCAAACGCGCAAAATTTTGGCAAAGTTTGACTAGGATGCTAATTGGGCATCCATATAGCATAGTCAGAAATGAGAATATTCCTTGGAATATCCCCATATAGGTGGATGAGTTCTTTTGCACCAAGTGGAATCTTATTATTGGGAAATTTTTGTTGAGTTTGACCAATGGGAAGGTGACATGTGGCAAGCCTGGAGGCTGCCACATAGCCCTACAATGGTGTATTAAAATTTTACGGAGGTGTCGGGGTTTGACCCCATGACCTCCCCTCCATAGTGCCCATGACTTAACCGTCTCTCCTACACTTTTGTTCTTACCCATATAGTTCACCGCATACATATAAATTTTAATGGTGTGAGGGTTAGCGGTTAGGAGTGCCAACCCTCCATGTGAACACACCAATGCACGACAGTCATAATCAACATTACATTTGGTAGACAACTAACCACAACCACTAAGTGTTATGCTATACCATATTTCTGCTTCATCTTAACGACAAAGGTTACAGTTATGGCTATTTCAAACATCCAACACTAAACTGTGACATCTATAACTGCGACATGTGACCTCCTTCAACCAAACCTTCAGTTAACAGTTTGTATGAACTGTGCAGTAATTGCGTTCAGGCTGGATTAACATTAATTAAACCATAGTTAATCCTTAACTAAGCTGGAGTTTAATTTTATGGATTTGTCGTATTTTTTGAGGCACTC
>Ga0181473_100230_pt2 | contig 11155 bp, 13 predicted proteins | sample In2P11_FD_119089 | JGI IMG/M metagenome (GOLD analysis project Ga0181473, IMG submission 119089) | Clean room microbial communities from NASA Spacecraft Assembly Facility at Jet Propulsion Laboratory, Pasadena, California, USA -... ... | reverse complement strand
GTTGGGAAGCACAAGGCATCGTGGATGACAATATTAAGAAAGCTACGCTAGTGAGCATGCTACAAGATCATGCATTAACATGGTACATCAAGAATTCTAATAACCATCCAAATGCAGGAATCGTAGAAATCCAGGCCACGCTAAACAGGGAATTTAGCAGGCCAAAGTTAGAAACACAATCAATCATCTGGTTTAAGGAGATCATAATGCTCTCGGGAAAGACCCCCTGGGATTTGGACCAAAGGCTAAATAGTATGATTCGTGAATCCAATATGACTTTGACGGATGGACAACACCACACATGGTTTGTAGCATCACTTCCGCACTTAAGGACGGCGTTGTCACAGCTAAAACTTTCCACCCAGGCCGAAGCTTTGGAGATGGCAATGAGATTACATGAGACCCCTATACAAGACCCTGGGTTGGGAGTCCAAAAAATCCATGTGCAACTGTAGAATCTATGTTTAGAAATGCAAAGTTTGAAACTGGATAGGACACCTTAGCTAGAGGCGCGCAAGGAGGTATGGTGCATAAAATGCAAAGGCCAAGGGCATGACAAGGACCATTTTCCAGTGTTCACGAATTACTTGGTAGGAGGAGGGTCAATGTTGTTAATACCTGAAGCATAGGCAGGACCAAGCATGGCGTCTGCATTATGATGTGTGATCTATCAAATAGGAGGAAAACACACAACGGATAATTGTCATATATTGCAGAAGTATACACAGACATCCTAGAAATTGTTTTGTAATTTTTGTAAGTTGGTAGGCCATGATGAACGCACCTGCAGAAGCTACAAACTAATGATGGATCAGACTCCTGCCTACAGGGCACAGACTGAAATGTGAGCACTTGACCCAAATACAGGGATGGCGCGCGCTGGATTTCAAGGACGCGGTCGAGGTCGAGGCGAAATGGGACCAGGAAAGGGTCACGGACAACTAATTTGTTACAGTTGTGGAGGGCCAAGGCACTATGCCCGTGATTGTACAAAACTGACAAGGACATCATGTTTGTACTGTACTCAGTTTGATCATGAGGCATAATACTGCCATTGTTGATAGCGAGGATGTGCGAAAAAGTGGTACTACAGCCCCCTCCGACTCAGAATTTGTAGATGATGAGGTCTAAGCCGCGCGAAGAAGACCCAAATGTAAACATGATTCTCGGGAGCGGTATGACCATGGGTTCACAAGGCTCCTACAAAGGAACCCGAATTTGGTTTAGAATGCACGAAGGAGACATTCATGGAAGCTAAGAAAAACTTCACAGAGGCCTCCACTTCAGGTAGTAAGGATCAACTAGAATCAGAGATGAATCCTTCAATGCTCACTACCTTTCTGGAGACATGCATGAAACTGTTACGCGACAACAAGGAAATCAAAGAACTACAGGAACTTGTCACTAGGTGTGTGGGGTCAAGAGAACTGCACGTGGTCCAGAAACTTGGAAAGCATGCATTGCGCACAGGAAGGGAAATGAGGTTGACTGCACAAATCGGCGAGTATGAAATGGATCAGGTAATCCTAGATCTCAGATCGGATGCAAATGTACTACCAAAACAAACATGGGAACACATGGGTAGACCTGCACTATAGTGGTCTCCTATCCAGTTACGAATGGAGAACCAACAGAAGATTTTTCCCATGGGAAGATTGCAAGGGGTAATAGTAGATATTGAAGGTGTGAGCACGTAGGCAGATTTTGAAGTGATAGAGATTGTCAATGGCAATAATCCCTATCTTGCACTACTAGGAATAGATTGGGCCATCGATATGAACGAAGTCATAAATCTGAAGAAGTGCAAAATGATCTTCGAGAAAAAGTCACTACGCATAGTGGTACCGCTAGATCTAGCCAAAGGGACGCAATACACTGAACCAGTGTGCAATGATGATAGTGATGATGATCTCGATTGTATTTACAAAATAACTGTGCGAGAATAGGATTGGGTGAATCCAACTACAGATGGAAGAATTTCATGGGAGTGGGAAAGCTCCTGCACTTCAAATTCAAACGAAGAAGTAGAGAGATGGTAGAATCAGTTGCACAAAGTAACAATGCTTAATTGAAACATGATAGTTAGATCACTGCGTAGCATGACAACAAAGGCAAGGGATTATTGACATATGATGGATTGATAGCGGTGGATGAATTCTTGAGCAAATTTGAACACACAGTACCAGAACCGCAACGATTTGATGCTCTGAAGTGGGCGCTGCACACGACGCCCGCACGATGGTTGGGTACACATAAAGGTTTTTTGAGGATTGGCGCGACAGCAGAAGAATGATGCACCTATGATTTGGGAAACCAAAATTACGGCTAGTAGACAAATATGATGGACGAGATGATCCACACGCGCACCTCGCGAAATGGACCACGGTCTACGGAGAAGAGCCACAGCTTGAATGGGTACATTTATTCTACCATGCCCTGGATGTCATACCCATGAATTGGTATAATGAGACGGAGCTCCGCCATGGTACAAGTGAATTGGATGTCTTGCACGAGGGATTTTTGTTAACCTTCACATTTGAAGATCGTTGGTCGGATACTATTGACGATGCGCTACACGCAATAAAATCCATTATCTTGAAAATACCACAAGAGCTAATGGAAGTACTTCAGCCAGAATGGGTGACACAGTTAAGTAGCGCGCTAGAGTGTTACAATGTAAACGTTAAGGAGGATCATGAGGACCCATGAAATATTAATATTCCAGAAACGAAAGGCTATCGCGAGGTTCGAGAACCATCAATTGAGGATCCCAACATACAGTGCCCGGAAACAAAGGCGTGCAAGCTTCAGGAGCAGTACGACAATGTAAGTGGAACATCACAGATAGTCATCCTCACTAAATGGCTCATGAAGATGCAGCAAGCAAGGGCACTGAAGGAGTAGGTGGATTTCGCTAGACAAAAAGAGGCACTCCGAAAAGTGCACATCTAGCCATGGATTGATGAGGCCTTCACCAATACGATAGATATAGAGGGAAAGCTCACAAAAAATGCAGGGGCTCTACACGCTAAGGCAGGGATTTGATCCCCACAAAGAATCATCAGAAGAACGCATGCAACAGGTCCAACAAACCGCTGAACAGTGCCTTGCAAACCTTCGAGCCATACGGGGCCAGTTAGGGGTACTCTGCACCAAGATTGCGGCACCGACTGAGTGACTTGGGGATGAGTCACAATGATTGTGTTGGGGGCTTCTTCGGCATGGAATCCCCCCCACAACATGTTTTGGGGCTCAAAGCCCAAGTTTTGGTCAAATGTATTGTAAGACTTCGCGAATTGCGGGCGCGGAGTACGGAGCATGAAGTATAGGTTGAGTCATAGGGCTGTCCGCCCTAAATTATTGTAATGTAATGTAAATTCATGTTGGCCTACCCATGGTCTGCGGACCATGGGATTGTATAAATAGAGCGAGGCTCTAAGTTATAAAGAGAAGGAATTGGAGAGATGAATACGAATGGTTTGAGCATAGAGTAAGAGTCTAAGTGTATTAGGTCATAGTAGTAGGAAGAGGCTCGACAGCTGAGTGTGTAGAGACCTAGTAGAGTCCGTAGCTGATTGTGTGGACCACTGCAGCTGAGTGTGCAGGGCAAGGTCGAGTCTATAATCTTGAAGAAAGAATAATAAAGAGAAGTTGATTCCAGTTTTTATGCATCTGCTTGTGTATTGCATTCTTTACATTTATGAAATTTTATTTATTGCACGCACTTATATGATTACTAGATATACTGTTAATTATCATTAATCTTACATCGATCAGTTAAGTAATTGAGTAATAACAGATTAAATAGAAAGGAATATGAGTATAATACGAATTGCACCGTGATTAGGGTTGCGCAAAGGTGGCCTCACAGGTTGCGAAGGACTAATAGGTGCGCGTAGTGACATGCACGCAGGGTCAAACCACGGATCGCTAGAAGTTCATCAAACATCCCCTGGGTGCGGAAACCTGGTTCTAGCACCCTCCCATACTACTTTGGTGATACCTCAGCCCGCGCTCCGTGAACTATTGCCGAAAGGGCCAGTAGTACTGGGATTTGTTTGGCTAAATCACCTCTGAACCTAGGTCAGGCCCCAACTCCTCTCGTAAAACCCAAGAAGACCCAAAATATATTGGTTTGAATCCAAATGATGAAGAAGCCCTCCAAAATGGTGCAAATGGCTCTCTTGTTGGCTATATTCCCTACCAAGTTTCTGCCCTAAATATCGCTTGAATGTTTTTGGAAAATTAACCCTGACCCCCACACACCAATCCCAACAAAACCCAGAAAGGGTTTGGCTCAATTTCGGCTAACCTAGATGACCCCAAAAATGTGAATGGCTCTGCCAGCTAAACTCTACACAGTGTTGAAAATGCTCTGCTCAAATATGCTCCAAGCAGTTGCTGAATAGCCACCCTACCTCCACACAAATTCTTCTCTAAAAATAGGATTTCTCTCCAACCCTAATCGCTCCCAGAATCTGCTACTCCTATCTTGCATAAGATTCAACCAATGTGATTTGCACACTACATAAATGAGAAAAAATCAGCCCAGAGATTCCCTCAATCTCTACCCTTCAAAATGCCAACAAACTCCTACTACATCCAAGCAAAAACTCTCTCCAAAACCCTGAAATATCTAACCCACAAATACTGCTCCAAAATATGTACCACGAACTCCTCCTATGCCCAAGAAATGCGCAGAGTTGATGTAATCTCCTACAGTAAGCTCAAGGGAAGCCCTAAATTTGACTCCCAATTTTCCTCACTAGGGAGACACTCGAAGTTCTCTGAAATAAGGGTGAATTTTTGCTCATAATTCCTATGCTAAACAACACTTTTCTTCTTGTGCTAAACACACCCAAGGGAAGATGAAAGGTAAAATATAATAGTCAAAAGATGATTAGCAAATGAGTCCATCCTCCTTTTATAATTTCTCCCCATGTTTCTAGACTCCTTAATTACTATTTTATTGGCGGGGGACATTTTCCACTAAGTAACTTTTGCTTTTCTTTTAATAAAATAATAATTTTCTGCCAATCTCCAATAAAACCATTCTTGCCACCTTTCTCCAAAATAATATTTGACCCTTATAATTAATATTAACAAAATTTGGAAAAATTCCCATGCTCACAAAATTGGGGATATTATAGCATATCAAAATTTCTAGGCAGCAACAGGAGGCGGAAATTCGGCTTATTTCTAGCATGTTGACTATGGAAAAGTTATGGTCAGTTTGACTTTGACTTTGGCTGGAATATTAGATTGTATCTCTTGTTGAATTGAAAATTTATCATAGAAAAAGGTGGTTGGATTTTTCCCTAACTAAGGTTTTTCCTAGGGTGAAAGTTCTTAATTATTTGTGCATCATTCTTTATTATTGAATTTATGGCTGGATTTTCTGAAGTATAATTGCTTAATGATAAACAAGAATGTGTTGAAGTGAAATAAATATCATTAGAAGTAATTATCAGTTTCAAAATTTGTGCTAGTCTTTATTGCACTTAAAAAATCAACATGGTATCAGAGCTTTGGTGAAGAAAAGGGCATTGAGATCACTCTTGAAGACACCTACTCTTGCAATCTAATCTTATGGACAAATATTTGACTATGGGTTCATCAACTAAGGCAAAGAATAAGTTGGAAGGTGCTTCGAATATTAGGGCACGAAGACAAGGATTGACCTCATCCTTAAAGAAAATGATGTCATGGATCATGTGAAAGGAAAGGTTATTAAACCACATGACATTGAAGGAAAATCCAGGAACAAGAAGTTTGAAATCAAAGCTAATAGGATTCTTGTTGAATCCATCAGGGATTATTTGATTCCATATGTCTCAGGGTTGAACACTTCAAAACGGATGTATGATGCCCTAGTAGGATAATATACCATCAACAACATTGGTTAGAAAATGAGTTTGAAGAAACTTCGCGATGTTCAAATGACTAAGGAAGATAATGTGACTTCCTAATTTATGAGGATCTCTCAATTGAGAGATCAACTTAAGCTATTGGAGAAATTATTTATGATACAGAACTTGTGATTATAGAACTTAATTGTATACCTAATTCATGGGATTCATTTTCATCTAGCACTTGTGGTAGAATGGAAATTCCTAAGATTTATCAACTACGGACCTCGTGTATGCAAGAAGAATCTAGAAAATGGGAGATGAAGAGTCCCAAGCATTTGCAACTCATACAAAGAATGGTAAAAGAAATTTTGGAAAGTTTCATAGAAGGAATTTAGGTAGAAGACCCACTCCTCAAGAGAAGGGCATGTCAAAGATTCAATGTTTTTTTGCCACAAGTTTGGCCAATACAAAAGTCAGTGCCCTGAAGTGAAGGACGAAAAGAAGAGGAAGGGAAAGCAGTAGAATTCAACAATAAACAATGATGATGATTAGCATCCACATCAAAAGAAATCCAAGAATGACACTACAAAATCATTAGTGGTTGATGACAAGGATGAAGATATGTTTTACTAGGTTGAAAAGATTGCAAATAGATTTGAATGATTTCTACAAGCAGGCAAGGAGAAAAAGGGAGTTGAAAATTCCCTACAATCCTCAAAATATAAGTACTCTATATCTGTCTTCCTTGATTATTATTAATTTAATTTTTAAGCCAGTCCCTTATCTTCATTTATTTTGCTAGATTATAACTGTTTCTTCTGTGGCCTCCTAGTGAAGGTTGTGGGTAAGTTGTAAGGGATGCCAAGACTCTAGCAGCAGATGAAAACATTGGGAAGAATGAAGAAAAGCTTGTGACAAGAGATTCTCCCAAAATTATTTGTGTTCAAGAGGGAGAATTTGTATCATCATCGTGCATTATGAATGGAATAGATCCTAGTTTAGAGCGAGCAGGTAGGCTAGAAAGTTTGAAGAATGCCATAATGAATATTGTGTCAAGATATGAGGAAATTAAATAGTGAATTCCAAGTAGATATACAAGTATGTGGTATATGGTAACATAAAGAAGTACAAAGCAAGAATCGTGAGGATTCACCTAGAAAGAGGAAGAGGACTATGTAAAACATTTTCTCTAGTTGTTATGTACACTTCTATTAGAACTGTTATTTCTACTACTTTTATTATGGGCTGAAAATTACATTAGGTGGATGTGGAGACCATTTTCCTCAATATAGTAATTGAAGAAGAAGAAGTGTACATAGAGCTACCTCAAGGCTTTGAGGTACATGAGAGGGAATCTCATGTTTGTAGTCTAAAGAAGGCTTTGTATGTATCTCGGGTATTGTGACTATTTGATGAGTATTGGTGGGTATTTTTATTAGATGAATTATTTCTTACATAAGAAAAGAGGACTCACATGATAGAGGAAGTAGCAATGGCAAAAGAATTTGCTTCCATGGAAAAGGGAGTAGCTAGGATTTCCATAATAGAATTTGTTTCAATGTCAAAGGGAGCACCTAGTCAGGGTTACCAAAAAGTAGTTGTGTCACATGTATTGAGATACCAGCATGGTATAGATGGATGTGAATTGAGAAGTACAACTACAGAGATATACATATTCATATTGGACAGAGAGTGTTGAAGACTGGAAGAGCACATCAAGATGATGATTCATCTTGGATTCTACGTGGGAAAGAAGTAGACATTTGTCACACTTAGGTTGTAGAGGCATTGTATATTGCATCTAGCTTGGCGAGTTGTGAAGCATGAGTAAGCTACTCGTAGGATTGTTTTATTTGGTGCAGGAGACGACCATGATAATAGGTCAAAGAACATTTAGTCCCTTTATATCTGGTATATGGTACACAAGGGAGAAGTGATGCTCTAATACATTTTTTTATAGACGAGCAGGATGCTGACATTCTCACAGAGCCTCTATCCCAGGGTGAAATTTGTATACTTCAGGGACAAACTTAGATTAGTTGAGAATGCTTCCTTTGATTAGAGGGAGTGTTAATGTTGTAGCATCAAGGGGCATACATTCTACCTAGGTCAGGATATTGATAGGTCAAAGTATTAACCAGGGGCCATGTAATTTAGCTAGTGAGAGTGGCCCAAAGAGCATTAAGGCTGAGAGTGCTCCCCACATGGGTTGAGTGAGTGCCTTTAGCATCAAGCAATTGGTTTTCCATTCAAAAGCATGTGATGACATGTGGGAATGGTAAATGGGCCCACGGTTTCACCATGTGTTAGGGAGTGACTATTTCCAAGAGACAAATTGGTGGATTGGTCAAACAAGGACTAGTCTTGACACTAGAAGACCAAAAGGTATTTGGCTAGCAAGACCCCAAAAGGTCTTTGGCCAGTGGGTGACTAGATCCATTTGCAGAGGGATCTAGTGGGTGATTAGATTCATTTAAATGATGTTGATGCAAGGTGATTTCCACATGGCTTTGGTATAGAATATGAGGTGGATGGATTCACAAACATAGCTAGCTCATTCATCCTTTTTTTGGGATAGAATTTTTTTTCAACTATAGATCATCTAAAGAATTCAAATGAATACCTCCCTATATAAAAGGGAGTTTTGAATTTCAATAGTTGAGGTTGGTATTCATTCATTGTATTTTTCCACAAAATTGTAAAATAATAAAGTATTATTTTAATTACAAACCAGCTCCAAAATTAAAGAGGGAAAATAAAACTTTGAATTTTAAAAGTTTGCCTCCAAATACATGATGTTGGCCCTATTAGTGATCTAGGAGGCTCCAGAGATGCTCAAAAGTCAAAGAGGGCTCAAAAATAAAATCCATCATATTGAAGTGAAACCAAAACCAAATCATAGTGCTCGTCATCATGATTCCAATGGCGTGAAAGTCACTCATATACAAGCTCGTATGCTCAAGATATTCACGGTCAAAGTTTTGGTCAAACTAGGCTAAGTGGTAGTCACTAATGAGGCAACAATTTGGTAAAGTATAGGCGCACTGGATCCAAACGCCAGAAAGGGCGAATTTGTCGCATATTTAATTTTTCAGTAACCCTTAAAAACTCAGTAAAATTTTTTGGCTAGTTGTTTATAATAAAATCAAATAATATATATATATATATAGTAAAAGGGTGGCAGGCTGCCACCCCTGCGAACCAACATATTAAATATGGGGTGGCATGCATTCAAACCCCATGACCCCCAACACTTTATATTCAAATAAACCAAAATGGAGGCGGTCCACCACCCAACCAACCACATTAAAAATATATATTAAAGTCGGGCCAACCACTATACACAACTCTCAATTGTATCGAGGTTGCCGGGACTTGAACCCATGTCAGCCGGATGGTCAGCCTACCACATGCGGTGGGTCCACATCCCGTTGAAAAGCATTACATACACCAACTACCCGTATAACACTCCAACCTATTAATGCTAACTGCCAACGGTTATGCCATAAAACCACTAGTCCAACAAACAACAAATCATGTCATATCATAACCACTCCACTTTACAACAAAACAACATTGCTCCAACTCTCCCCAACAGTTATCTTCCACCATAGTTTAAAAAAAAAAAAATCAAAAACATTATAATGGGGGGAGGCCCGCGGGTTTGACCCCGGCACCTCCATCACCCAATTTTTTCCATTGACTGTTATACCAACAGGCCCATCTTTAGTATGTCCACCGAAAAATACATATAAACATGAAACTTTTCCATTCGACCAATGGAGAAGGTTGAGCACGTGTGGAACCCAAAGGTGTAACTACACTAGGTTGGGAACGAATTTCAAGATAGAGAATATTCTAGCAGAATATTCAATAGAATATTCTTATGCAAAATCTTGGAGGAATCTTAAAGATTCCCTACAAAGTGATTTTTCATAATGACAAAAACATGCCAACTTTATACTCGAAAGAACCATAATTTCATAGGGAACATGATCGTGTAGTCCATTTCCTCATTTGAGGAGTAGAAATTTAGGCAACCAACAGCAAGGAATCTTCACATATACTTGAGGAATCTAAAATATTCCCTTGGAGGCCGATTTTTACAGAGGTAGAATGATGTTGAATTTATAGTCATTTTTCATAGAATTTTGCAAGGAGTGTAGTGATCTGCTTAGAATTTTCATTCGAGCAACGTATTTTTCAGCCATATCCAGGAAGGAATCTTTGAGGGAATCTTCGAGATTCCCAAGGGTCCAGTTTTTTTACGGTGTCAGAAGGGGGTCAAGTTTATATTCATTTGATATGATTTCACGCCATGAATTCAATAGTGCAGTCTATTTTGTCAACAGAACTTCGCATTTTTAGTCTATGTTGGACAGTGGAGGTAAATGATGCAGTGATGCCTTGTCTTTCTTCTAATTTATTGAGATGATGTTTCTATTGTTGAGATCCTTGTTACCATTATGTTGAAGGATACTTGTATGCCATGTCATGTGAGAATTTATTAGCTTGTCATCATGAAGGAGGGCCCATATGAGTGAGATTTGTTATAATAGAACGTCTCATGGAGAGACATGCCACTTTGGTGGAGGGAATTTATCCTTGCAATGACAAAGAATGTATTATGTACATCATCATCATTTTTCAGAATTTAATGAAGCGGCCTACCCACTCTTGACACCGGGCTCGAAGATGTAACCCACACTGGGTGAACTCCATTATTAGTGTGTGTGTGCTTTGATTTGATGGTTGTCGTTATTTTTCATCTTCTTTACAATATGCACACGTGGCTTTTCATACTCTTTCACATGCAATTCTGCTAACATCACAAAAGTAAAAGATCTTGGTTAATTCTATTAACTAAAGAGATTCAGATCAACTAGAGACACCCTAATTCATCCCATTCATTGACTATATATGGCCAATTTTTCTCCTCCATTTGGCATCAAGGAAGATCACACAAAAACTTCTATCTTTTGTTCATGTGTAGAAGAAAGAGAGAAATATATTTGAGGAAAAGAGGTTGATTTCCTCAAGATGAAATTTCTTATGGCACACTTAACCATTGACCAATTTTCATTTCACATTTCTGGGTAGGAAGCCAAATCTATAAGAAACAGAACGAAGTTTCAGGTAGCATGTCAAATTTATGGGCAGAAGGTTGAATTTCTGGGCAGCAACAGGAGGCCAAAAATTGGCCTTGTTACATAGTAATTTGTCACCATCCCTGTTACTCCTCTTGTCGTACTTTGGAGGACTCATTCCGGGAGTTATAAGAAGTGACAAAGTCTAAAAACACT
>Ga0181473_100265_pt2 | contig 11159 bp, 12 predicted proteins | sample In2P11_FD_119089 | JGI IMG/M metagenome (GOLD analysis project Ga0181473, IMG submission 119089) | Clean room microbial communities from NASA Spacecraft Assembly Facility at Jet Propulsion Laboratory, Pasadena, California, USA -... ... | reverse complement strand
AGTGGCATCAGACCTCGAAATGATCACCTCTGGAAAGGCAGACCACTATTTGGCCTGACATTCCCAAAGAAAGGCCAAGCAAGAGGTGGAAGAAACAGGACTGGCCAGATTACTGTCAGACATCGAGGAGGAGGTGCCAAGCGAAGAATACGGATAGTCGATTTCAAGCGTGCGGACCCTGGAAAGCACTTTGTCGAGCGTATCGAACACGATCCAAATCGAAGCGCGCACATTGCGCTACTCAAAAACTTCAAGACTGGAAAACAAAGCTATATACTTGCTGCAGAAGGAATGAGAGCTGGAGATGTCGTCGAGTCATATAGATCGGGCTTGCCAGCTGATTTACTGAAGAGTATGGGCGGTTCAGTTGATATGGGTTTGATTGCATCTAAAACAGCATGGAGAGGCAACTGTCTCAAATTAGGTATGATCCCGGTTGGAACACCGATTTTCAATATTGCGCCCTTTGCGGATTCGTACGGCAAGTTTGCTCGAAGTGCTGGCACACACGGTATCATCATCGGGAAAGGAGAAGACACTGTACAGAAAGAGATGATCCGAGCTATGGGAGAGGGTAGCAAGCTAGATTTGACAACACTATCGAGTGAACAATTACAAAGATTTGAGAAGGCTGCCAATTATGTGACAGTCAGATTGTCCAGTGGGGAGGTTCGATTATTCGACAAAGATGCTGTTGCTACTATCGGCGTGGCCTTTCTTTGGGAATGTCAGGCCAAATAGTGGTCTGCCTTTCCAGAGGTGATCATTTCGAGGTCTGATGAGATGTCGTATACCTGGAGTTCGAGGTGTGTACCTTCGCAGAGCTGCCTCACTTTTCGTCTGAACAGCTTTGTCCTGAGGTTGAGCAGCTGGCGCTTGCGAAGTGCTTTCTTCCTTGGTCCGACTCGGAGCTATGGGATCAATCACTTGCGCGTAGCTTCGTCGAATGGCTTGACTGAATGTCTGACATTGAATACATACCCGTCGAAAAGGTATTCGAGGTTGAAGCATCGCAGAGAGTATACTGTAACGCTCCAAGGATGAAGCGTTGCAGCTATTACTGATGGACGTGATCATGCGGCCAAAAGTTATTGTTCTTCAACTACGGACACCCCCAACTGCGGAGCCTCGTGCTGCAGCTCAGCCTTGCACTTCCTGGCCTGATATCCACTCACGTTAACAATGTCTAGGTATCCTTCATTTTGCCTGTCACCATGTTTACGCTGTGAAGGTCTCTGGACAAGCTATGCAGATTCCCAAGAATTGTGGCTCTGTGAGACTTCTCCGCCTTCCTCGATGACAATGATTGGAAGCATAGTATAGTTTCATGCCTACCTGCCATTTCTCGCATCCTGATCTGTACCTTGGCGTGAAGAATGTCGGCTCCGACAGCCAAGCCTGTTGATTTCTACATCGGCCGCCGGCTGTCATACGAAGGTTGGTTATGTACTATTCGCTGGATCGGAGGACTATCTGGTACTGAGGGCACCTGGATCGGTGTGGAATGGGACGATGTGTCTCGAGGAAAGCACGACGGTGTGCACCGAGGCGAGAGAATCTTCACTTGTCTCTCAAGATCCGGGACACCAGCATCCTTCGTCAAATCCACACGGAAATCGGATGCTGAACGCACTGTGCTAGAGGCAATCAGATTTAAATATGGTAGTAACTCTACTAATGAAACTGAGTCGGATATCGTTATCATTTCAGGTAAGGTTGCGGAAGAGGTAGGTTTTGGCAAGATTGCGCAAGAGCAGGCTCAATTGTCAGAGCTCAAGATTGTACTGATCGATCAACTCGTGGTAACTGGTGTTGGCCCTCGTGGCTCAAGCCCGGCCGTCATCTCTCAAATCCAGCAAGAACTCTCGGAGACATGCCCCAATATTGAAGAGCTTGACCTTGGATTCAATGTCATTGAGAGCTGGTGTGATATCTCAGATATATGCGTTGCACTACCCAAATTGCGCACGCTTAGAGCATGGTATGCAAATGGAATATTATCCCTACATTGTATCTTCGAACTTCTGCTTATTTCTGTCTTAGTGGTCTTCGTTTTACATCCTTCAACTACCCTGCAGATTCGAATTCATTCGCTCAAATCAAGTGGCTATATGTGGATGATTGTTTGATCACTGCTTCGGACATCCCCAATCTCCTCAGAGGCTTCACCAGTCTCAAAATGTGCAATATGTGTGGCAATCAATTCGACACATTTCCAACATCAACGAGCTTTCCGCAAATCTCGTCGGTCAAACTTCTGTACCTGGACAACAACGATTTTGCTGACCTGGACTGCATCATACCCATCATTCAGGCTTTCCCCAACATCGGCACCCTCTCGTTCGCAGCAAATCGCATCAGGAAATTAGGCCAACAGCTTTCATCTCTCAAGCAGATATTCCCTCATATCAACACGCTCAGTATTCCAGATAATCAAATCCCAGAATTCCAATTTCTCGAGTCACTCTCAATCCTGTTCCCTAATTTGGCCTCGCTACGAATCACAGGAAATCCCTTCTACACAATCGACACCAACGGTCCAGACCCTCAATCATCAGACAAGCTCTACTACCTAGGTCTCGCCCGTGTACCAACCCTCAAAACACTAAACTATGCTATCATAACCCAACGCGAGCGCGAGGAGGGTGAGATCTACTACCTCTCCATCGCAGCCAAAGAGATACAAAATCTATTCACATCGTCACCACCACCATCCTCTGCCAACACCACTACACTCGCCAACCAAGCAAGACAACTACACCCACGATACCAAGCCCTCTGCCAAAAATACAGCCGCGAATCAGTCATCGACCAACTCCTATCTCTCCAAACCTCAACATCCTCCACCCCAGCCACAGCCTCCCACCAACCAGCCTACCCAGCAGGCTCCCTCGGCGCCCGCCTCGTAACAGCAACATTCTACATCCCCAGTTCCCACGTTTCCACCACCCCAACCATAACCCAGCAACTCCCACTATCCCTGCCGGGCTCCTATTTAATGGGCCATCTTCTCCACAATCCAACATTTGCGTCTTATCTTAAACCGTTGCAGTTCAACCTCATATATGAATCCACGGAGCTCGATCCCGTCGACACGACAGCTGAGTCATCGACGCGCAGTACTATGTACGCTCGCGGGCACAAGCTAAGCCAGCAAGAGAAAGAAACTATCTGGAAAGAGTGGGGTGATTGGGACGCTGACGCTGTGACTGAGGAGGTGCATGCTCGCCGGGAGATGAATGGGAATAGCCAGGGTAGTGGTGATGGTGACGATGTAGAGGGAAATGGAAGTGCTAAAGATGAGCATTGGACTGAAGATGGCTTTTTGATGAGGGATGGGAAGAAGTGGAAACATCGGGAGATTGAGATCTTGCATTCTGTTAGGAGGCCTTGGGGGGACTGGATTGATATTAAGAGCGGTGGGCCGGAGCGGGAGGTTAGAGTAAGGATTGAGCCTTTTGAACGTGCTAGGTGAGGAACATAAGCCAGCGCATATATTCTTGAGTGGAATGGAACACATCCCGATTCCGGAGATAATAGCCAATTTAGCCAGTTTCTAAAATCCCCGAATGAATGAAGGGATACACGGGAAGGCGTAAGGGCTTGCGTTTTCGTGGCGATAGGCATTGTGCTTTAACTTTTCCTTTTAGGTGAAGGGTTTGTCATGAACGATCATGCGAACAGAGGACGATGATACAAGTGGTCATGGTGATCGTTTTCTTCGGAGTGTTGAGGACTGGCTTACTTGCTCCGCGGGTATTGTCGGAGATGGTGGAAGAAGTGGGTAGACAAGGTATAGTTAAGTAGATGGTTAACGAATTTGGAGGGTGTATACGTGAAATGCGCTTGTGCGCTATTATCTATGCAGATTACTTTTCGCAGCTTGCTAGTGTCGCTGCAGTAGGTTATTTGTATGGTAAGGCGTTTTGACATTTTTGCTGAGCTGGCGAGTTCTCGCAGCATCGTAATCTCGTGTTAGACAGAGCCTGGGTTGACCGGTTGTTTGGGTGGTTTTTTGATGAATCGCCAGCGCCATTCTGCGTCTAGGTCTTGCTCGATTCGGAGCGTGCTTTCGGACTTGTTCTGGCTCACCGCTGTACTTGTTGAAGGTGTTTGATTTTTGTCGTTGTGTTCTTGGGTAACGTTGGTCGGTTGTTCAACCTCCACGGCAAAGTCTTTTTCGCTGATGTTTGAGTGACTGCTTTTCTCTTGATGTGTTGTCAAGTTAGGTTTTGTTGAATTGGTGCTTCCATCGCGAGATCGTGAAGGAATTGCCGACTTCGTTCTGTCGGTTCCTTTCCATGTGAATGCTTCCAGATTGAGTCCAGCTCTATGACACAGCTCTTCTATGACGATATCGCATTCACCTAGTAATTCAATATCGAATTGGACACCTGGCATATCACACATGTAGCCGCTAAAGCGATCCTTGTTGATCCAGATCTGAGGAATATGCGGCGGGAATTCTACGACCATTGTTTTCACAGGTCGAACCTTAAGTGACGTGCCCAGGACGAGCAGTAGGTCTGCTTTTGTTTTGTCTTCTTTCAATCTTGGGACGTAATATTCCGGAATCGACTCGCCGAAGAATGTGATGTCTGGCTTGTAGAGACCGGTTGGTGTTTTTGTGCCATCATCGGAATCGTGGTCTGAATCTCCTTCGTAGACATGTCGTTTCCTCTTCTTTGCCCGCTTCTTTGGACTGACTGTCTTGGTTTTTGACACATCAGCAGCTGCACACTTACAACGAGGGTATCCGTCTTCATACACGATGGGAAGATATTTCTTGGCCGATATCGTTTTCTCGCAAGAAAGGCATGTAGCAGAGTCCCAGGATCCGTGACATTGTACGATCTTGTCTGCCCTGACACCTGAAGCGTACTCGAGTCCGTCGATGTTTTGAGTATAGTTTGTCAAAAGCTTGTCTCTCGTATCGAGAAGAGCAAGGAAAGCATGAGTATTGCTGAACCTAGGTGCTGAATCACTGGAGGTTTTGTTGTACTTCGATATGATTGTCTGGTAGTCTCCGTTCTTGCCTCTAGCGTATTGAGGTAGTAGTGCCTTGACATTATCCCAGAACGCCTCGGAGTTGTGTTTGAAAAAATCCATGGAAAAGAATTCCTCGGGCTGGGAGATGCCAATGCTGGAGGACAGCCTGCTATAGAAGCCTAAACCAAGTCAACATTCATCTGTTCCCAGGCTGGATTGCTCACATACCGTCATCAGAGCGAAAATCTGGGATGTTCAGAGATGTGGAAATTCCTGCACCAGTAAGAACGACAACGTTCTTAGCATTCTTCAACAACTCCACAGCATGATCAATTGAGTAATATTGGGAAAGTCGTTTCCTTGTTTTGTCCTTGTCTCTAGGCCTTGGAATAGGTGACGCAGTAAGACGCCGAGGGATAACATCATCAGCATAAAGACGACCATTCCATATTCTGTCAATTCCCGGACTGGAACGTAGAGATGCTGGTGAAGCTGGTGACGCCGCTCTCGGTACTGAGAGATGATGGCTTCTCCTGCTGGCAGGTGGAGTTGAAGCCGAACGATTAGCATTGTCGGGAATGGCCAACCTCTTATTCCGTGGAGTGGTAGGGGTTGCCATAATGGCCAAGCCCACGACTTCCTCTACCACAGCAAGCACAAAGTGTACGCTCTGCGTGAGGAACTTCGAGGTGGTAGGCAGCAACAGCGTTAGTGATCACACTTCTCGTCGGTAGGTCGCTCCACGTTGTACCCAGTCTGTGTCACTCTCCACGACTTGTTCTGATGGTGTGCTGGTAGTAGACATTTCTATCCACGCAGAAGTTTCATCCAGCATGTCATTATCCAATCCGTCGGATCCGTCTGGTATCTTGTCGATATGCTTACTCAGTACTCGCCCATTTGAACATGGATGAAGTGTGCAATGTGGATAGTCTGTCACAGCCACACTTGGACCCTTTCAACTTGGCCTCATTGAGCACGTGATACGTGACCATTTACGGATCTTTTGTTAACGCGTCAAACGCGTCCTTCTCGCGTTCAACAAGTAAACGACTACATCCACATTCTCGTCGTCATTTTGGTTACTGCGATATTGTTGATGCTCAACTATGATGTAGGATACCGTCTCACAATTTTGGGAAGCTCACACCCTCATTCTGCTAGTAACGTTGCAAGAAGTCTCATCACGACTGAACGAAACATTGAACCCCCACTACTTTGTGCCGTGTAAGGCTGCGACACGCGCAAAGAAAGAGATCATCGTGGCAACAGGAAGGAAACAATGCGAGACATGACAACATGAAAGAGTTTCAACCACTCATGCCGAGTTCAGCACCTCCTCAGACACCAGGGCGTATATCGCTTTCTGATTTGATCGTCAATCCCGAAGATTTACTCAACCAGCTACCTAGTGCTACGCCTAACGAACAGGTTACGTGGAAACATGTACCTGGCTTACTCAACACCCCATCAAGCTCTGTGAGGACGACGCAACGTGGGACTAAGCGTTCGGTCAGCTCTTCTCCACGATCCTCACAATTGCAGCCATCTAAGCACTTCAAACACGATGCCGGGGTTCTTGACGCGAACGGCATGGGCCGACCAGTACAACGATCTCCAACGCGAGGTTCTCCTACTCATGACGATCCAGCCGCTGTTTTGTGGATGAACTATGCCGGGAAAATAGGGAAGGAACCCGCTTTACCTCCGCTTCTACCGTTCGACTTGTCACCACAAAGTCGGGATGCAGGCAAGAAAGATCCATTTCGTCGTACGGCAAGTTGTGGAATTGAATGGCCAACTTCAGATGCAAAAAGAAGGAGATTAGGACACCATGATCCGCATAGCACAACGAAGCAAATATTTGCTTCAAAGAGGAAAGAAATTCTGAAGCCCGAACTGCCACAACGATCGAGGGTAAGCATTCTGCTCGACAGTGTACAAAAGAACTTTACTGCACGTCAACGGGAGGTGGATGAACCTTCGAGCTCGTCTCCTTTACCTGAAAGGGTTCCACCAGACGTAGCAGTTGAGGAACCACGAGGCATTGCAGATCACAGGTCACCTTCGCCGAAGAAAAGACAGTCAGGCTCGCCGTTGAAGCAAGTTAGCCCCCAAAAGGTTGACAAGTTATCAGACTTCGAAGACCTCGATTTCGATGAAGATGATCTTGAGGATATCGAATACGCTCTCACTCAGGGACAAGCTCAGTTGAAAGTTCAAACCACGAGCCAGCCTCTTCCAGAGGTAAAGCAAGATGAGCCACCAATAATCCCTCGTCATTCGCAAGTACCACTACTCAAGCCACCGGCATCGGTATTGCAGCCAAAGGCAGCTACAACGCCGCGACAGCATGCCGAAGTCCAATTGAATATGACTGATTTTGACGAATTTAATGATGAAGACGACGACGATGTGTTCAACGATGAACTGCAGAAGCTAGCAGAGCAGGTTGACTCGCAGACAGTGACAGCACAAATACAACCTATCTTGAATAATGTGGCTCAAAGCAGAACGATAGCAACGAATGACGGCACATTTGATGAGGATTTTGATGATCGTTTGTGGGATGAAATTGGTGACAAAGCTCCTGATATTATGAGTTTCACTAAACAGGTGCGTGACAAGTGAACAAAGGATGGTGTATAGTACTGATAGATTTTTGTGTAGACCCAATCAGATCATAGAGCCATCAAGCGCTATCTAATCCTTGAAGTTTTTGAGAATGAATATCAAGCTTCCCCTGGCCGAAAGCGACCGCAGAAGACGCTTTCCATCAAAGACGAGAGATCGAAACACCTTCACATCCTTCTACTTCGCCAATCCTGGTACGAAACTCGGTGCATCAAAGGATCATTCATCCATTTGATTGGCGAGTTCGACAACAAGGGTGAATGCATTGTCGATGACGCTCAGAATATGGTAATCCTGCACCCTGATCATCTCATCTCATCCACTGTGGTAGGAGATGCCATTACATGCTTGCGAAGAGCGGTGTTGCAGGATCGTGTCAAAGCCACATCACCACCCGAGAAATCACAGACTTATGGACACATCCTTCATGAAGTCTTTGGTGAGGCAATGAAGCTGAACGACTGGGAAATCGAGACTTTCCAAGAGATAATCAGACGATTGCTACCATCTTACCTTGAGTCACTTTATGAAATTGGGGTTCAGATCGCAGACGCTACAGAACACCTCATGAGCAAGGTCTCGTTGCTTAAGGCATGGGCAGAAATGTTTGTAAGCGCAGAGTTTGTGCCAGAAGCCGTGATTAGAGATCGGAAGGGAGCATTCGTACCCACGGCCATCAACAAGCTACTCGAAGTTGAGGAACATGTGTGGTCTCCAATGTACGGCCTGAAAGGCAATATTGATGCTACAGTTCAAGCTCAAATGCATTTCCCTGCCGATGCTCATCCCAAAAATCTCGTCGTGCCACTTGAGTTAAAGACTGGTAAGAGAGACAACGTCGATGCTCACCGAGCACAAACTGCACTCTACACTTTGTTGCTTTCCGATCGATACGACGTTGAGGTCACCAGCGGCATTCTCTACTACATGGAGACATGTAAGACCTTCAGAATCGAAGGCATCAGGAATGAGATTCGACAGATGATAATATGGCGAAACCTCCTTGCGAGTTACGTTCATGATAAGCTCGAGCTTCCACAGATGATCAAGAAAGAGCATTTATGCAAAAGATGTTACGCTCAAACATCCTGCTTCACCTATCACAAACTTGTCGAGGGCGGTGATGGCAACACTAGCGGCATGAAAGAGATATTCGACGATGCTGTTGACCATCTACAACCACAGCATCAAGACTTCTTCAAGCGTTGGGACGATCTGTTGACGAAAGAGGAGCGAGACTGCATGAAGTATCGCCGTGAACTCTGGACAATGTTGAGCACTGAACGAGAACAAGTCGGGCGATGCTTCTCGAATGTAACAATCGAACCCGGGTCTGCCGTCGAGAATCTTGCGGGGCCAAAAATCAACCGCTATACTTATTCCTTTGTCAAGCACAAAGCTCAACCTGGTTTCTCATTCACAGAATCGCAGATAACGGCGGGGGAACCAATAGTGATTTCAGACGAGAAGGGACACTTTGCATTGGCGAACGGTTATGTTACAAGCGTCAGACCAAGAAGGATTACAGTTGCGGTCGATCGACGACTACAGAATGCAAGACGAAGAACGAACGGTTTCGATGTTCAACATAACCAATCCTTCATTGGTATTATGGAGGTCGGCCGTGCAGCTCCTTCAACACCTGCTGAAGATGACTCGCCAATGCTATACCGTCTCGACAAAGACGAGTTTTCCAATGGCATGGCTACAGTCCGCAACAATCTGATACGCGTTATGGAGAAGGACTTGTTTAGAGCTCGGGAGCTACGACAACTCATAATTGACCAGAAAGCTCCTACTTTCAAACACACTTCGACTGCCTATACCTTGTCAGGTCCAGCATCTCAAACGAATATCAATGTTGATCAACGTGCTGCGATCGAGAAAGTCATGTCTGCCAAAGACTATGCTCTTGTTCTTGGCATGCCTGGCACTGGCAAGACCACAACAATTGCCCACATTATCCGAGCACTGGTGTCGCAGGGTAAGTCTGTACTCTTGACGTCCTACACTCATACGGCGGTCGACAATATTCTCCTCAAGATCAAAGACGACAACATCCCTATTCTGCGTCTTGGAAGTGTTGGCAAAATTCATCCTGATGTTGCGAGCTTTGCTGATCTGAGTGGTGTTCCCAAGAAGACATTGGAAGAACTTGAACGATCTTGGTCGCAAAGCAAAGTCGTGGCTACAACATGTCTGAGCATCAACCATGGCATCTTCAATCATCGTGTCTTCGACTATTGTATTGTGGATGAAGCATCACAGATTACACTTCCTGTTTGTCTTGGTCCAATCCGATTTGCACACACGTTCATCCTCGTCGGTGACCATTACCAACTCCCACCACTTGTTCAAAATAAGGAAGCGCAGGAAGGCGGGTTAGATATCAGTCTTTTCAAGCTTCTGAGCGATGCACAGCCGAGCTCAGTGGTCAACTTGGAACACCAATACCGAATGGCAGAAGATATTATGCTTCTTAGCAACACATTAATCTACAATGGTCGCTTGAAGTGTGGTACAACAGCAGTCGCAAACCGAACTCTCGACATACCAAATCTCGAAGGCGCACTCGAGGCTCACCATCATCGCTCTACCTCTCCACCAACCCACTGCTCAGCCTCAAATGCCAACTGCTACATTCGAACCGTGCTCTCCCCTTGGTCTCGCTGCCTCTTCCTCAACACTGACACAATCACACACCCCGAACCAGCAGTCGAAGTCCTGACAGGCTCGAACTCCCGCATCACCAATCCAATCGAATCACTCATAATAGCACACCTCCTCACAACACTCATCCGCGCCGGTGTCCCCCCAAGATCAATCGGCATAATCACATTCTACCGCTCCCAACTCGCCCGTCTTAGACACGACGTCAAATCCATAGCCGGCACGACCGCAGCCAGCGAAGTCGAAATGCACACAGCCGACAAATACCAAGGCCGCGACAAAGAAGTCATCCTCCTATCCTGTGTTCGATCAAACCCAGCTAGAAGTGTAGGAGAACTTCTCAAGGACTGGAGACGTGTCAATGTAGCTATCACACGCGCTCGAAGTAAACTGGTAATAATCGGGAGTAAGAACACACTAAGTGGAAGCGGCGTCCCGGTCTTAGAAGGCTTGGTCAAAGTGATGAACGACAAGAAATGGATCCTCGATATGCCGGCCCATTTCACGAATGGACATCTCTTTGAGAGTGTCTTGACTCAGACGCAGCAGCAGCAGCAGCCACAACAACAGCCGGCTCAACAAACACATACCATCTTCCCGACGACGACGTCCAGGGAACCACTGCAACCTCTCAACAATCCCAGCGGACCACACAATCCACCCTCAAAGCTGCCCGCATATAAAAAACCTAACATCATCGCCACCACAACCAAAATAACATCAACGAGACAGCCATCAAAAACCGTGAACGGCACACGACCACCACTCGGTATAAGCAATATTCTGGATAAAAATCCCATCATGCAGAATGTCATGCATGAGATCACGACGACTACAACGACGGGTGGTGGTGGTGGTGTTGGTGG
>Ga0181473_100327_pt1 | contig 11189 bp, 9 predicted proteins | sample In2P11_FD_119089 | JGI IMG/M metagenome (GOLD analysis project Ga0181473, IMG submission 119089) | Clean room microbial communities from NASA Spacecraft Assembly Facility at Jet Propulsion Laboratory, Pasadena, California, USA -... ... | reverse complement strand
ATATGATAGAAGACAAAAAGGTGTTGCTGGTAAAGGTGGACACTTTGAATAATACTGCAGATGCATTGACAAAATCTGTCAGCTCTGAGAAGTTCTCTTGGTGTAGAGAAGCAATGGGCATCTTAGGGCTGGAAAAATGACTAAGCTCTCCTGTGGCCCCCTGTGGAAAGAAAACAACAAGTGGGAGATTGTTGGGTTGTGTTATATTCTTTCCACGCAGTTAATAGGGGGTTTGAAGGGCACCCGTAACCCCACTTTATGGGGTCCGGGGTAGTGCCCCGGAAAATTTTGGTTTTGGACCCTATGTTAGGTTGGGCAGACCCACCTATGGTTTTGTGCATGATTTTCGCACATGTTTTTTTTTTGGACGCAATGGTTTTTCAGTCCATGGTATTGGACACGATGGCTTTTCGGTCCATGGTATTGGATGCTTTGGCATGTATAAATATGTATTGTAACATTGAAAAGAACATAATGAAAAATCAAGCTGGTAGTCCCGGTTTTGGGATCCAGGGGAAAATCTCTGTGCATATGTGTTTTATGTGTTCTTCTCTCGCATTGTTTATTTTATTTGTTTAAGAATTCGTATGCAGGTAATTTCTATACAGGGTTAAAACCTACATATAAGACCATTTTCTATAAACAATACAATGAAACCATTTCACTTTGAGGCTCTTGATATATATTTTTTCTTGTTCCCTTATTTCATGGCAACTTTGATTTCCAATTCTGTGCTTCCCTCTTCATGCTAGGTTCTTTGGTTTGAGAGGTTACATTTTTCTTCAATGGTACTAGATCTTAAAATTTGGACCTATATCCCTTCTGGCATTATATTTTGAGGACAAACTCCCACTCCACACACTCTGCTCCCTTATATCTAGTAACTTATTTGAGAATTCCTTTTCTCCAGAATATCATTTCATTTCAATCACTAGAAATCACTTTCCATAGGGTTTTTCCTAGCATTTTCATTATTATTTACTCATATCCTATTCTGTTTTGGAGCATTCCCTCCCACTGATATTCATTTTTTCACAAACATTGTGTTTATTATTGCTAAGGTTTCTTCTATATTAGTCTTAAGATCATTACATTTTGTAAAGTCACATGGCAAGCACATTCCTAGAAATTTGTGAGTTTGTATACGATGCCATCCCATTATAAAACCCCACCTTAGCCATGGTGTGATCTTTCCAACATATTTCCTATGAATGGAGGTCACCCTAATCTCACCTTGGAACTAACATTCCACAAATGCATTGACATCCTACTTTTTTTTTCTTATTTTAGTAATGCCCTCTACTTAATCATAATTGATTCTTATTGATAGTGTGACCATCAACACCATATAATTTATAGTGTTGACATTGCCAATTAATATCCATGAATTATTCTTCAAGGTTTTTGGTATATTTTCCCACTTGCATTAACCATTTCAAACCTCACACCATAGCCATCTCTTCAAATGGTTAAATAAGGTCTTATTTGTAGTTTTAGTACTTGTATTTGAATCGATAATTTATTGAATATTCCTACTTTTTTTTATCATTCATCCACTATCAACTGTAATTATGAGGTCATTGTTGGGGTTCACAAACAAATTTAGTTGTTTATAAAAAAAATGCATAGTATATGGCTAAGAGTACTATAAAAATATACAAATATTGTTACATATCTATTTATTATAACTCCCTTTAGCTTCAAGGTATCAAGTTGATGTCACCCTATCATGGTTCTTACGGGAACTATAGTTTTGGTTTCTGGTTTCCATGCTAACTACATCTTAAACTTTCTAAGATGTTCTCTACTGATTTTTTCAATTGGTTGTTGTATTTAGCCATTTGGAATAATTTTGTTTTTTAATTTTGTTTTCTTCATTTCTATTTTTTTATGCACATGATATTGAAGCTATGTGTGTTTTCTGTAGCATTTCATCATAGTAATAATATGAGTTTTATGACGTAGTGTTTTCATTATCTATTTTATTGAATTATGCTTTCATCCCATCCACTATTATATAGTAGTGTAATGACAATCCTTCATATCCATTCCCTAGAGTCCATTTTTTACACACTTACATTGTTTAATTTCTCCTTTTTTTCTTTCTCTATGTGATTGTTTTTAGTTGTGTTATAATCATCTATTGTTATGTAATTGGTTGACTTTTCACATTCAAAATTTACTTAATTTTGAATATTGAGATTCATTTATATTATCTTTATTTTTCTTCTAGATTCAACCAAATTCCTAGGCTTTGATACTGATATATCACTATGAATAATGGGTATTAATATTGAAATACAAACTTTAGTAGTTGGTATTTTGTGAGGTCTAGGAATCTAGTATCTAGTCTTCCCATTCATGGGTATCTTCACTAATTTTTCATCTTTGTTTTAAATGAGTGAACATATTAAGGGTGTTATTTTTTTCATCATAATGAAATATTTTTAGAAGGTCTTATATGAACATTTTCCAAATAATTGATAAAGCACTTGGTCTATTTTACTAGTAATTGAACTATTCATAAGCATCACTTTCTAAGTATAGAGAATTTGTTAATAATTTTCTAGCTAATTAGCATGTGGGTTCACAACACAAGTCCCTTCCATGTTATTAGTCTACATGATGACATTTTTATCATCTAGTCCACCATCATCTTTAGGTATCTCAAGTTTATTTTATTTAGACAATCAATATTTTCTTGAAAATCCAAGTAAATAGATTTAGAAACATATGGACTCAAATGTGGTTGATGATGTGCTAAGAATCGTTCATATGATGAATATATCTATTCAAATAGTTGTTCAATTATTTCATTATGATAACTAAATATTATCAATTTTTCATCCTCTTTGTAATTTCTCATTTTTAACAAGACTTTCCATCATTTCTATATATCTTTTATTAACTTTCCAATTTTATATCATTTTTCAATTAATTTATTGATTTGATGACTTAATTATTTTTATACTTATCCTAAATTACTTTTCCTTCCATTACACATTTTTTTTTGGTCTCTTCTCAACATTATTGAGATGATTTCCTATGTTGTTGACTTCATCTCTATATCAAATAACATATACTTGTAACTTATTATTACAAACCATATTAAGATTGGTTTTTCATTTTGTGGATTCCACCTTTCTTCTCATTTTGTAAATGGTATGTAAGATAGGGGTCCTGAAGTGTAATATTGTATATACCAATGTGTTATATATATGTCATTGTTACTATAGATATATATCTCCTATCATAATTGCATTGCAACAAACAATGATATGCATTTCTATGTTGAGCCTCAAAAATAACCAAATTATGTCATTTAACATACATGTTAATTATAATATTATTGATAATAAGATAATATAATTTATTTATTTTTAACAATAAATTTTATTATCTATTTATATATATAATGTTTATATAATTAAATTTCATTTCAATCATAAATAACATAATTAATTTGCAATACTTAGATAGCTGAAACTAATGATCACAATTTTTGTAATAAATTTTTACAATTAAAAGAAATTATGATGGGCTAAATAACCAAATTATTTTTCAATATGTTTCTTTCGTGAAAATAACGATCACGGATTTACAGTACACTTGATATAAAGTAATGATCATCGAGTGTGTAATACAATTTATAATCGAAAGTAATTATCACGGGTTAACAAACTATATAAATAATAAAATAAATCTCTTGCAGCTAATATCATTCATTATAAAATATATTTGTATAAGAATAAATAATAAATATAATTTACATTTTGATAAGAAAGTGAGCCCCTTTAAAAAGAAGTGCTCTTTTTAAATTCTAAATAATAATCAACTAGCTTATGTCGTTGCATACAAAGCATCACATTTAATTAATCACATGAAATGCCTTTTTATTGTAGAGAAAAGTGTTAACCAATTAAACTCGATCTTAGATTTTAGAGAGGATATTACTTCACACAAATATCATAGAGCCACTAAAAACTATAACATTAAGAAATTCTTAATAGAGCGGAAAAGTCTATTTTAGTCTTCAAAATATTTGTAATTTCACTAATATTTTTTCGTACAAAATATAACATCTGCTTTGATATTCTTGAAATTCTTATTATGTTATATAGATGTGAATTTCTAGGGGATAACATTTATAGATAATTGTAAAAGAAAATACAATAAATCCAAAACAATTGTATAATCTATAATCTTAAAATTATAGCAATATACCTTATTATCTCACTCTCACATAATCAAGTCTTTCCTCGTTGAGATTGTAGCTATTATTTTTTATCAAATGTACAAGCAAAAAATAACTAACATCAAATATAACAAGGTTCCTAGGTAATGCACAATATCCATGTGCATTCCCTAAGGAGGTTGCACTCATAGTTGTACCGAGCTTTTAGGAGAATGCCCCTTTTATTTCTAGCATATTTAATTTCTATTTGTTTGATATGTCACCATATACATAGGAAGTTTCACCTTCGTATCATTTAGGCTATGTACATTGGTTTATATACTATATATTTCTGAGCTATTAAAATGTGTGCATCAATTTTTGAACTCATTGCCAAACTATATAAGGCCATTTTCTATGAAGAACATGTTGGCATTATGATGCATGTGTTGTACTTGATGACATCCCACTTGTAACAGAACAACTCACTTGTATATGGTAACTAGATGAATCTACAAAAGAGATATCAGATGTGATAGAATGCATGACAGTTGTGTTTATAGATGTGACAAAATGTCAGGAAGTTCAAAGGAATCAGTTCAGAAGTAATGTACAATGGCAACTCTCTCAAATGACAGTTCACAGTACAATAGGATAATAACAAAGAATTACAGATCAGACTACAAAGAATGAAGAAAAATAGGTATACGCAAGTTCACCTTGACCAAGCTATGTATACGCGGAGGTTCCCTGAACACAACTAGCGTATACATACACGCGCACACTTTCACAGAAAGAAAAGCGCATATATGCTAGAAAACTAAGTTTTTGGTCTAAGGTATTTGGTCCATGGTATTTTGATCTGGTATTGGTCCAAGGTATTGACCCTAGGTATTTGGTCCAAGGTATTGGTCCTAAGTGGTTTTAATCCATTGTATTAAGAAAGGCCTAAAACTATATAAGGAGGAGAAAATCATTAGGCCAAAGTGTGAAAGTATCAGATATCTGATGTAGTGTGAGATCTAGTGTGCAGGCTATTAGCTTATGGTGCATTGCTTGATCTGAACCAAGGATGAACCTTAACTGTTGATGAAGGATAAGATCTAATGATGGATCGAGATCTTAAGGCTTGAAATGAATTATCATTATGTGGTTTTGATCATGTATATTTTAGATCTGAATACTGACACATGTCTTATTATGTAAATGTTATGATCTGGGTATAACTAAAGTCTGAAATTGCTACGAAATTATGAATTAATATTTACATATGTATACGCTGGTTGGATTTGATAAAAGTGCATACATGCTAGTTCGACAGAGGGAAGTAGCGTATACCTTATGAAGAATGTTTCAATTGTTTTTGTTCGGTGTTGCAGAGTTCTGGGTTTTATTTAGGGTTTTGGTGACCGTATTTTGATGACAGTATTCTGAATGATCAGATTCAGGTCATGATGATTGAGTTTTAGTGATTGGTTGATGTACTTGATGATTGTGTTGCAACTATGATGTTGTTGATGGGTCTAGTATGAAAATTGAATGAAACGTGGCCTTTAGATTGTGGTGTTGCGTTCCAGGAGTATCTAGTCTAAAAATTCATGAAACATGGTCCCTGGTGGAAGAGTGGTGTTTTCTGTAGGGTGGCACCTATGTACTAGTAAACATATTGGCTAGTACAAGAGCTACGGGGTTGTAGCTCCCTTCTAGTAGAAGTTAGAGAACAAGAGAAGGTTGTAGCCTTCTGCAGGTGGGAGCTTGTGTGCTGGTATAAGTATGCACCAGTACAAGATTGTAAATGTATTTTCTTATTATTAAAAGAAGACAGAGAGGAAAGCAGTAGGTGGTTTTTAACCACATTGGGTTTCCACCTTATATCTTGGTGTTCATGTGTGTTTCTTATGTGTAATACTGTATTCTACTTTTATTGCACTATCTTGTAAATCTCTGATATACTAGTTAAAGTTCAATACATGATAAACTGCCTAAATCGAAAGTTATCTCCATATATGCTGGTTGCTTTATGTATAGTCGCGTGTACACGCTAGTTCACTTAGCTGAAGTAGTGTATACAAATATATTTGGGAAATTAAATTATTGATATGATAGTAATGATTCACCCCCCTCTCAGCATTATTTCCAACAATTGGTATCAGAGAAGGTACTTTAGAAGAAGCTTGATCACTTGAAGGGAGATCCATCATCATGAGTAATCAAGAAAGAGTGGGATCCATTAGACCACCAATATTTGATGGGAGGAACTTTCTTTATTGAAAAATAAGAACCACAACCTATCTACAATCACTTGGAACGGATGTCTGTGAAATTGTGGAAGAAGGATATACATTTCCAACAACAATTCCTATAGATACGACAAGTAAGAAGCAATATGAAACCAATGCCAAAGTTGTCAATACCTTATTGGGAAGTCTATCACAATCAAAGTTTGTTAAAGTCATGTAGCTCAAATCAGCCAAAGAAATATGAAACAAAATCATTCAGAGCTATGAAGGAGACTCTTAGGTAAAACATGATAAACTTCAAACTCTCAGAATTCAGTATGAAACTCTTAAGATGCACAGTGATGAAAGTATAGCTAGTTACATCCTACATATAGGTGAGGTTGTAAATTGTATGAAGAATTTGGGTGAAGATATAAAGGAAGTTACCTTAGTTGAGAAAGTTTTTAGATCCTTGTCTACTGAATTTGAATCAAAGGTGTCTGCCATAGAAGAAAAATAGGATCTACAGACTATCACTATGACACAGCTTCATATAATCTTAACTGCCTTTGAGATGAGAAAAGGAGGTCCATCAGATATGAGAGAAGACGCATTTAAAGCTTTAGCAAAAGGAAAGGAAGAACACAATGAATTAGGACATATTTTAGAAGAAGAAGATGAGGTAAACTTTGTCAAGAAACTTCAACAGGGTTTTGGAAGATTTAGAGGTACGCTACCCTTCAAATGCTTTGCTTGTGACAGAGTCAGTCATTATGCTGCCAAATGTCATCATCAAGATAAATATGAAAAGGGGAAGGAATATACAAAATGGAATAGAAAGCAAGTTGTAAATAAAATAATTTACTATACTCATGAAGATAGTGATGGTTTATCAAATAGTCATGAAGATGAAAACAATAATGACTATAGGCTTCTAATGGCTTATGACGATGATAGTTTTTGGGATGCTTTAGAAGAAGATGACCTTCGTGAAGAAATGTCTAAACTCAATTTTTTTTTTAGAAGAAAAGAATATGATTATAGATACCTTGACATACCAACTTGTTGAAAAAGAAAAACACAATGAGAAACTAGAATGTGAAATTGTGGGTATAAGAAAGGATCTTGAGAAAATGAAATCTCTCAATCTTAGATTTGCTAAAGGATCAGAAACCTTAGATGAAATTATCAAAGTGCAACATTCTCCTCTAATAAATATGGGTCTTGGATACACTAAAGAAGCATCTTAATCACAAAAGTCATCAACCTCCACTAAAAGCTATCTTGATGCAACAAATACTAGTGAACAGTATGATAATCATCAGCAAAGGCATAAAGCAGATCACCAAGTCAATCAAACTCAATTTATTCAAAGGATGAATAGAAGCCACAACCAATCTCATGTAAATCATACCCAATTTGACCTTTTGTTCAAGAACTTGTTCACATAGAAAATGTTATTTGATGGGTATGTGCTTGGTTTTCAAGTGCATCACTGGATTCTTTGAAATAATGATGGAACTTGTATTATCACATAGAATGGAGATGGGTGGAGTGCATGTCATATGAATGTCTTGCAAGGCTTGCATCATCCAAAGTAGTTGCATCCATCATGATGCAACAACCACATATTCTACTTCAGTTGTAGATAACGCAATTGAACTTTGTTTCTTGCTGAACCAAGATACTAACCTGGAATCCATATAGAATGCACCACCACTAGTGCTTTTTCTCTCATCAACACTTCCTGCCCACTCTGCATCTGTATATGTGTGAAGAGTGAGATCTGTATCTCTAGGGTACCATAAACCAAAGTTCTGTGTTCCTTGAAGATATTTGAAAATTCTTTTAACTGCCTGAAGGTGTGATTCCTTTGGATTTGCTTGGAATCTTCCAACTATTCCTATGACATGCATGATGTTAGGTCAGGTACCTGTTAGATAAAGTAGTCTGCCAATTATGGATCTGTAAGTTGGTTGACGTACTGTTGCTGATTCATCATTTGAGCTAAGACTACATCCTGTTACCATTAGGGTACATACAGGTTTAGAATATTCCATGTCATACCTTTTGAAGATTTGTTTGAGATATTTTGTTTGTGAAAGAAAAATACCATCTTTATTCTGTTGAACTTGTAGACCAAGAAAATAGGTAAGTTCACCAAGCAAGGACATTTCAAATTCTTGCTGCATTACTGAAGCAAAATTCTGACTTGTGGATTCTTCATTGCTACCAAAAATGATATCATCAACATAAACAAAAATAATTAGCAATTTATCAATGTCAATCTTTATATATAGATTGCTATTTGTTGAACATTTTGAAAAACGTTATTGATGTAGATATTTGTCAAGACGATAGTACTAGGCACTTGGAGCCTGTTTCAGACCATAGAGAGCCTTTTTGAGTCTGCATACAAGTTTTGCATCATTTCCAAGAATGAATCCTTCTGGTTGTTCAATACAAACTTATTCTTGTAAATGTCCATTGAAGAAAGAAGATTTTACATCCATTTGGTATACCGCGAATTTTTGAAAACTAGAAAGAGCAAGAAACATCCTTATGGCTTTAAGTCTAGTAGCGTGTGCAAAAGTTTCTTCAAAATCTATACCTTCTTTTTGAGCATATCCTTTACAAACAAGTCTAGTCTTGTTTCTAATGACTTCTCCATTTTCATTTAGCTTGTTTTTGAATATCCATTTAGTTCCTATAATATTTTTATCATGAGGTCTAGGAACTAATTCCCAACTATTATTCTTTTCAATTTTCTCAATTTCTTCATTCATGGCCTTGACTCGACATTCATATTTGCATGCTTCATTAACATTTTGAGGTTCAGTGTAGGACAATAATGCTAGATAGCTTGAGGATTCTGTAATAATTCTTCTTGTCTATACACTCGCCTCTTTCTCCCCTAAAATTTTAGTTTCAGGATGATTTTTCTGAAAATACCTGGATGGAGTCATTTCTTCTACCATTATCTCTTCTTCTAGCGCTTCATTGATTTCTTCTTCAATATCATCATGATTTGATGTGGAAAAATACTCCTCGTCTTCTTCATTGTCATAATCTTTTGTTTTTGTTTATTTTGGATTTTTGCATGCTTCATCAACTACAACATCAATACTTTCAATAATTTTCCCAAGTATTTTATTATGACCTTTATATCGTTTACTTCAGGAAGAGTAACCAAGAAGAATACCTTCATCTGCTCTGGGCTCAAACATACCAATTTTTTTCATCAGTCATTTTGATATAACATTTGCTTCGAAAAACTTTAAAGTATTTTACAATAGGAGTCTTACCATACCAAAGTTCATGTGGAGTCTGAGTGCTATTTACCCAAACATTTCTTTGGTTGAGAATAGTTATGGCGGTGAATGCAACTTCACCCCAAAAGGTTGCAGGAGTTCCAAATTCATCTAGCATAGCTCAAGCCATTTGTCGAATAGTTCTGTTCATTTTTTCTACCACTCCATTTTGCTGAGAAGTCCTTATAGTGGAAAATTGCCTTTTTATTCCATGTTGTTCACAAAAGTCAAAGAATTCATCTGAGGTAAATTCCCCTCCTTGATCAGATCTGAGGCATTTTATTTTTCGATTTGATTCAGTTTCAACCAAAGCTTTGAAGGATTGCAACGTTTCAAATTCTTCATACTTATGCTTTAGTAGACCTATCCAACACATTCTAGAAAAATCATCAATGAACAAAATAAAGTATTCTTCTTCTCCACGAGGTGACTTTTTCCTTGATGACCCACATAAATCAGTATGAACAAGTTCAAGAGGCTTACTAGCTGACCCTTCTTTTTCAATGAAGTGAGCTCTAGTTGACATGGTTTGCATATTGTATTTTTAGGGATGCTGATATCTGGAAGATCATGAACAACCTTGAATCTACATGCTTTTCTTATTTGAGAAAAGCTTAGATGTCCTAATCTTCTATGCCATAGCTAGTTTTCATCATTTGTATCTTTGATCATGGTCTCTCCTGTATCAAGTTCACAAACAACACATCTCTTTGATCGAAACACCACTTCATTTCCTTGATCACACATTTGACTGGCACTCAACAGGTTATGCTTTAAACCATCTAGATACATAACACTTCCAGCTTTAACCTTTTCTTTCTGGGAAAACAGATCCTTTACCTTTTATGATAACAGGAGTGTCATTTCCAAATGAGACATTCTTTTCCTTTTCTAAGGCATTATATGAGTGAAGGTTTTCTTTGTCACTTGTCATGTGTTTTGAGCATCCACTGTCGATGTACCACTTTTTTTATTGTCGTTCTACATACAAGGCTATACCACACCTTTCTGTTTGAGATTCTTTCCCTCTCGATATCTTGGGATTTAATGGAGTTTGCTCCTTTTGAGATGATTGCTGATATTTTCTCTTGCATTTATATTCTTGATGACCAAAGTTGTTATAGATTGAGCATTCTATTTCATTTTCAAGAAGAGAAAAGTTAATATAGGAACTTTTCTTGAACCCTGTTACATTTTGTATATTTCATGCTTCTCTAGTCATGATGGTTTTGTAAGCAACACATTGAGCAACTTTGTGTCCAAAATTATGACATGAAAAACATTGCCCATTAAAAAAGTTCTTGCGACTATCGAATCTATTGTCCTAGTGATTGTAGTTTCTATTGATATTCATCTTTGGAGCAAATTGGGTATGATTTACATGAGATTGGTTGTGGCTTCTATTCATCCTTTGAATAAATTGAGTTTGATTGACTTGGTGATCTGCTTTATGCCTTTGCTGATGATTATCATACTGTTCACTAG
>Ga0181473_100324_pt1 | contig 11210 bp, 8 predicted proteins | sample In2P11_FD_119089 | JGI IMG/M metagenome (GOLD analysis project Ga0181473, IMG submission 119089) | Clean room microbial communities from NASA Spacecraft Assembly Facility at Jet Propulsion Laboratory, Pasadena, California, USA -... ... | reverse complement strand
AAATAAATACCTGTTAAATAACCAGTACCTAAGAGAGGAAGTGACACCACAACGTTGTTCGATGTTTCCTCCTATTTACAGCATTACCATCATCATCCCCATCGCTATGAATGAGTGGTCATCGATTCACTTATCAGGTTCATTGTATGCCCATAATGCGCAATTTACACTCTTATACTACCCATTGCTGTGTTTCCTTTTGTTGTGTATCAAGAACCACTTCTAGGGAAGGACTGTACCATGTATATGAATTTTCCAGAAGAGGAATATGGTGCAAGCAGGGGGTTGCAGTCTTCATGCTGTAGTGTGTATTCGAATACTGTATGTGCGTGGTTGTGTAGTGCATTGTAGCAGCGACGCAGCGTTGTGATGGACAGATGGATGGCGGTGCGAAATGTTAGTTAGGCTGGAGATGGATAGTACGTACCTCACTCGGTATCTACGTAGTGTTATACAGTTACTGTAGTGATAAATTGTTGTAATTTATTTGATTAGAGTATATCAACGTCCTAAAACCCTCTATACTCTCTCTTCCGCTTCGTTCTATACGCGTTATACCCCACATACGCACCACCAGCAACCACAACGACCGCGAAAATCTTGAAGAAGAACCAAGTCCAACTACCACCACTGCTACTCTGTTTCAGTGACGATCCGCTTCGGAGAGAGTCCGTGCTTCCCGGAGTTTCTGGAGCTCCTTTCGGGCCTCTTCCACCTTGTCCTGCAGCGGGGCTGTACAAGTTCTTTGTATCCACGCTGATGATGTCGAAGTTGTCTGATAGTTCTCCGGTGTGCGCTGATAGGCCTAGGTAGGCTGTGTTTGGCATCTTGATTGGTCCTTTTCCGTCGTCGGCTGTTACTTTGAAGCAGTCGATCCAGCTGTCGGTTGATTTGTATTGGAGTTGTAATTCGAGAGATTTGTCTTGGAAGTATGTTAGCTTTGCTTTTGTGGGGACTACTGCGCCGCGAAGTCCTCGTGCCTGTATCTGTTGTTAGTTTGTGTTTGTTACCAACCTGGCTGTGATCTTACCGAGCAGCCGCCGAGTTCGTTCGCCTTTCCGTCGTTTGCGGAATCGTAGACTGTCTGTCCATCTCCCATCATAGCCATAACATATGGAAACACCACACCTGGCCTATTATTCTTGTACGTGTCGAAAAAGATCCCTAGTCCTTCAAATTTGTCGGCATGTCCGAAGACTGGTCCGGGCTGTGCTCGTTCTTTCGTTACCCACAACGCAAACCCGTCGCCATGTAGACTTCCTCGCCCTGATATGTGGAATTCAAGTTCAATCTCCCAGTTCGTTGCTGTAAGTGGTATCTTCGAGAACACCCAGCCAGACTGGGAAGGAAGGTCGGCTGCTAGTCGGATGTATTGGTCCGCTCGGACGATTGTGTCACCGCCAAAGTCCCACCAGCGGCTCGACATATCGGAGTCGAGGTAGGGTGGAGAGAGACTATGTGTTCGTAGCTGGACATGGTCAGTTGTGTAGCGTTTCGAGGAGGTAGACGGTTTTGGTTACTGGTATGCTTTTCATTTCTGCACTTTTGTCGGTAGCAGCGTTGCTGGAACCTAGCCATGTTACCAGGCATAGCAGGGATGTGATTGTACTGATGCCGAGCATATTGGCTGGAAATCGTCGAGGATATATGGCGATATCAAGAGAGTTATGCGGCGAAACGAAGAAAGTCTGCAAAAAGAAGGTTAGGAGAACATCCAGATGCTCCCGCAGTGATGAATGAACACTTTGTTGCCGCCTTAGGAGTACTCGGCTTACTTGCAAATGAATTCGGAATCTTGAATCGTGGAATACAAGTGTCCACTGCAGCCAAAAGACCGGAGGTATGTCGCATGTGCGGTTGAAGTGTAGGAATGCATTACCATTGGTTCGGCATAGTTGCCTGGTCTGCCGGACCACTTCACCGCGGTACATATTCTTGACCTCTCGTGATAGCTCTGTGAGCTGTCACCAACGTAGATAAAGCAGATACCAATGGCCTTACTTGCTTAGTACTCGATCAAGTTGAGAAGTGTTGCATAACGGCGCTTGCGATAGTATCACTCGCCCTCAAAATTCCTAATCAGATACCCTTGCTTCATCAACTCCTCCTTCACCTGGCTAACCTCCCATTCCCCTCTATGAAACATTCCAGCTCCCAGCGCAGCATCAACATTGGTCTTCTCAAAGACTTCCACAAAATGACCTGGATTGCCAGCACCACTACTCGCAATCACCGGAATCTCCACAGCATCCTTCACATCCCTGATCAATTCTAAATCATAACCTGAATTACTGCCATCTCGGTCGATAGCATTCAGTAGAATTTCTCCAGCTCCAAGTGCCTCAACGGCAGTGACCAAACTTCGTACCGAGAACGGCTTCAAAGTTCGACCGCCGTGAATTGTACATGCGTAGTATACATATTCGTGTCCGGTCTTCGGATCCGGCAATGAAGTTTTGATAACATGAGACTTCGGCACTCCAGATGGTGCATCATTAGGAGACGCGATATATATTCGTTTGGGATCCACAGAAACAACAACTGCCTGTCGTCCATAATGCGCTGAAATCGTCTCAATGCTGGACTTTCCCACCGGTTTCGAGCCATTAGCATAGTACTCCTCCGCCGCGGCTACGGCGTCACTTCCAATCGATATCTTATCAGCACCAGATCCGAAATACAGCTTCGCAACATCAAGCGCACTGATAGTCTTGTTCGTCACAGGGTCAACCATATCTCTTATCCCACCACCTATTGTTAGTGGCACAAACACGGATTTGCTCGTCTGTCGTAAGACTTCCAGCATAGGGAGATCGGTGACAGGACAATCTCGGAAGGACGTGATATTTAGGAACGTGACCTCGTCCGCCGATTGATGATAGTATTTCTCCGCCATCGCGACCGGTTTCCCCAGATTTCGCACCGCAGAACCACCATCCTTCTCTCGCACATCATATTGATCACCCTTCGTCACTACCAGATCACCAGCATCATTGTTTCGTACATCAAGACACGCTATTATGCGTCTCGTAAGACCGTTCAAACCTCGTTGACTTCCTTTCGTAGGTGCTGCACTGTTCACGTTGCCGTTCAAGTCTCTCGGAAGTATTGGGACCTTCGCCCACTGCTCTCCATCAAGAAACGCCTTGATCACTCTTAAACCAGCAGCCCCACTCTTCTCCGGGTGGAACTGAGTTGCAAAAACGTTGCCTCGTCCCAACGCTCCAATATATGTTTCGTCGCCGTATTTAGCAGTCGCCACAGTCCAGCCTAGCGTCTCAAGCTCGCCAGGTACATACGGCGCAAAATAACTGTGAACATAATAATACTTACTCGTTGGATTGAGACCGTAAAAGCTCTGCTCCGAAGATCCTGTCGTCGGCCCCGAAACAGTGGACTCATGAACCGTTGTAGCGTCATTCCATCCTATACAAGGGATAGATTTTCTAGATCCATCGGAGTTCCTCGATGTGAAGCGCTGCAGGCTCTGAGGCAGGATACCAAGGCCGAAGGTAGCGGGTGCCTCGATTGAGCCCGTGAACAGAGCTTGTAAGCCTACGCAGATGCCGAAGAAGGGCTTACCGGCCTTGATGTGCTCGCGTATTGCTGGGAGATAGTCTGCCTTGGCGAGTGAGTCCAGACAGTGGCCGAAGTGACCAACGCCTGGAAGGATGATCTTGTCAGCGGATTTGACGTCTTCGGGAGACCTGATCCATTCCACTTCGTAGCCGCATTTCTCGATGGCGTTGACGAGCGAGCGGATGTTGCCAGCCACGTAGTCGAGGAGGTGAACCTTCGGCATGGCTGGTCTTGGACTTCCTGATTAAATGAATGGTAGGGTTAGTGAGATCGGGTGTGATGTAGAACTGTCTCGTTACTGTAACCAAGTCATTGGAATGACAATGCTTATTCGGGTCTTGAACATGGGTTTAATAGTGCACAGATGAGCCTCATGAAATTTTATATGGCTGTGGCTAATGGTTGAGTCATGAGAAGCATGTTAGAAAAAAGATGAGACCTGGAAAACTTTTCCTGCGTTAACGGCGGGAGAACATGCATTATTTAATCGGTGGAATCACATTCTATTCCAGCATTGAAGGTAGTTATGTACACTGCGAACGTATCTCGTCGTAGTCTATTACCGTCTTGCACATAGAGGGTCTTTAATCATGATGCACTGCACAATGAAGCGTGATTATGGCCCCTGGTTTGCTAAATCAGAGAACGGAATGTCGCCGCCATTGTGAGATGCTTGATCGTACAGTAGCTTATGTAAGGTATAGTGGTAAGCACTAGGCTCAGTATAAAATGTTGAACTAGACCGTGATTGAGAACAGATAATCACAGATTCTTCACTTTACACGCAGGAAGTACTGATATTCGTCCAGGAATCTGCACGTCTTGGCCTCATCACTCAGTGACTTCCTCTCATCCTCTTCACTCGAATGGCCCGACCAACCAATACAACAGCTCAAACCATCTTCGAGCGTACAGACCCATCTGCTCCCAATAACTATGCAATCTTTGAACTTCAGAACGATCCAGCGCGACCTGGTCTGACGCGGATCACTCTTCCGCCAAAAAGCACTTGGACCCCAGGGCCACATTGGCACGAACGATACACAGAATTTTTCAGAGTAGTCCAGGGTAAAGTCGTGATCAAGCTCGATGGTGTCACAAAGGTCGTTGGTCCTGAAGATGGAACGCAGCGTGTCGACAAGTTCATCGTGCATGAGTTTATGCGAGCTGACAAGGATAGTCGGGAGGAGGAGAAGGACATCGGTGATGTAATCACAGAAGAATGGACTGACCCGATGGACGGCGCCAAACACGTCTTCTTCCGGAACGCTTTCAGCACCCTCCAAGATGGAGACAAGTACTGGAAAAGTTGGACCATGGTTCAGGCACTCTTTATCTGTACCGAATACGACAATTTCATAGTCATCCTACCTGGGGCACTCTCTCACACAACAACACATGTCTTGTACAGCGTGCTTCGTCTTGCAGGCAGACTGCTCGGGCTGCGTGCTTGGTGTGATGAGTATACTCCTGCAAGTCTGAGACCTATTGCGGCGGGCAGCAAACTTTCCAAGCAGGATTGAGCATTGAGATCAAGAGCTGAAGAATTCAATTTTTGTGCCTCGCTTAGGGCTGAGATCGACAGCATGGTTAAGCTAAAGCTGTAGGACTTAGAACAGACCGGACGAGAAGCAGCGTTTTGTATAACCATGGTCAATGGCTTGATATAGCAAAATCGACTCAAGCTGTCTTCTTGGATGCACTGTAACCGCCTACTTTAGACTTGGAGTCTTGAGTCATATCATGAAGAGCCTTGAGCATGCTCTCACGAGTTTGTTGTAGCAGATCATCGACGTCTGCGGTCGTCTTGCCTTGAGTAGAAATGGCTGGTAATACTGCAAGATGTCAGCGCAGCATTTGGAATCATGTTACTGTGAGCTTACCTCTTACGCGAACCACCCCAGCATTGAATCTCTTAGCCTTGACGTTAAGAATGCTACTATTGTTCTCTGCGACAGTCGGCAAGATTGGAACTTGTGCCTGGACTGCGAAATGAAAGGCCCCTTTCTTGAACGGTAAAAGCATAGGCTCAACTGAGTAGCTCCTTGTGCCTTCCGGAAACATGAATACGCTCTGTTGCCTTTCCTTCATCACTCTTGCTGCGCCTTCGAACACCTTCAAAGCTGCACTTCTATCGGCACGGTCGATAAAAACAGTGCCAGACAGAGTCATGAACCAGCCGAGGAATGGTATCTGCTTCAAGCTCTTCTTGGCTGTTACTGAACAGCTTTGTGGGAAGACAGAACCTAGCATAAGAATGTCTAGCTCTGTCTGGTGGTTCCCAACGATCACTGCGGGTCTTGTGTTCTGCAATAACTCCGCTCCATCTCCTTCAATCACAAAATCAACTCCTATGGCCAGCTTGCCCAGCAATTTGAACGCTCGAGCTGTCGTCCATTGGGCGTACTTGTAGTGTAGTCCTAGAGGTTTGAGGATAGCTGAGGCAAGAGTTCCATAGGCCGCGCAGATTATCAAGGAAAGGTAAGCGCTCATAGACCGAGCAATGAAACCTAAAATCAGTGGTGGTGAGGGTAGCACATTATAGAGCACAAACGCAGAGACCATGATGGTGATGTAGGCTAGCAAGCCATACATCGGATAGAGGAAGACAGCATACATGGCTAAGACGTTGACTAGCTGCTCGTCTTCAATATGTTGTTGCGACGGCTGTGAGACAGAATTAAGAGCATGACCAGATGGTGTCTGGCAGAGGAGAATGTGTTGGTCGTGAATATTATTCAACTGCAAGTGGCATGGTTGGAGTAGTGGGGAAGTCGAAAAAAGTGTTGTCCGCAAGAATTCATGTCTCGAGAACTCTCATAGCACGAGCTGCATTGAGGATTACTTCTACTGACACTGATCCATAGGCAGTACGTTGTTGGCAACTTAAATGCATGTGGATTATCTTTGTATCAGAGGCAACATAGGTTTGTTACCGTTCTCTATATTGGAGCAAGCTCTTACAATATTTCATGTCCATGTTATGTCATCAATGCTCTTCCTCCTCGCTTGCCATGATCCTATGCGTTATTCTTAATACATGTAACAGTCGAGAGAGGCGCCCTATCAATGCCGTCGGAAGAAGTAGACATACGCAAACTTCTTCATCTCATCAATGTCCATCGCCTTAACCACCTTCTCGTCATTGAATAGTACCCACTGACGGCCGGTGCCTTCTTCATCTGGAACCTTTTTCCGAATGAAAGCCACATAATGACCAGCATGCACACTTCCACCTTTGTGACATGCGATGCTTTCGAGTTCGAATACAGCAGGCGTTGTAGTACTGCCAGGCAGGGCTTTTGCAGCCGATCTTGTATCCGATGAATTTTCTCCGAAATCTCCCTGGTCGTCTGGATGACTGAAAACCCAATCTAGTGCTCGATTTACATCCCCGTTGCATTCTTTGAGCGCTTTTCTCGCCTGTGGTGCACTGATACCCATATCACCGAGCTGAGCAATTTTATCTGCATCATCGCCACCTGCTCCGGCACTACCTCCAAGATTAAGAGGCTCATCGATGTCTGAGTCGTCCATGTGAGAGAATAGCCAATTCATAGCAGCTTCTGCATCAGCATTTCCTGTGGCATGCAAGGCTTTCTCGCATCTCACCCGAGGAAACCCCATCGACTCGAGCTGAATCAATGCACCTTCGTTCGGTACAAAGCTATTGGCAGAGTTTGTTGATCCCCCTACATTGGCATCTTCCGGAAGCTCTTCTTCACCTGGAGCGAGCCCATGTGACATATACACACTCATATCAAATGGCTCATCGTTCACTTGGACAGGGATGTCGAGCTTAGTGGGTACCCAATTCACAAGTTCGAAGCGCCTAGCGTTGACAGCCAGGTTTTGTGGGAAGGTCTTGAATTTGCTTGACTTAAGAAACCCATCTTTGGAGCCACAAGACGGACACGTCAATTCAACTGTATCAGTAGCAGTGAAGATATCTAGGCACTCTTTTAGAGTAACACTTTCAAACTCAGGCCCTTTACTATCTTCATCGCCTTCCACTTTCAGAGAGGCTGGTTTCCTTCGTGCTGGAACGGGAATCGAAATGTTGTCTTGTTCATCAGTTCGATAACGAACCCTCTTGCAATTTATGCATTGCAGTCGTTGCTCCAAAGCAAAACGGAAGGACTGCACGGGATCTTGAGTTGGATTTGAGCTATTGGATACATTAACAAGCTTAAAAAGATGAAGGAGAAATTCGAAAGCGTCTTGCTGTCGCATAGTGGAAAATTCTTCGTGGCCACGGCCAATCAAGTGCTTGAACATAGCAGGGTTGAGACCGTGTTGGTGTGGCACTTCTGGGTTGTCAGGCACAGCGTCCACAAGAGTGTTTGGCTTCGAGTAGCGCCCGGACAATATGCCATCGGCAAGTTTTCGAAGTTGTGTTTCAAGATCGTCTGCCGGAACAGCTGCTGGTGGAGGAACCTCATATGGATGAAAATACCGCTGCTGGAATTCAGGCAAGGCAAACAGGCATTGCACTGTACTAGCAAGATAACAGCTATTGCCTATATTCTTGAGACCGGTAAATCCTTGACCAAATAATGGTTTCAGCTCTTTCCCGTCTTCTGTGATCATGGAAAAGTCCCATCTAAGATTCTGCTCGATATTCATTTCGGTCAAGCTCTTCTCTGTTTTTTCTCTGTCGGCAATGTTGATACCCCAGTGTGCCAGGTGGACGTCGACCGCAGGGTCGATACGTTCATCGTCACATTTGTAGCAATAGATATCGGCCGACCCCTCTGCGGTGATAGATCCAAGCTTCACTGCGACATTATGGCCACTTGTATTGACGTGTTCCACACCATGTGAGTTTCCTGCTATACCGCCAAACTGCTGTCGACCACATCCCAAATTGCCACACTCTAGACACAGCCACAAGTTTTCTTTTAGTTCACACATGGAGCAGTGTCCAAGATCTTGTGATGCTATTTGACGACTTGGACCTTGCTCAAGGCATAAGACGTGTTCGCAGGATGTGAGCTCTTGTTCCCAAGCTTTTACTTCTTCTTGCCTTGCGAAAGTCATGGCTTTGAGTACACCATCGACCACTTCCGCAATGTTACCATAGGTAGCATCCAAGTTTTGCAATTGACATTCGTAGCAGTTGACATGAGATTGGGTGTCATACTTGTCATCTTCTGTTTCGGCAGCTATCGCAAGCTTCGTCAATTTCGCAGGAGGCTCGTCTCGCTGGATATGCTTTTTCGTTCGTTTGATATTGAGGACTAACGGATGGCCGGTCAACTTGTAGTGTAGTGAGGCATGCTGTCTGTCAGCTGTACAGCCGCCATTGAAACACGTCAAGCAGACGTCGAGACCCGTTGGATCGTCAATCGAGTCGAAACACTGCGTACAATCCTCTCTATACACTGATTGACTGGGACGTGGCGGGGCGAGACCTGCATTGTGTTAATCCTGAGGGTCAAGCTCCTGGTAGGACGACGTGCTTACTGACCAGGTGATCGAATATGTGGACATGCCATACTGAGAATGTCGATCCAAGAGGGAATCAGATGAGAAAGTGAAAGAGGAATTGAGTATGAAGGCACACGACATACCGACTTCTTCGCTCAATCTGCCTAGACCTTTCGCCGCGAATGCGACTTCCTGATTTGCTGTTCGTTCTCAGGCACAAGGCGTGCCCCGGACACGTCATACAACCAATCAAATGAGGGGCAGTTCATGATTATGTAAGAAATTAATTCCTTAGGCACTACTCCGTACTCTCTCTTGACTCTCGACGAGATGCCGCATCACTAAGCATTTTCGCTTACCTGTATTTAGTTCTAGTCTTGTTCCTGACGGTTTGCAAGGCGTAAGTACTTGCCAAGAGTAGCATTGAAGAGACAGAGCTTGGTGGGATCATGCCATATCATATGTTTCGATGGCTTTGTCCCAGCATGAAGAGTGAGCCAACCGTTGCACCACCAATGTCTATTTTGTGTTGACCAGAACAGTTTTGCAATCTGGTATCTAAGAACTACGTATCTCAACAGCTGCAAAGATGGTATCGGTGAAAGATTAATTGATGTTAACTCTTCCATATTGAACACTCCCGGTTTCAGAGCAGCTGGCTGGACTACCGATCCTGTCAACCGGACATATTCCCCACCAATTCCGACTGCTGTCAACACCGAATACTTTCGGTCAGGTGGCGTGATCCTGCGAGAGGAGTCACGAGATGATGACGATGATGAAGGTGGTATGGTCACTGGACGGAAATCGAACGACACTGTTGAACCCAGCGTTAATGTCAAGCGACGACGGCGAAGAGAACAGGTAGAAGACGATGACAGCAGCGACCTTAGTGATGAGAGCGATGAAGACGATGAGAACTCTCAGAGAGCTGCTCAGCAGATACGCTTTGCCAAGATGCCAGCTCGGGATAGGTCTGGTTCTTCTCCTAATAAACGCTCAGAAAATCAAGCCAAGCCAGAGGTCCTGATCACCTCTCCCTCAAAAACAGATGGTAGACGGAGAACTGGCTCCCTGGGAGCGGTTGAAGCTGTCAAAGCTCGAGCCCGCGCGGACACTACAACAAGCAGCGATATGTCATCAGAGAATGAGATTGACCCAGCATATTTCCAACGACGGCAGATCAGCGCACAAAAGTCCAGCAACTCGGTGTCCTTGAGCAATGTGCTTAAGGAAGAGGATGGCCATACGCACAGATTGGTGACCACCGACCCTCACGACCCAGATGACTCCGATGGCGATTCTGTCAACTCGGCAGCCTCATCAGAGCTCGGCGAAACAATTGATTCTGTGGGGCTTCCCGATACCATGCACGTTCCTCGCTTGGAATCAACACCAATTCTTCCAGACATGCGGCATACTGACATGCGATTACCTTCTGAATCGCCGAAGAAAATGCGTAGCATTCCTGCTCTTCAAGCATTCCCTCCACCGCGTCCTATCAGCTTCATACAGCCAATCAGCCTACTTTCTCAGGGGTTAAAGGCTACAAGTGCCACGAGCAACCCTATACAAAAATTCGCTAGTCTTTCCGGCAAGGGCTCACCAAATCCTTTATGGCTCAAAGTGTATACCCCTATCTCGGAAGATCCAGAAGAGCCCTTTGAAGTACCATTACTAAGGACTTCGAAAGACGGCGAGCCTATTACTGTAGCAGAGGCGATTGGACTCTGTCTTTGGCAGTACCAGGAAGAAGGTCTGAAACCGGAGCTAAAACCAGAACAACTCAATGTGAACAAGTGGGTGCTACGATTAGTTGAAGACGGCGAAGTAGAATACGACTTCCCTGCTTTGACTCGAACCAGTGGGATGTCAGACTTCACAACGAATAACAACCGTGGAGCACGAGCCCGTTCACGAGGTAAGCCTTTCGATGACTTTGCTTTGGTTGAAGCTTCTGTCCGCGAATTCGAAGCCAATAAGAGAGAGACGCCTATGATGTCACCTACAAGCGACGAGGTGGCGCCGAGAAAGTCACTACCAGAGGAACATGCTGGCAATACTGCGACAGCGCCGCCCATGGTGACACGGCCGTCGAATCGATCGAATGTATTGCTTGCAGGTCAACCTTTCGCTTCAGCGCTGTCCAACACAGGTTTTGTTCCTGCAGATAAGCCGACACAAATCAATGCTACTGCTAC
>Ga0181473_100322_pt1 | contig 11217 bp, 17 predicted proteins | sample In2P11_FD_119089 | JGI IMG/M metagenome (GOLD analysis project Ga0181473, IMG submission 119089) | Clean room microbial communities from NASA Spacecraft Assembly Facility at Jet Propulsion Laboratory, Pasadena, California, USA -... ... | reverse complement strand
TGTGAGCTATCGGACGTTTGGCTATCGGAGCTAGCGCGGGTTTACGCTCGGCCCGCAACTTTTCTTTAGCTTGTGTTTCTAGATCATCGCGACTCCGACCAACTTCACCTGCAATTGTTGCGAATAGTCGCGACCTCTGCAAACACGAGTCTGATATTCGCGACTAGAAATCTACCATCATGGATCCGCAAACAGACCTTCCCGACCTCGTCGAGGACCTAGAAGTCAACATCGACGAGCTCACGACGGCACTCGAACCTCTACTAGCAACGCCTCTGCACACGACCGCGTCATCTCTCCCACTCCTAGATAAAGCAGAGTTTTACTGCATGTCTGCATACGCCATCGAGGCGATCCTCTTCTCCGTGCTCAAGGCTTCGGGCGTCAATGCCATGGAACACGATGTCTTCAAGGAGATTGCGCGTTTGAAGCAGTACAACAGCAAGATCAAGGACATCAAGGACAGGGGCATAATGGGTAGCGCGGAAGGCCGGGCGCGATTGGACGTAGGCGCAGCGCAGAGATTCATCAAGCATGGATTGGCTGGCAACGACAGGTACGATCTGGAGAGGCAGGAGCGCATAGCAAAAGAAAAGGCGCGAGCGCACTTGAAGGCTCAGAAGATCAACAAGAAATTCGATGATGAGGGCAAAGAGATGGAATCCAAGGACGCGACGCCGAAGAAAAGGGGTGTCGACGAAGTCGATGGCCAGCAAGAGAACTCGGATAATGAGGTGCTTGAAGGTTTTGAGGAAACAGAGCCTGCGACTAAGAAAGCCCGCGTTAATTCAGCCGATGTCACGGAAATCGACTCTGAAGCCACATCGTCTAGCCAGACAACGTCAAAAAAGCAGAAGAAGGAAACAAAGGCCAAGAAGTCGAAAACGAAGAAGGAATCCAAGAAGGCTGAGAAGAAGGCAACACAAAGCCCAGAGAGCACCGACGCTGACGCCGACAACAAAGAGGACGACATGCCTTCCCTCTCCGTCGCAGCCGGCGAATCGCAACCAGAACCCGAGCCAGAAATCGACACACCACAACCTAGAAAGCGCGGTCGTCCCCCAAAGAAGGACAAGAAGACACCAAGGGCCAAACAGGATTCGGACACGATTGACGTCGCGACACCAACTCCAGACACAGATGCCGAAGCAACACCCTCAAGAGCCGAGGAGCGCGTCACAAGAAGGAGGAATACGAGGCTTTCAACGCAGAACTTGCAGGACGAGGAATCCGTGGAACCAACACCGGATCAAGCACCCAAGACACGGAGCGAGACGTTCAATGCGTTGCTTGACGGTTCGATAAGTGAGAAGCAGAAGAAAGGGAAGACTGGTGGTAGAGGAGGTAAACGGGGAGGAAAGGGAAGGGGGAAGTGATTTTATAGCAACATTACAAGCATAAGAGAAGACGCTACAGAGGTTAATTCATCGCGTATCATGCGACGTAAGAGCTTCAGAGCATGGAGAAGTCGATGCAATCACCATCTGAAGCTTTTACACGAGGTCTAGTAATTATAGGAGTATGTATTGCTCCTCTTGTCATACTGTATTCACGTTCAACCTTTGAAGAGGACATGTATGGAGGCAGGTTCTATTACATGGCAAGTTCTCTCTCGATAATGATACCCAACCTATCTCCAGGATTTTCATCTTACTCCAGTTTCAAATATAACATGGGATTTTGCAATCATCTGCCTCCATTCGTTTCACAACTTTAGAATGACGCGTCTAATTAGATTCGGTGCTCGCGTCCCGTCTTTGCATACGGAGGCTGAATACAAATTTTACGATATGTCAGCCTCGATCAACCACACCATGGACAGCAACCACTCTGAAGACAAGATATCAGCCAAAAGCTGTATACATGCACCGGTGGGCTGTTGTTTTGTTTATCTCGCAAGGTTGATAGCATTCCTCCATTCCCTTCCTTCTTCTTTGCTCACACCTCGGTCACCCCAACACCATCATGAAGAGTACTCAGAGTCTCCATCAGGAGGCTACCCAGTCTACGTTATCGGTCAAACACGAGCCAGTATCGATGGTGACACCCCTTCTCAACCCCAGCGATGCAACTCTTGCTCCACAAGGCTGGCCAACATCGCCGAGCCGCATCAAGCACCCTTCATCTACAGTGCTACTGGTTGGAGCTTTTGAAATAGCTCTATTAGCATTCTCATCATGCTTCATCATCTTTTCGTTAGTAGTCATGTCTTACGATGGCAAACCCACAAGCGAGAATTCAACGGCTACCAGCGTTCTCACGAAAGCGACTAGACATGTATGAGCCTACGCACGACATCAGAATTATCTGGAAACTGACATTATGAACAGAGTCCTACCGTCTTCCCGCTGCTCTTCGCTTCAGTCATTGGGCGAGCAACTCACGCAATACTTCTTTGGCGGCTAGAGAAGGGCGAACGCATCTACGTCCTCAATACGTTGGCTACAAGCACATGCCTCACGAGTAAAGTTACCTCACAGATTCAACTCCGCCAGATCAGTGTCTTGAGTATGTTGCTCGTTGTTATATGGGCGCTATCACCGACTGGGGGCCAAGCATCACCCCAGCAAATGTCCACTGACATGACGTATAACACCACCTCGTTAACATTCAAACACGTCGTACCATTTGGAAATATGCTTGTATACGATATGCGCGCGTGCAATCGCTCGGCTGTAGATAACCTCTTTATCGGCGCCATGCTTACTTCTTCGAGGATTAGAGCCTCCTCACTAGATGTCTGGGGCAATGTCAAAGTACCCAGAATCGAGCACTACGAAGCTACTGTAGACACAGACAGTCAAGGATAGTACGAAAAAAGTATGGATGATGATGACTTGGCTCCCTATACGTCTTTCGTGGGTATACCTATCGTTGATGTCCAAAGCAAGGCGGACACAACCAGTTTTGACTTGAACATACAAGCGTCATATTGTTGTAGTCGTTGCCGTGGATACATATCTCATATGCTTAAAACCAAACATTCAGAACTCTTGGGCGCAAGTTTCGTTTCAATTAATCAAGTCGCTAGAAAGAACCGTCCACCATTGTACACAAACGAAGACGACACACAATCCCTTTCCTTCTTTCTTTCTTTCTTCTCTCTTTAACGAGCCTTCCTCCCCCACTCCTTATCCCCTTCAATATCCCCCCTCATCTCCGGAAACGTATCGAAAAACTGTTCGTCTACCGACCAGTACTTTAGATCCCCGTGATAATGCTCAAACAGCGGACTGGAGTAATGCATGCCGGTATTCTCGTCGAGGAAGAAGGCGTCTTCAAAGGAAAACGGCCAGTCGAAGCGCAGGAAGCGCGAGTAGCAGCTTGAGAGGTCGGCACCTGCGCTGGTTTGGAAGAGTGTGGCGTGATGGTTGAGTAGGCGGGAGCGAATGGTAGGCCAGGCGAAGAAGTCGAGGGCTATGGGGTGGGAGGTCGAGGATTGTGAGAAACTGGGGATGGGGGTTATTAGAGGTTGTTGGGACAAGATAGGTAAATGGGTGGGGGTAGGTTTTACCTTGGACGAAGCCAGTCTGGTACTTTGTCTAATTCTTCTTTTGTTGCGTTGAGATAATACTAGACGTTTTTGGTTCCCAACATTAGCTTTCCTTTGCTTTGTAAACTTTCCGAAACGTTCTTTTCCCATACTTTTCATCCAGATTGGAAATAGAATGTTCAACGTACCTTGAGCAGCTTGAGACTCTTATATGCCACAGCCAACCTCTCCACATTGGGTAGATGCACAAATAGTAACTCGTCAACCTGTTTCAAAATCGTGAGCGCGGGACTCTTCGTCCATTCTGGTGATGATGAGTTGTCCCAACCATGTTTTATGCCTAGGTAGAGAAGTCCTGCTTCTGCAGTCTCGGACCGCACTAGACTATTGTTTGAGGAGGAGGAAGAAGAAGAAGAGCTGTTTGTGGTGCTAGGGGAACGATGATGGTAAGTGAAGACTTTGCCGAAGAGTTCGTTGCTCTTTTTCCAGACGGGACAGACGGAGGAAGGGGTTGAGGTGGCTGGGGTGTCTGGATTGCCGATGTGGAGGATAGTTGGGGATGGATAACGCCAGTTTGGGCCAAAGATCTGTAGTCAGAGGGGGTTAATAGGCAAGGGAGATAAGGCATAGGTCCAGCGAAACGTACTTCTTCCATCATGGGCGCCCAGCTTGCTGTTGCTGGTGCATTACCCCAGGGTAAGTCCTCCACCTCCCCTTCCTCTGAGCTTTCTCGGACAGGCTGGAGATCGTGCTCCATCTCGAGATGTTCATGTTGGTTTGCCAACGCCACGGGCACGTGCACGTCTGACATGACCGTCATGCCATCGAGATCGAGTGGGCGGTTTATCCTAGATGGAACAAAAGAACTCGATTGATCGACGGGTGTTGGTAGAGATGGTCTCGTCGCACTGCCATGCGACATGGCGCGCGGCTTGGGCGATCGCTGGCCTACCATCTAGAGTGAGCCATCCCATCACAAGGTCAGGGGCCAATAATAAAGAATTATGCGTACCGGCACTGGTTGCAGCAGGAGAGATGCCCCCATCGCCCCCATCGCCCCCATCGTCGGCCTGTTGTGGTCGTGGCACCGCCGTCGCGGTAGCCTTACTAGACACGCCAAAGTCGAGTCCTACCACGCTTTTGACACTATCAATTACATCTTTTAATCGTTCATTCTCCGCTCTTAAGCCATCAATTTCAGACAGTAAACTTGCGGTCGCTCCATTACGATCTTGATCTCGGAGTATCTGGATCGTTCGCTCCAGCTCTGCAATGTGCGTCTTTGTCTTTTCTCGCAGTGAGCGTTGGGCTTCGCGGTCGATGGCTCTTTTCCTCTCGCGTCGCTCCTGTTCTCCCAGACAGGAAGCACGTCGTTTCCGCTTTGCGACGGGCGCAATAGGCGTTTGAGGTGGAGGAGCTGCGTCGCTAGCTCGTCGATTCACCATGGTAGAACAAGTATGATGACAAAGCAGGTCCGTTAGTTCCTTTTCGAATCGCGCAGCTCAAGTCAGTAGTAGACGATTGGGACTCTATTCAAAATCAATGTCAATGTAACCGAGTCAATGCTAACTATCCTGGCGACGGAAGGCTCCGTTATAATCCGCCGTTGATAGCGCCTACCGAGGGATTTTCCCACAGTCGGGTCTTTGACATCGTGTTGAGTTAGCTGCATCCGGATGCCATGATGCGGGGGAAGGTGGGGTTATGGGGTAGGTAGTAGGAGTACGCATGCGATAACTACGCTTTCCCGCATCCTGTACTAACTTCACTGGGTTTGGTAAGACAGCCTCATAAGGCTTGGTGCGGGATTATTGGCCAAGGAGATCAGAGACACGCCGATCGACGTCGTGTACCAGGGAAAGCGTTGCCGAAGCTTGCCATTGCATGCTACCACGGACGAAGTTTCGTCCTTGTGAGAGATCATTTAGCCACGGGCAACAAAGACACAACACCAGAATGATGTGAGAATATTGCAAGTGGCAGATGACAAACCGTGCACTGCGCAAATGTGTAAATTTAGCTGGCCTGATGTCTAGCAATCCCACCTCTACAGCTTAGAGGGTCGCCAAATCGGTTTGCGCTTCTCAGCAAAAGCCTTGAGCCCCTCGAGCGCGTTCTCACCCGCGTTCAACCCGTGATTATACTGCTCAATCGTCAACTGCGTAGCCCGCTCCACACTGCCAGTTTCCCAAGCCTCTTTCAAAGCCGCTCGTGTGACAATTGCCGAATCGGGTGAGATGGCTGCGATTTCATTCGCCAACTTCAACGCCTCTTCCACCACAGTATCTTGGGACGGCGATATGCGGTTTACGAGGTTGAGCTCTTTGGCTCTTTGTGCGGTGATGGGCCGGCCCGTCAACGCCATTTCAGATGCGACGGGTAAGCCTACATTGCGGACGAGACGTGGTGGACCCCCTGCACCAGCGAAGATGCCGCGAAGAGCTTCTGGAAGGCCGAATGTCGCGTGTGGTGCTGCTACCACCATGTCACTGTAAACTCGTCAACAAAACATAATCCCTGTCCCCAAGAAGAGAAAGCAGGGCTTACCAGCCAAGAACAATCTCAAACCCTCCGCCCAGCGCAAATCCATTAACAGCAGCAATAACCGGCTTTTTCCCCATCCTCCTACTCAGCCCTCCAAATCCGCTTAATGGATGTCTCATCAAGCCAGGACTTGCTTTCAGCTCCCCACTCCTAATCTTGCCGAGTTGAATCAGATCTTGACCTGCGCAGAAACTCTTCTTGCCAGCTCCTGTGACAATGGCAACGCGTAGATTAGGCTCGTGATCGAACCAGTCGAATACCAGGCCCATTTCGAGGTGGCCTTCAAAGGGAATGGAATTCATTTGTCTTTCGCGATTAATCGTGACGAGGAGCACATAGTCGGCTGGGTAGGAGAGTAAGACGTGCGAGGTGGGAGGTGGTGCTGTTTGGGGTTGGATGGATGACATGTTGGGCAGAACAGCGGCGCGTTGATAAAGATTTGTCGAGCAAGATTGCACTCGTTGTCGTCGTCGCTGTTCGATAAAGAATTGAAATATACAGGTAGCTTAGAGCCCCGAGAGTGGCATAAAATGTTACATGGTCGCCGATAGAAGGATGATAGGTAAGCTTGCGCGCGTTGAGCCGAGGTATCTTCCCCGCGTAACGCTAATGCGGCCACGTTGGATGGCCTCGTGTGTATTGCTCAATCACCATTGTCACCCAGCCCAATGCAGACATCCTATCGTATGGGACTGATAGCAAACCTCCTCCATTACAATTTCAGGCGACATCAATGGAAGAGCCGGCCATAACAGTCTGGAGCCTTCATCTCCGTTTCCGTCATCTTATACTATTCCACTCGGTCATGGATCGCTTTCATTGATACTTCTGCTTATCGTGCTATGAGATGTAAAGATTCACGATTGGCCTCGCTCACAAAAGCATTCCACTACACACCCACCTCTTACCTTGGTCCTGCACCATACCTGCACTTTCACGTACGCCCGTGGCACAAACGACATTAAGACCCGCCAATTACCTAGTTCCATCATACTGGTTCTTTTAAGTTGCACAAGACCCACACGTACGTTTTCTTCTAAGCATTCACCAGACTCTCGGAGTGATCACAGGCGGCTCAATATATCGAGCACGGAAAGAGGAAAATAGAGGTAAATGTTGAATTGTTTTATTATTCCGTCGTATCCTAGACACCCGCCTCAAGGGTATCACATCGACGTGACGTTACTCCTACTCCTTTTCGTATACCGCGCAGACGCGATGCATGTGTTCCACACGTCGTTGGCATAAATATCGTGACCATTTATTTTCCAGGTCGTAGATGCTGCAGTTAACTTTTGTGTTGACATGACAAAGTGGCTCACGTGTGAACGCTTGTTCATCATACCCACCTAGCTAGCCCATTCGCTACATGCTTTTTTTGTTCAAGTCTCCATACGCTGGTAGAACAAGATGTACGCCACCTTATTGTCGCGCACGTTCTCCTTGGGCAGTGGTGTCCTCCTACCCCCCGAGTTAGGGGTCGCCGCACCGTTGACGACGCCGGTCCACTTCTTGATGCCGTCCTTTTGCTTCTCCGTCCCGTTGACCTGGTTCCAACCTCCCTTGTCAGTTTCCTCCTCTTCCATGTCAATCTGGGCGAAGAAGTTTTTGCTCTTCCCAGCATCATTCTTGTGCTGCTCGAGAGCGGCAGCTAGGACCTTGGGATCCTCTTCGGCGCCGCCTTCTGCGACTTCTGCTGCGCGGATACGACGAATAATGGTGTCATCCATACGGATCCATTCCTTGCCCTCTGGTTCGGGGCGGGTGAAGCGGGTCCAGAAAGTGCGGAAGCCTTGGACGAGGACGCGGTGGGTGGGTTGCTAGACATGACTCCCAGCTAAGGGCTCACGATAGCGCGTCGATGACGATGACGACGTTCTGCGAGGGTTTCTGTTTTGGCGAGAAAAACCACAACTACGACCAGGGTAACAGATGCAGGACTGAGCGTCTCCAACGACAGGTAAGAGAAGCCGTCTGTTCAGCTACTACGTATACTGCTCTGTCGCAATACTGGCTGATGTCCGGCTTGGCTGCAACGCGAGAGGGGATTCCGGGTACTGATAGAACGAACGTCAAGACAGCGAGGAGAGGAAACCAGAAGGGGAGAGGTAATGTGGGTGTTGTAGTGTGTAACTGCGAATGTTGGCGTCCCCAAGAGGGTGACTTGGAGGGGACAGGAATCAGAAGATGGAGTGGCGATTGACAGCCTAGGTAATGGACATGACGACTTCGGATCACGTGTTCATGCGGTTTGCGGTCCAACTCGCCCACCTACTACGTCTGAGACAAGTGCTCTACAGCGAAGCGTGCATTGCGAAGGAAGGTCATTCGTCCGCGACTACAATCAACCCAAGACATAGGCTATACAGGACAGCAAATATCTCGGTGGTGTTCTGGTGTAAACCTTAGCATCCATCTCTGACGACAGGGTCTCCGCACAGACGGTTGCGATTGCCCTTTCGGATCGGCTTAGGACTTCTTCTACAACCTCATCTCCATTCACCCTCTGCACTCGACGTCTTTCCTTCGCGGGCAGCCTCTGCTGCGCTCATGTCATCCTGATACCATGACCCCGCGGTCGTCTATTCGCCCATCCACACCTCAACCCTCCTCGCCTACAGCCGTCGCGCGACCCTGCACCGCATCATCCAAATAATTATCCGCGAATATCTCTACGCCGCATTGTCGCCCATTCCCATCACGCCGGGCGCCATCGCTGGCATATAGCAGCTCGTCGCCTTCTCGCACTCTCCTCGTTGCCTCACAAGTTGGCTGCTTGGTCTCCAGCCGGCGCCGACTGTGGAGGCAACACCGCGTCTACCGCTCATGATGCCCGGCCCTTATATGCCTGGTAGAAGGCAAGAGCAGCAGTACTACCACCACCATATCCCGCCCCAGACACACTCGCCCGTCCATCACAACCCCTATGCCGCCCCTTACCACCACCTCCAGCAGTATGGCCCTCCCCACGGCTATCCCCAACACATGCAGCCTATGCAGCAGCAATGGTACCCGTATCAGCAACCACCGCCGCCCCCGCCGCAGTACGCCATGCCTCCGCGTCAGTTTCAGCCTCAACCTCATGCGTCGCCCGTGGTAGTTACTTCGCACCTGCACATGGCACCCCCAGTCAATCGCGCCATGGGTCAAACGCCGCCTATTGTCCATTCGCGCACTCCGCCTGCTCCTCGTATGCCCACTCCCCAATCGGCGCCGTCCACAGCTTCACTCCAGTCACATGCTCAAATGACCTCTTCGACCCCGCAGACAAGCACCACTGTCGACAGCTCTCCCCCGGTTGCTGAGTCAAAGTCTACTCAAGCAGCTCCGACCACCCCACAATCCATCGCATTCAAGCCCTTCTATCCGCCTCTTCCCTGGCTATCCGTCCCTGACTCGGACTTCCCTGCGCGCGCTGCGCGAGGGCGGAGAAGGCGAAGAGCTCCGGTGTCTACCGAAGAGCAGGCTTTGGCACTCCCCTCACGCGAGCAGGCTGTGGACGAGCATGACACGAAGGAATCTGGGCATGACACTGAGGGTGATTTGACTCCAACTGAAGAACCAGAAGAGTCGCAGGCTTCGACCATTGCGGGACCCTCTGACGCTGAAGTCGATACCCCGTCTACCTCACATCCGCCTTCGGAAGCCGATTTGGCGCAATCTACCACACCGTCTACCACAACACCATCCGCTATGCAATCGCCTGCGCAGCCCTCAGCTGCTGTCAAGAAACACGCCCGCAACACCACGATTCCTGCCGTACCCCGCATTCCTGTCAAATCCGCAAAAGCACCAAGTGCGGCTTCTACTACACAACAGTCGGTCAAGTCGCCTGCCGCGACTCACAAGGAGTCGATCCAGGCTGAAGACGCAGTTGTAACGACACCAGACACGGGCGCAAATGCTGAAGAAACACCAAAGGCATCTCCGCCTAAGCCGGCAGCACCGAAGTCATGGGCAGAGTTGCTTAGAGCGAAGAATGCTCCCGCCGCGGCACAGCCAGCCCCTGTACCCAACGGCGCTGTTGCTGCTCCCAACGGTCCAGTAGTGCCAAAGAACACCACACTCGCCGATATTCTGGCATCTTTCTCAGTCGATTCAGGGAAAAAGGTTTCCTTTATCGAGCCTCGTGGTCTAGTAAACACGGGCAACCTCTGTTATATGAATTCTGTGAGTTTTGATCTGTTATCGCCCTCCGTCTTCTGCTGACATTCCATCCAGATTCTCCAAGTACTTCTATTTTGCGTTCCTTTCTACGACTTCCTCGATCAGGTTGCGAAGCGCGCTGCCCATAGCTTCAAATCTGAGACACCTCTCGTTGACGCCATGATCATGTTTCTACGCGATTTTCGACTTATCGACTCTGCAGAGAACGTCGATCAACTCCGACTCCGGTTGAAGGGTAACGAGCTGGAGCAGTACGGAGACCCACTTACGCCCGAGTACGTTTACGACGTCATTAAGCGTCTGCCTCGCTTCGATAACATGAAGAGGGGTCAACAAGAAGACGCCGAGGAGTTCCTAGGGTTCTTGCTTGCTGGACTGCACGACGAGTGCGTGCACATCATCAAGAGTGGGAGGCAAAGCCAGTCCGCAGACACCGTCACATCCCCCAAGACTGAGCGCTCAGGGTCCATTGATGGTGGCTGGGAAGAAGTCGGACACAAGCAGAAAACCGCTATCACACAGAACTCTGGTGCCATTGACATCGAGAGCCCTATCACGAAGATCTTTGGTGGTAAGCTGCGGTCAGAATATAAGAGGCCGGGCGAGAAGGCTTCCGTCACGCTAGAACCGTACCAACCGCTTCAACTTGATATTGGCGAGCCCAACATCAATAACATCTCTGATGCTCTAAAGAATCTGACACGTCTGGAGACATTGGACGGTGCGGCTCGGGGGGCCAAGGCCTCTACGAAGCAAGTACACATTGAGACCCTCCCCCCCAGTCTTGATACTCCATCTGAAGCGCTTCCACTACGACGAAAAGGGACCTCAAAAGATTTGGAAGAAGATTGGGTACCCCTTGGAGCTAGAGCTTCCCAAGGAGGTTTTCCCGCCACACAAACGAGGCAGCTACCAGGCTCAGGGAGGCTTCCCGCGCTACAGGCTCACTGGCGTTGTGTACCACCATGGTAAGAACGCGAGTGGTGGCCACTACACCGTGGACCTTCGACGAC
>Ga0181473_100321_pt1 | contig 11223 bp, 7 predicted proteins | sample In2P11_FD_119089 | JGI IMG/M metagenome (GOLD analysis project Ga0181473, IMG submission 119089) | Clean room microbial communities from NASA Spacecraft Assembly Facility at Jet Propulsion Laboratory, Pasadena, California, USA -... ... | reverse complement strand
TCACAGAAAAAAAGTTATAGCGAAAATGCCACGATGACCTGTTTGGAGCAGCGAAACCCTAGAATCCAAAGCTCTGATACCAAATGTTATGAAACCAGCTCAAGAAAAGATAGAAAAGATAGATCAACGCCTTAGAATTCAGCCTCTTCGAGGGGGAAACCTCCTTTACATTACATAAATGAACAATTCTTCGATGATACAAATGAAAAGACCTCCTTTCTATATATAGGAGTCTAAGGGGTCACAACATAATGAGACCCTACATAACAATAATAATGTAAGGGCCTTTAATAACAATAGTGGGCTTCTATGGAGTGCCATAGTAACAATATGGGCATTACATGGGTACATCAATATAATAAGTGGGTTCTACTAATAAAATAAGGGGCTATACTAATAATATAGGGGCCTAACACTAATTAACAAAAGATACATTTTCATCTATTGATGCTTTCAAATATCATCTAATATTATTCATCAGTCGAGATTCACCAGAGGACTCTCACTAGGAGGAAGTTGTGGATCACACAAAGGCAAGACCAATAGACATGAACCGAGACAAAATTTTGTCTGGAGAATAATGTAACTATTTCCTGTCCTCGACTGGCGTGGATTGGTGGAAGAGTTAAATGTTCAAGTTTAAAGCAAATAGTAGATGAAGAGCGCAAAGGTCTATTCATGTGAAAGTTTTCATTCCGGATTTCGAATGGGACTGGTGGAGGTGTTAATTGAGAGTTAATTGGAGGTTAGTAGATGGAGGGTGGGATAGACATTGGTATGTAAATTGTTGTGAATGATTTCTTGTCTCGTCACCAAGCCACCACCGGATTTCCAATATTTGTAGAATGTTACAATGGGAAAGGACTGACCGGGGGGGGTTAAAGGTACTAGATATGAACATGATTGTATGAGTCTTCTCCATGTGTGCCTAAAATATTGTTGTGGAAGAATAGTTGATTGCATATAATTGAGGTTGAGTAAGAATACCTCACTCAACGACAACATACTAAAATTTAAGTTATCTCAAAGAGTATTGGTGGATGCACAAAAGATTACTAGAATTTCCTGGCTACGTGATTGATAGAAGAGCAAGTCTAGCTCAAAAAAATGCCTCTGTGATTCTAAGATTTCAAAGCGTTACTCCTTATGTAATCCTCTTTTATGCTTGGAAAATGCGGCATAAGAAATATAGTGATTTGATGGTTAAGTATTGTTTCTTATAGTATTCATTGACATAGCAGTGTTAATGTGAATGCTTGAATGTGTGAAGTTGCAGGTAGAGACATCACCTCATTGCTACAAATTTTAACAATTTAGAGAATTTTATCCAAGCCAATCTATTAATTTCCATTTTTTTCTCTAGCTTATAAAAAAAAGTAGAGTTGCTTTAGTACTCTTTTGTTGTCAGTAAAAATGGCTCTAATTGGTGAAGTAGTAAAGTTCTTGAAAACTATGATACAATCCACTGTTTATGACACAATCGGAATCAACAAAGCCTCTCTTTCAAACATTCAAACATGCCTACAGAATGCACATGAAACTATAGAGTTTCTGGCACTTGAATCACAGTTCCAACAAGATGAGCTTCAACAAAAGAGTTGTCATTCTAAACTGTTTTGTGTTCAAAACAATCCTTTGTACAAGATTGAGACAGACAACCATCAACAACAAGAATATGAAATTGAGGTTGATTTAGTGCCTAGTTCTAGAGCATATTTGCATGTAGATGTAGAAGTTTAGTCTACACTTCCCAAGCCCATCATTAGAACTTGGGAAGAACTCATCAGTAATAAGAATAGAACAGGTCTTGGATATGATAAGGAGGTTTTCTTTCATATTCCAGATTAATCAAAGCCCATCCAGTTTCAAAGTGTTGGATTTATTCATGATAGATCAGCATCCGTTGTTTTAGATTATGTTCCTCTTCCATAGCAGCAACAACATAATGTTTAATGCCACTGTTGTAGAATTTTTGTTTTTAATAAGTTAGCCATTAGTTGAAAAAAATAAAAAATACCATTGTAAAATGATAAGTTATGATATGGACCAAAAATAAAATTGAAAATAAAAAATGTTAGGAATTATTATTATTTTAGGTCCATATCATATAAAATGTTAGGGTAGTTGTTCTAAAAAAGGAAGGCAAATGATAAAATGTTAGATCAGCAATAAACATAAAATATTTTCTTTAGAAAATAAAAATTAAGGTTGCTAGTTTAAATATGCCTTTGAAATTTGTTATTTAGTTTAAATAATGCTTAAATTCCTTAATAAAGGTTTAATTATGATGATAAACTTTATTATTAATATATGAATATTTTCGGAAAAAATCACATTGAAAATATTTGGTCGACTCGTTTCGAACCTGTCAGTGCAAAAAATCAACAATGCATGATTTTATTATAAATTCGGAAGCGACAAAATGTCACATCAAGCGCCATTTAAGTTCCCTCCAACTTTCAACGGTCAAGATCAATCCCATCGAGATCAATGGCAGAGGACCCATTGCGCCCCCCCTTCACTGTTTTTGGTTAACGCGGGCAAGACCCCCTGAAAAGGTGGTTTTAATGGCCACCCTTTTTCTCTTACGTGGCAACATGACATGATTTCGGGCCCCCCTAGCCAAAACCACGACCCTCTCACCATACCCCCTCAAAATCCACCATCAGTTTTGAACTGTCAACTCATTCTTCCCTGCACCTTCCATGTCTGCTTTACCTCATTCATTTCCATGGCGCCACCTCATCCACCACCTCACTTATCTGTTTCCCTCTGACCACTCAGCTACTGCCGCGTAGTGATCTGTTACATCGCTCCCGTCCCGTTGGCCATTAACTCCTATACACCCATTGTAAAATTAAAGTTCCTGTAATAAATCTCCTACGGTAACATTTAAAGGGTAAATTTTAAATTACCTACAAATAACCCGTTTAAGTGGTGATAATCATTTTCTTGCCTATGATCCTATTTCCTGCTAATTCCCTTCCTCTGTAAATTGCCGGTGTTCAAAAAAAAACTTCAACCTTTTGCCATCCATCTTAATACACTTTAAGCTCATCTTCTAGCGCAATGGCTCCCAAAGCCAAAACCCAGAAAACCATTGAAGAAGCAAGCCCCTCCATCGCCCCCACTGATTTAGAGCAGATTCCCCTGGCTGATGCCCTGTTTAAAGTTTTAGACTGTGAATGTGAATTTGATTTTATCGAATTATACCCATAGTTAAAACAAAAATACATTGATCAGGGGGATCAAATCAGGTTTTGGGAGACTCATTTGCCCCTCTTTTCATTCCCAAAAACTCATAGCTTCCTAGATCTGATAACCTGGTGCCAAGCCCATTATGACCCTGTACAAAGAGCAGTAATGGCTCAAAATGGAGACATGTTGATTACCATTAATTCTCAGAACATCAACTATATGTTAAAGGTTCCCTCTTCTAATTCCCTGAGCTTTTTCTCACTAGAAACCCTCCTTGATCTTTACAACAAACTCACCTTTCCATAGAAAACTGCCATTTTTGAGATTTTCTTATTTGAAGATGCCCAAATGCCTAAAAGAAATCCACCCTATCCATCTTCTGATTTTCTTGAAGCCACCAGATGTGTTACTTATTTATTATCCTACCTCCTAGGATATGAGAATGATCACAGTGTAGATGAATCCATTTTTGGATTCCTCTCCATCTTCAGTGTAGAATTTCAGCTAGCATTCGGATTTAATTACAGCCAATTCTGGGCTGATAATATTCATGAACAACTAATCCATTTCACTACTCAAGGAGTATTCAAATACTCCTCTGTCATTATTCATACGTTTTTATTTCAGAGAGGTGATTTATTGCCTATTCAACTTCAGAAACAAGATGATCAAGGCATGGATCAATAAGTGATCCATTGGATAGAGTTAGTAAGAGCTAATTCAACGAAGTGTACCTATTTAGACTTCATTGACTTGTTCATTCATCCAGTTCATCAACTTATGAACAATCAGACAAAACCCAAGATTAATGAAGAATAAAAAAGACTCTGCACTTATCTAATTAGACAAAGACAGGTGACTGGTATTTATACCAAAATTGTACTGAGATCAGAGTCTATGGCAGTGAGTTAGCTCCCTACAAACTACCTAAGTATGTGCCAATGAGAATTTTCTCATTGGAATACATAAGGAAGATGATTAACATGGATGAGCTGCATTCTTTTCACCCAATACTAGGTCTGCAGGTATGGAAGCTTATCAACTATTAAAAGAGATGAACTTCAAGCTTAGTTTTACTTGGTCTTATGACCCTTTTGGGATCATTTCAGCATTACGAATTCAACTAAAGTATACACCATACAACCACACTCCTAGACCTGAATTAGAGAAATACATGAACTAGGAGGAGTGGTATGAAGGGACTCTAGATGAAGCAGATGAGCAGATTATTTCAACACCATAGGTGAACACTCCAGTGACAAAGACAAATCCACTAAAGAGGACCAGGGAGGAGACCACAACTGATACAACCTTGGTTAAAGATTTCATTATTCAGCTGAAGAAGCTGAATATAGGATTGCTTATGTCATCAGGTAGCAGGAAACTAGACTTTATTGATCTAGGAGATCAAGAAGAAGCCTCATCAGTAGGGATGATAGATCCCAATTCTTCTTTTTTCTAAACCTATGGAAATAATCCAATCTACAGAGGTCAACACTGCTAAAGATGTAAATATATTTTCTAAGTACATGGAGATTAAGCAAAAGAATGAGACTTTTAAGGCTCATATGTACAACCAGTTTTGGAAGCAGACATCTACATCACAACACATACTTCTCTCTGCCTTTGAAAGTGGGAAAGGGAGGATGCAGTTGGCCTTCCTACAGGCTCAAGTTCCATTTCCATTTCCTTTTATGCAAATTAGATTCACCCTATAGATCAAATGGACATGCACAAGCAATAAGGAGAGATGTTATTCTCAACAATGACCACCACTACCATGACACTTTCTAAACTAAGAACATCTTTATCTAATAATCAGTCTCAACTTAAGTTAGAGAAGCTGTCATCAATAGCTAAAGATAATAAGTTAAACACACTGGAATAATTTATTGTAAAGATTGGGTATGATCCCAAGGATTTCAAGGCAGTGGAGGAGATTTTGAAAAAGAAGAATGTAGATATTGCAACTCTCAAGAAATAGTTAAAGTTTCCACCTACCGAGGACCCACAGACCAAGGAGATGGCAGAAAATGAGCAGAACAAAGAGGATTTGTTAAAGCTTATTTTTGAGCATAATATGCAGATTAAAACCATGGAGGAACAAATTGAGAAACTGCTCAAAGAGAAGGAAGCCTTACAGATGACCACAATGCTTGTTACAACAATTCCCATCACTGGAGCAGAACCTAGTTCATCTTCTATAGGTGATGAAACTTCCCTAGCAGCAGAAAATGTAAAGCTGTCATAGGAGCTGCAAGCACAAAAGCATCAATATGACAAGTTGCTTCAAAAGTTTCAGGCCTTGGAAACAAACAAGATAAAAAATGATACAATGTATGTCGAAGAGATGCAAAGGACACATAGACTCGAGTAGAAAGTCAAACAGTTAGAAGATCAAACATTCATTGCAGGTATCTTGATCCAAGCCAAGGAAGACATTTGGTTTAATATTTCTAACTCTGTTTCAGAAATATGGCCTTCTGTTAAAATTATTTTTGAACAACAGAAACTAATTGAGAAACGCAGGACTGAGATAGAAAGTCAAAAGGAAGCCCAGGATACAAATCCTAAACAAGCCACATCTATGATCAAGGTATTGAATTCTAAAAGCAACGAAGAGCTACAAGAAATAAATATCACTGATAGGACATGTACCATTTTAGAGATAAAGAAAGTCTTGCAGAACAAGAACCTACCAACTCAGCTGGAAACCAAAGGTTAAGTAGGTTAAGTAAGAAAGGGTTGCCACAATTAGCATCTGTTAATGATCAGTTAATAAAACTAGAAAGTTACAATGAAAAGTTGTATACTATTACTACTGATAAAGCACAATTTGCACAAATCAAGGGACATATTACAGGGAAGGAATTTTTGGAAGCATTGGAGCCAGATTTAATGATAAGACATGACATCAAAAACCTTTTTCTAGTAAAACCTACCTTTGAAAAGTACACTGAGGTCGATGAGGTCTATAGAAGGATGGTAAATCTAGAAATTCCATTTGATGATAAATGGGATCAATTGTGTGAAATAATTGGTTAACCTTTTATCCAAACATGAAAAAGGATGACTCATACAACACATCAGCACATCCAAGAACAGTGATCAACAGTGATCAACAATCTACAACAAAATAGGGACAGAGCATGCAACAGTTCATATTTCCTATTTTATATTAGGCTATTTCTGTAAATTAGTTTAAGATATTTTAAGATATTTTGTCGAGTCCTAAACTAGTATAAATAACTCTATTTTCGAGTTATCAAGGGTCGCACCCTTCCATAAGAAATTTTGTAAGCACTGATGTACAAGCTTTTTGTATATCACTGATAATAAAGCAAAGGATTCTGAATTTGATCTCATACAGCCTTGTTTTCTTTTGTAATTCTTTCATGTGTTTCATTCACTCTGTTCATTCTGCATATGTTTAAGTTTTATAGAGATATTAGGTAAGAATAAATTTGTCACAGTTATTCTTAGAAGTCCTTCTGAATTTATTATTATAAAGAGATTGAGATATTGGACTGTTTGTCTGAAAGGCTCCCTCTAAACCATAAAATTGTTAGTATCTTATGTAATTTTAAGCATATTTTGTTTAAGTTTTGAACATTGGTCAAAGGTTTTCCCACTTATGATGAATTATATTTCTATTTGAAATTTAAAGTAATCATATCTCCTTATTGTTCTTTCTGTACATCTTATCAACTTAAATCATTGTGTGGAGTTAAATAGAAGCCCTTTGATTATCTATTAGTACTATCTAAAGGGTTAAATACATCATTCTTATAATTTTTTTTATGTATTGGTCCTCCATACAAACCCAAAACCCCAAAACAAATATCTTAGATGCTTTGGCATGATCATTTGACCATTATCATCTCAGAGGTACAACACCAACATTGTGACCGAGTTGGCCATATGAAAGATCACTATTTTGATCTTCATCCGTGTAAGCATTGTGGTCAGCATACTCATTCTTCAAACAAATACTTCAAAAACAAACCTCCTGCAAGAACAAAGATTCATCTTGGATGGATCACTTATTGGCAATGGGCTTCAACAGTAAAGAATATATTTCACTCATACAATAGGATTTATTCTCGAGTATTGAAAATTCTTGCAGTTGACATCTCTTCATCTTCTCACCTTATATCTGACAAGGGGGGAAATGATGGTCATATACAAGCTTCAAAGCCACATCAAGCGAGCCTGAGCCACAACCTGCCATACCAGATTCAGAGTTGTAGCCAGAGGCAAATATGCCCCTAAGCATGCCTTTACTTGGTGATCAGCCTTAAACTATCTACGTGGGGTTGAGACACCTCTTCAAAGAATTGGGGACACTTCCTCTAGCAGAAGACTTTAGCTTCTTGCTAGTTTTGGAAGAGTTATAGGGAATTGAATTTAGCATTCCAGAGTTGGTCGTCATCCTTAAACCATCACAGGTTGATACCTCTCTTTTCAGGTTGAGGTTATCCCATTTCATGCGGGGTGAGACCTCCCTTTCAAGTTGAAGGTCTCCCTCTCCAAATCATTAGGGACACTTCCTCTAGCAGAAGACTTCATCTTCTTGCCAGCTTTGGAAGAGTTCTGGGAACTGCACTAAGCGTTCCAATGTTGGTGGTCATCCTTAAACCACCACCTTTATACCAACATTTGAGAGAGCACATTCAACCTAGTGTTACCATGCATTTTTGCACATTTTGTATTACAGCTCTCTTCTTGGACTCATACATACCCCTTCAGATTAAGGGGGGGAATGTTGGACATCTAATCCTCTATGGGTTGGTGTGGAATGTGAACAACTACAAGAGTCCAAGAGACCACTTGGAATATGAATCCAAGGGTCACACAAATGTACTATAAATGTATATCATATCAATAATAATGCATTCAATGTTTATCTTTCATATATGTTGTTTACATTCCATGTGAGTTTAACACATATTATGGCACATATGGACTGCATTAGGCCTTCTCCAAGGCCTAACAACATGAATTATTCATTATTCGACCTCTTGAGAGGCTTATTCGTTTGTTTATGAGCTAGTTTGGTGGGCTTGTCACCAAGAGTTAGTTATTTTGCACATTATTTTTATTGTAGGGCTAATGTAGGCCTAATTAGCTAAATAAAACTCATTATAGGTGATGTAGCCTTAGATCAAAAGACTAAATCCCCCTTGGTTTTAGAGTCGAATTGGGCTCTCTGGCGCTATGGAAAATCATTGTTGCAAGCCCTGGTAAAAACGCAGCACCAGAAAACAAACTGCGGCGTCCTTAGGCAAAAGCATAGTGCCAAGAGGAAAAGCACATTGCCTTAAGGGAAAGCGTAGTGCACTGCCCAGGAATGCAATTTAAGCGAATTTTTGTTGGATTTTCACTGGGATTTCCTCCTTTTCTGAGCTACAAAGGCACGAGCTAGTTATATTCACATAACTATGATCACCTCCATGCAGTGACCAACACATACAAACTACAACAACTCACCCATATTTTAATACTGGTTCATTCACCTATAAAAGACAATGACCATGATCTCTTTAACCTATGTACTGTATATACGTTATATCAATCAACATATCAATCATGAGATTCTCTCAGCAATGGAGGGTGACACACCTTTCCTTCATAACAGAACGAACAAAACAATGTATTGCCCCTAGTAAGATATTTGACCACATTTGATTATCAAGAAATCGACCTGCCAGTTCTTCATCATGCGACTCCTTCCACTCATCATCAATCTTCTAGACTTGCACCCAGATCTGTGAACTTAACCATTGATTCACTCCTTTCCACCTCAAATTCCAATACAAAATTCTGGGTCAAATAGGTCTGCAATCTCACATACGAAGATCCTTTGTTTGTGTTACATTAACGTAAATTATGTATTCAAAACTTCTGTCTATTCTCTATCTATGACCTGATTTTCTTTAATAATGGACTTCTACTACTCTAATCGCTCTCACACACAATTATGAAAATCACACCATATGTATCTACATTAAAACACATAAATATTTCATTAATAAATAATATATTTACAGTGGAATTATTCTCATTCCACCCTCTTACATACTTGCACACTTCTACCTCCTTTGAATCCTACTAATGTATACAAACGGATTCTACAACCATTTCTGCTTCAAATCCACAATCCACTCAACCATATCCTGAAAATCCTCTAATTCCATTTTTAACTCAACTAAATCTTCTACTCTAGGATGTCCTAATCCCTAATATTTCTATGAGATCTTTACAAGTCAAACACCTCTCATGTTATCAATTGTGTGAGAATATTTACATTGAAACCTCACACATACATTTATCACTTAATTTATTAAAATATACAAATTTCTTATTAATAAATTAAAAACATCACACCCCCTAAGTTAACCAAATATACAATGATTTTCTGAGCAAGATGCTCCTGCATCAGACTCTCGATGTAGAAAAAAAAATCATAGACCCTTGTCTATGAGGTCTGTCACTTTTTTGTGGTAATGCGATAGCCACAAATCTCAATGACTTGCTACCTCCAGGATTCCAAACTTTGTTTTGCTGCTAGTCCCTCATTATTTCTCCTTCATGCTGTTGTGTTTTTGTTCTTGTCATTTTCCTTTCTCCTGGTCTCCAAATTTTAGTTTGTAACTATCCAAATGCTTTGCATATTTGCTGTTGTTACAGGTATGTTATCTTCTGGTTCATTTTCATTTCTTCAATCAACTTAAAATTTTGATTGATAATCCCTTCTGCTGTTAGTTTTCTCCACCTAGACTGTTTCATCATCAACTCCCATAGTTCCTCAATCATATAATCAATTTCTGTTGTTCCCTGTAACCCTTGATTTCTTTCATTAACATGTTTTTTGGCTAAGCCTCCTTTCTTTTGTCTGTTATTGATGCTATCCTTCTTTTGTATTGCATCTTCACCTGTAAACACATTTTTCGGAAATTCCTTGCATGTCTCCATCCAAACAATGGAGCTACCAATATCATCTTTGAGAATCAATCTTTGTTCAGGTTCACACTAGTGAATTTCCTCATATTCCTTCATATCCTCAACAACAAATTATTCTAATTGTCTGTCAGTCTCCTCATTAAAATGTGCATGTGTTCCCCCATTGGTTGTCCTCATGAGACAACATGGTCTCTTTCTCCATCATAATGCAATTCTGATCTTGCCTCTTTGAAATGTCTTTGTACATTTCCTTCATCATTTTTGGGCCGCCAAATTAACATTCACTTTCACTCTATTTTTCACCTTTATCCTCATTTTGTCACCTCATTCCATCACATTATCATTACATAAACCTACATATCATTACTACATGAGTTCACATTTACATTTTCCAAAGTTATTAATTTTACGCATTTAGAGTGAATTTATGATTAAAAGTTAGAGAAATAACAGGTATTTGCTTATACCTAAAAGTGGCTTGAGTTTGATGACATGTGTAGATCATTTGGAAGCTTCCAAGGCACCCTTATGTGGCCTCCCAATATCAAATTCGAATTTCAACTCAAGAGGTGGACCATATTCCAAAGAGAAAGATCATGGATATCTTGATGTGTCATAGATTTGTATCTAGTATTTAGGGATAAGTTGAGACAAGCATGGATCTACATTTATTGAGTAGATATCCCTAATTCATGTATAAATAAGAGGAGCACCCTTCAAAGGAAAAAAAACAGTTATCCGTTATTCATTATCATCATATTTATGATTGTTCATTCAACATGAGTAATATCATTTTCTCCAAATCATAAGTTATGAGTGTTGTTTGATTCTTAAGTTGTGATAGTTGTTCATGTGTGCTCATTGAGGAATGGAAGGATCCCCATACCAAGATAAGTACACTTTGTTGTAGAGTAATGTTCATAGTTGTATGTATACTAGTTTTAATTATGGATGTTCATCTTATTTCTTTGTTGTAAATACTTGTAGATAATTTCAGTATGAATTCATGTTATGGCCATATTTTGTTGTGTGAAGATTGATTTCCTTTCAGTAGCTAGTTTT
>Ga0181473_100319_pt1 | contig 11226 bp, 6 predicted proteins | sample In2P11_FD_119089 | JGI IMG/M metagenome (GOLD analysis project Ga0181473, IMG submission 119089) | Clean room microbial communities from NASA Spacecraft Assembly Facility at Jet Propulsion Laboratory, Pasadena, California, USA -... ... | reverse complement strand
ATATTTTCGAGTCAACTATTATATAATACTTTGTTTGCTTCTCTACTGCAACTAGTTAGTCTCTGTTGTTTATGACACCAGATTATTAGTATTTATTACATGATATTATTAGTAGTTTTTTTGGTTGGGTTAGTCTTGGTAGATAATTTTATGGCTTCTTGATTTTATTATAAATGAAATATTATTTATGAAATCAAGTCTCATGATGTATAAATGTTTACAACAATTTTTTTTTAGCTAATGAAAACTTTGAAATTTTATTTGAGTACATTTTGAGAAATGAGATGAACCGATTTAAACATTAGTAAATGGAGATATAAATATCTATTATATCACAAAGTAGATTTATAATAATTTCAAAGTGACATTAATTCTAAACATTAAAATGCTTAAATATGCATATAACATATGGATAACCTAAGTTTGAATGAAATTATTCACTACATTTAGTGTAGTTTATTCTTCACTCCACTTGGAATGACCTTGGTTCTCCACCTTCATTTTACTTGGCATGCCTTTCTCTCATCTTGATCTACCTACTCCCATGATTTCAAACTAGAAACATGGGAATGGAGAGGTAGACCATTTATAGGCAAAACCAATTCCAAGCTATTGGTGAGGTCTGCATCTCAAACCAATTTAATGTATTGTGTTTTGCATGAGACCTAGACAATTTCTAGGTAAAACCGGTTCTAATACAATTGTAAGACAATATTTTTATTCTTTCTGTCTTCACTTCCTACAATGAATATATTATGCTATGAAGTAACCACCCAAGTGTTTGATTCTTTTTCATCAATTATTATAAAGGCATGTATGCATGATTTACTTACCTAAATCAATAGCTTGAGTAAGCATTTGTTGATCGCAAGCCAACAACATATATTGACTCAACAACAGATAGCCTAGGAGCTACCATGATAACATAAGCAATAAATAACGATATGCATGCTAAGAAAGAAAAAAATGCAAACAAATCTCAATACTTGGGGTAAAAATATTACCTTGAGATCCTTTCCCTAATAATCCATCTCCCCTTCCATAGATAGATTTATTCCGTACTTTATTGAATGGTTGATAAATGGGACTGTGCTATAAGCTAGATCAAGCCATGGAGTTGGTTGATCCCTTGAACAATGAAACAACAGCTAAAATTCTTCGGTTTACATCATTTGTATATTTTATGCTAGAGAGGAATACAATAAAGGAAAAAAATAAATCATTTGAGGATCAAGTGAAATTGGATAACCCAAAGCACCATAAATAAGTCACTAGAGTGATAAAAATTAAGACTCGACTTGAGCCTAAAGGACTTCTCATTCAAAGTGCATTCAAAAACTCTATTTATGGAGGAGAATTGATCAGCCCATTCTTTGAAAACATTATGGAGGCCTCTATTAATTTTTTCTCCTTTGAACAAACATTATACATCAACTAAAACAAAGAATGGAGTGGTTTGTCTTAAGCTACTAATGAGGTTGCTCTCAAAAAGTAATGGTGGAAGTTCAACCAACTCTACCCATCAAACCCCGAGAATTTATCTCATGTAGGCAACGTTAGTAGGCATTCTAGGATTCTCAACACACCAGATTAATTGATTAAGAAACAAAGCGGCATGGACCCTCCCTTTTTTACACTTTAGTAGTCGATTAATTTCTTAATTACTCCCTCCACTGACTTATAAAGATGGATGGGAAGGCTACACTCAAATTTCCTCATCCACTTATTCCTCCACCCACCACAATGGAAGAACTTGGGAAATAATATGGGAATAATTATTGATTAGATTATTTTCCTTTATTCATTTCCTAGTTACTTGGATGAATATAGTATCCTTCGTCCACCCGGAAATTAAGTATGTGAGTAAAAATACCATAGATTTTTCTTATGTACTTCTTGAGAGCGTGAGTTGAACCTTGACTTGGATAAGTATATGCAGGAAGTGGTGGTAACTCTAGGGTGGAATGTTGTCAGATACATGCAATTTCAATTGAAATAAATAAACATGTGGTGTAATGTCAATTGAAACAAATAAACATGCCTATAATCAAATGAACAACATGTATTTGAAAAGGTGGATCAATATGTGTTCCAAATGCATACAAGTTATAGCAAGATTGTGTTCCTTCTCTCCCCACCTCTCCTAAAAGAATGGACATGGAACAAATTGCTAGTAACATATAGCAACCACAAAGGATTATTAGCATCAAAAATTTAAAAACTATTTGAATTGAATGGCAATTGAGCTTTTGCACCATTAATATATAAATTTGAATTCAATTGACAATTAATATTTCACACAATTAATATATAATTTACTAAAAAATGTATATTTTCATATATTATACGTAAAAGTTAAGTAGTGCAAGGTTTAATGCCTCACAAGTTTTTTTGTTTTTTATTTTGTTTTGGTTGTGTGAAAAGGTCTATGAGGATTATGTCATTAATATTACATTGAATTGGATTAATGTCAAAGCAATTATGGAAACTTTAAATTATAAATAAATTGTAGTATTACAAATTATATTTAAGTTGAATTGTCATTTTAATTTTTTGTGCATAGAATACATAAAAATTATGAAGTTGAAGGCTTAATGGATCACAAGAGAGTTATTGTGTAAAAAGGGATTACGTATGGCTTGGCTCATTTATGGGGACTTGACCCTATTCCCATCTATTTTAAACATTTTGAAAGACAAAGTTAGTGAAATAACTTTTTAGAAGGGAGAGAATGGTTTGAAAGAAAGCATTTCTCATTAGCGTCCCTACAACATATACCTATTCCACCTCGACTAGAGAATAGGAAAATATCGAAGACGGATGATCGCTTTATGCTCAACCTAGGTGAAGGAGTTAATAATATTCTAAATTAAACAATTTATTATTTCAGTGAAGATCTTTTGCCTCATGGTTAGAGGCCAATGACCCTCTTTTAATTTCAAATATTTTTCATGTAGACAATCAAGTTATTTTTTTTGTGTTTTTTTCCTAAGCTTTCTCTTCAACTATTAAAACAATTTTACAATTTTCGAAAAAATAATTTCTCATTTTCTAATTGGCCTAGTTGCATATTGGTGGGCCATAATAGCCTTGGTGGAGTACATTTTTATTTTCTTATTTGTCAGTACCTAACAAATCATTTAAAAATAAAAAATTGAGTATTTTTGTAAATTATCATTCCATTGGTGAGTGTTGTGACTTTACACTAATAGTGACACTGTATGCCTCGCATTGCTAGTGGTCTACCCAGGCATTTAAATAACCAAGGGGAGGAGAGGGTATGCATGGATTTTTATTCTCATTTTAAAGAAGAAAATTTTGTTAAAGACAAAGTAAATTTCAACATTAAATTAAAAGTTTATTTGCCAAAAAAACACTGCAAAAATGCTTTTTTAAATTCAGCAATAACATTTTAAATTTGTAGTATAAAATAGTGTGTCCCACTCTGAATAGATGAGAAATCAAGATTGACAAAAATATCAAACTTTATGCTTCACTACATTACAATACAGAGGCAAAAACATTTGTATACAAAATGTGCTTACCATTTGACTTATGGGGAGAATATGGCATAACAACATAGGAAGGCATGACATCGCCAACAATAATCACAATGTTTTTTTGGGTCATTTTCATGGGAACAATTATTAACAAGCAATATGGTTGGAATGTGACCGAGTAAAAATGAAAGCGAAGGCGCATGCTGGCATGTAATGTGGAGGAATATACAAAAAATAGAAATGCGATGAAGCAAATACAATATCAAGCATTAACTTTGGTGGTTTAGCTAAACCTCGAAACAATTTGATGAGGCAATATCAGAGATTGGGGAAAATGGTTTTGGCTAGATGATAAAAGACCCGATGACCAATGACAAAGTGCCACATAATCAAAGAGGTGTGGGCTATACCACATATCAGGTAGGCTTGTGGAGCTAAATCCCTTTTTACTTGATAGCCCCATATGCCCAATTTGTCATTGATTTTGCTGGGTTGGCTAGTTTCACCACGTACATGGTTTCTCGAATACATTATGTCAGAGATCCGAGAAAGTGATATTTTTTATTAGTCCCCATCAGAGCATAACATAATTCAACAATATGATTCTCAACAAATTTTAATTATTAATGGTAGATTGAACAATAAAAAAATATCCAAGTCATATGCCAAATCATTTTAAAATGAAAAAAAAATGCTAATTTTATAAATGGCCATTCGGTGAAAGTCCACTGACAATGACACTACTGCTTCTTTGCAACGTGTTTCAGTCTAGGCTTCTCGATATGTCCATCTCCTCACGACGTAATTCAAAGAGTCTATTGCTTATAGTTGCATGAGTGTTTGGTAATTTTCCAAAGATACCAAAAGAAGAAAAGGAATACTGAGAAAAACTTTTTCTCTTGGCGGCCTTTCCTTCTTTAAATTTTTATTTTCTTAATTTTGGATGGCACCATGCATAAGTTTTTACATAATTGAACATTACTATTCCAGGAAGATTCTAGAAGCTTGGGGGAGCTAAGAGATTCTAGTAAAATTTACCATAAGAGTGTACAATAGTTGTAATATAAAGAGATTAGAAAATGATTATGGTAGCTCGAAGGGTTGAGTTTTTGCATCAACATCGATTGAGTGTTGTATGTGTCAAGAAGAGGATAGAGCAAGAAATATGGAAGCTCCTCGTGCTTATTTTGGCAGTTTAAAATATGCTCACATTAAATTCCTATGGTGTTGGTTTGAGAAAAGAAGGGATACACCATGTGTGAGTTGTTCTATCAAGGATATAAACCAAAGAGTGACACCATATTGCTGAGATGATCATTTCCATATTTAATATTTATCACATTCATTTTTCCATCTACCCATATTTGAATTAACGAAAATAAAGTCAAAAGGTAAGGACAAAAGCAAATAACATAGGGTGGAATTACACCATGGAGGAAGAACGTAGCAATGTCGCAAGGGAAGTTGGAACTATGTTAGGGTGGGGTTAAACTATGATTGCGGACCACCCCAGGTTTTCATTGGATCGACATAATAATTGAGCATCGTTAGATTAGCTGGGCAAAACCATGTGGGGGAATCAGGATAACAAAACACCTCCCCCTTATTGGCGTAACAGAGAGGAGCCCATATATTGAATCCACATTTTCAATTACCCCACTGCATTATGACCATTGATTAGCCAATGTGGGAATATATATATATATATATATGGATTTATTTTTTTGTATAATAAATATAGAAATAAGAAAATTTTCATTAAATTTTTATATATATAAATTTATATTGAAATAATTTATTCAAAATAGATTTTGGAAAAATTATACATCTCCTGTAATATATTTTAATATAAAAATGATTTACTATAAATGTTATTTACTTTTTATTGATATAAAATTATTTTATTTAAGTAAATAGTAATGATGTGAATTATAGTTTTATTTTTGAAAATAAATTAGGTATATGATTGAAAATAGTCACATAAAATAGCCAAGTATTTAATTAGCCTATAAGATAGCCATTTTAATAAAAATAAATATAGAATTATATTAGACATAAATTCTAATTATGAACATGTGCATTCTAAGAACATTTATTTCTAAAAATGAACCAAAAACTATTATCAATAGTAACTATCCATTTTTTAAATTACTGCGAAAGAAATGTTAAATTGATATATTCACGAATATTCTAGATCACATCTTCCAACAGTACAATCTCTGAGTCAAACCTGAAGTCCACGTAAGTTTCTTTATAGTACACCCATCGTCCGCAACAAATCTCCAGGGTCGAGGGTTCTGGAAATCGTGCATGCATTACATACAACCAACATCGGGAACAAAAGGCAGAAAGGAAGGATTAGTACAACCATCGTCCGCAACAAATCTCCAGGGTCGAGGGTTCTGGAAATCGTGCATGCATTACATACAACCAACGTCGGGAACAAAAGGCCGAAAGGAAGGATTACTAACTCGATCTGCAAGGTCGAGCGTTCTGGAAATCGTGCATGCATTACAGAACACAAAACTAAATATACCTCACCACTTGCATTACAGAACACAAAACTAAATATACCTCACCACCCTGCCAGGTAAATTCACTCTCTGTTTGCTCATGTTTCGTTCATTCATTCGTTATAGGGGATATATTCATTGTATATTTCATTAGTAAATACCAAAAGCGGGTTTTAATGCAAAATATACCAATGATTATATATTTGCAGTCTTGCGATCGATTAGAGACTTCTATAAATCTTGCATTAAAGAACAGAAAAATAAAGACACCTCACCATTTGTGCTAGGTAAATTCACTCTCCCGTCTTTCATTCCTTCTAGAGTGTATATTCATTGTATATATTTTTAATCAATACCCAAAATTTGGTATGTTATTAATTAATACCCAAAAACGCTCGTTTAAAGCAGACAGTAAGGATTACGAACTCGATCTCTAAGCTCGAACAGAGAAATAAATAAATATACCTCACCACTGAGCCAGGTAACTTTACGATCTGATTGTTCATGTTTCATTAGTTACAGGGGATATATTCATTCTATATATCATCTAGCAATATACGGAATTGGTATTAATTGAAAATATACATCGTATAAATAGAAAATATATGAATTATTATATTTCAATCGTTTTAGATTTCAGAAGATTTCATGCATGGTGTTCTTCTGTAATTTCAATCAGCGTGGTCTCTAAATATTCATTCACATCATGGCGGAAGCTTACACACAGCTGGAGCTTAACATCATCTCGGCTCAAGATCTCAAGGAGATGCATCTTTTTGGCATGAAGGAGATGCAGACCTACTGTGTTGTCTGGATCAATTTTGAGAAAAAAGTGACGACACAAATTAACAGAACAGGTGGCGCAAACCCTACCTGGAACGACAAGGTCATTTTCAGAGTGGAAGAGCGTTTGCTGCGCAGTGAAACCTCTGCTGTGATGGTGGAGATATACTGCGTGGGTGGCCTCAGGGACAAGCTTGTAGGCACTGTGAGGGTCTTCCTTTCCACTTTCCTCAAGGACTACGGGAGCCCAGATCCCAGCGGGATGAGCTTCTCGGCACAGCAGGTCCGTCGTCCTTCTGGACGCGCCCCTCAGGGCATTCTCAACCTTGGCATCATGATTCTTGATGGAGTGGATCTTCACAGAATGAACAGATTCAACCCTGCAACTGATGGGGCTGTGGATTTCAGAGATTTGATGAGGAATCCTGTCCAACCCAGGCCGTCATTTCTTAAAAAATTAGTGTCCATTAAAACTAATAATGTTTTTGATGCCCGAGAACAGCAAGCCCGCTGTCAAGGCTTCAACAATCTCGCAGGCAAGGAAGAGGGCAGAGATCAAGAAAAGCAGAAAGATGTTGATGAGATGATTGAGAAAAAGGAGAAGAAGAAGCCTGTTGACTGCTATCCTATTCTCATGGCTCCAAAATTGAAAAGGAATAAGGTTGGATTGAGAAATGGGTCTGCGAAAATTCATGTCAGTCCATCTGACAATAACCTCTGTGCAAAGGGCGATCAAGATCCTGCTCTGGTTACTCAGGATGAGATGGTTGATAAAAAGGAGAAGAAGGAACGTGTTGGCTGCTATCAGATTCTCATGGCTCCAAAATTGAAAATGAATAAGGTTGGATTGAGGAATGAGGCTGCAAAAATTCATCGAAGTCCATCAGACAGTAACCTCCGTGCCAACGAAAATCAAGATCCTGCTCTGGTTTACACCAAAGCAATAGCAAATTATAATTTATATTATCATCAATAATATTATTGTTCAAGAATACATTGGTTTTCTGTTATTATTTTTACCGACATATTGAGATTTTCTTGCACTATTTACTATTTTACCATGCATACGTATTTCTGTCGATTGCTTGTCATGGTGGTAGCCGTTACTGAGGTAATATAGTAGAATCTGTTGGCTTTGAATTTTTGGATTAATGAATGTTTAGTGAAACTATTGATTTCCATCAATGCCATTATGGCTAGATGGAAAAATGAATGTGATAAATCTTGAATATGGAAATGATCCTCTCCTCAATTCGGTGGCCGCTCTTTGGTCTGTATCGCTGATAGCACAACTCACACATGGTGTCTCCCTTTTTTTTCACCAACACGATAGGAATTTAGTGTGAGCATACTTTAAACTGGCAAAATAAGCACAAGCAACTTTCATATTTCTTGCTTTATCCCTTCCTTGACAAGTACGACACTCAACCCATGTTGATGCAGAAACTCGACCCTTCCAGCTGCCAGAATCATTTTGACTCTAATCTCTTGACGTTACAACTCTTGTACACTCTTCTGGTAAATGTTACTAGAATCTCCTACCTCCTCCAACCTTCTAGAATCTCCCCGTAACAGTAATGTTGAAGTCAGTAAAAAAATTTGCGCGCTGCCATCCAAAATTAATAAAATCCAAAATTAGAAAAGGCCAGTCCCTCAAGACAACAAATTTGTCTAGGTATTCCATGTCCACTTTTGGTATCTTTGGAAAGTTAGCGAATGCTCATGTGAATATAAGCAATAAACTCGCTGAATTGGGTCCTCTCTTGGGCGAACGTCACTTGCAAATCCTGAAGGCAGAGCACTCCAAGTAACCAGAATCTGAAATATTTGAGGACGTTAAATCCTGTAGGTTGAGCAACAGAGTTGGCCAACATCCTTGTCTCAATCAATAATTTCTGAGTTGGCCAACATCCTTGTCTTTATCAATAATTTCTCATCTGATTAAATACACACAATTCAATTCAGTGGTCACCCTTGCTATTCTCGAATGCTTCTGTCATATTTCAACTCATCGTGATGCCAATTCAACTCGTCGTTATTACTCTTGGCATGGATATTATTCATGCCACCTTGAAAAATTACAAAGCTTATATTTTTTAAAAATTAGAACGGCATCATCAACATTTAATCCTTTCTATAATAGATATGATGCCCATATGTTTTAATAACTACAAGAATTATCAAGATTTAATCCTTTCTATTATATAATAGATACTAAGATTTTTACTGCTGCCTTTTTAATATATAAAAGATATGAAGTTTATATGTTTTAATATGTAAAAGGATATGAAGTTTATATGTTTTAATAACTGCAACCGAATCATCAAGATTTAATTATCTTTTTCTATAATAGATACTAAGATTTTTATTGTTAATTTTTTAACATATAAAACGTTGATTGGGAAATAATTTATTCAAAGTAAATGTTTAAAAAATTACACATTTCTATCTTAATAAATTTCAATGTAAAAATATTAATCTATTTCAATTTCATTGTAAAAAAAATATTATTAATGAATTAAGCTTTTTATTTTTTATTATAAAATTATTTTACTTTGTTAAATATTAAAACATTTAATTTATGGAAATATATTTTTATAATTTTAGTCTTGGAGATAGCTCAATAGATGATGATCATGAAATTGAAGTGATCTGAGAGGAGATCTGAGGCAATTTACATGTGCTTGAAGAAAGGACATACATAGCCACCTCGAGGTTATAGTTGTAGCAGTGGGAATTGACCCCGTCACATGAGTACAAGACTAGCGTAATCATCGATTCCTCGAAGCGCGCGCCCACACACACACAAATAAATAAATATATATATATAGTCTGTAGGAATCAACGATTGATTTGGTCTTATACTCACATGGCAGTCGATTCCAACTGCTGCCATTGTACATCATGTGGAATTTTCAGTGTTGGGTTCGGAGCAATTTCCTCGTACAACAGGAAGAAGCTATCTATGGTGCTCAAGAGATGTATCCAACTGTGATCTACTATGATAATCATAGTTGCATTAATCTCTCTAAGAATCTCGTATTTCATGATGGATCAAAGCATATAGATATTTGGTATCATCATTTACGATATTGCATGTAGAGGAAGATAATGTTGCTAAAATACATTCCAACAGAGGAACAAGTTGTTGACATCTTGACGAAGTATTTATCAAGAGGGAAGTTTGAGTTCCATTGGTGCAGGATAGGGGCAATTGATAATACCTTTCTTAGTAAGGGAGATTGTTGAGAAGTGTAGCAAGAAAGTCTCAATTTGACTATTCCTTGGTCAAATTGAGAAAATTCAAATTTCCACATCAACAGACAACTTGGAGGCAGTTAAATGGGATGACATGGTTCTTTTCTCTCAATTAGCTTAGTAGATTTGAGTTAGAGGGCTTGGAGTTCAGTTATGCATGTGTGATTGCTAGCTTGTAGCAATCCAGTTCAGTTATTTCCAGTATTATTCAATTAAACTAGTTCTAACTGTTGATAGAACTAGTTGGAGTTTAGTTGGGTAGTGGGACAATAGTCTAACTCAATGATCATCCAATTAACTAATCGATTAACCAAAAATAGTTGTGCATATAGAGAATTTGAGTTCCCTAGTTATAGTTGTGATTCCAAGGGAGTGTAACATCAATTGTATACTAGTCTTGAATGTATAGGTGTTGCATGCAATCGGAGTATGAACCTTGGGAATTGCGCAATCAATTGGAGAAAAATTCCTAAAAAATAAGGGCATAATTCCTCAGGATTTACGCAAGTAAATAGTGGCTCAAGTGGAGGTACGAATTGGCTAAGCCTGGGTTAGAGCTTCTCAATGACCATAGAGATAGGTTATTCACTTGCAGGTTGAGCTCAGAGTGAGCTAGAAATTTTAATACATTCTCTATTCATATGATTAATGCAAGTAGGATTAAGGGGATTTTACCATTTGGTTCCCCCAGATAAATGTGTGTGCTTGTGTATGTGATTGATGCATGTTTATGATTGTCTTTCTAAATTGTGAATTAATTTCTGCATATTAGTAGAGTAGAATTGTGTCTCCTAATTTTATATTAAATTTCTTGAGAAATTTCAATTCTATCACCATATTTCTACACATTGGCTACCAGTAGAAAGTATATCATCAACGCATCAAGGCCTTCATCTCTATTCAATCCTGGCACACATTTAGGCCCCTCCAAACCTTTAGGCCACCAAACTAACTCAGACACCCTAAACTACTTTGTTCAACCTTGCCCTCATTTAGGCCCCCCTGAACCCTCACAGCCTCTGAGCTAGTTCAAGCACCTTGATATACTTTGTTTGACCTAGCCCACATCCACTCAAAAATTCTTGTGGTGCATACATGACATAAGCCCTTGGCCCTCCATTCATTTTGGGTAGCAATTAAATTAAAACAATGAAAACATATATATATATATA
>Ga0181473_100318_pt1 | contig 11232 bp, 11 predicted proteins | sample In2P11_FD_119089 | JGI IMG/M metagenome (GOLD analysis project Ga0181473, IMG submission 119089) | Clean room microbial communities from NASA Spacecraft Assembly Facility at Jet Propulsion Laboratory, Pasadena, California, USA -... ... | reverse complement strand
CTATCACAATTATTTTTTCCTCTAACTCGGTTGGAAAATTCATTTAAAAATCCATATGGAAGAAAACTTCTTCCATCGAAAGCTTTCAAAGTCGTGGGAGATTGATTGACTATTGGAGAACCTAAGGCTTTCCAACAAGCAATGGACCTAATGCATGTCGATGCTCCTTCGTCAATCACTATCCAAAAAACTCGTCGAGTCTTGACGTGAACTGGTATTTGAAAATCCAGTTTGTTGGCAGATGTGGGACATGATTCTTAAGATAAAAAAAATTAAATGGTAGTCTTGAGTATCTACATTTCCTATCACTAATAATAATAATTTCCTTTACTCTAGACAAGTTTGTAACACTTCAAGGGTAGACATGGCCGAAGGTGACATAGCTATATCTTCGACAATGTTATAATTTTGTGTAGCCCTCACATGAGGATTAAAGGTTTAGTTGTGAATCATACCCTTAGGAGGCAGACTAATTACCATATCAAGATTTGGTTTTTCAATGTGTAATGGTTTAGAAGGAGGACTAGACACGAAATCTTAACCAGATGAACTACAGTCATCTCCATTTTCAACAAGAGTTGTTGATGCTTAATATTTGGATCTTGTTGCTACCATAACACTAGAAGACATCATCATGATATCTGTCAATGGGGATGAGGAGGATTGGTTGTGAGAGACCATTTTATTGTCTTGAGGAAAAGGAACCTTCTAAACAACAACTGTGGGCGAATTTTTGACGAATTTGGAAACTTCAGCCCAATAAGGGCACTCCTTAGTATAACAATCTTCCTCACAAATCAAGCAAGGATATCGATCTTTCCTCTTTTCATTAAACGATTTGTTCTTGGATAATTTCTCCTTAGAGCAGTTGTATGGTTTAGTTTTTCCTTTTCCATTTATATTATTTTTGAATGACTTACCTTTTCCAGTAGACAAATCTATGGCATTGATTTCAGAAGTAATTTCGAGAGAAGGATCTTCGTCAAGTGAATCTGATAGAGCCAAAACTTGAACATTCTTACAAAAAAAAAAATTGTTCTTAGCCTTTTGGCTCACAGAGCCAATCATGCCATCTGCGGCATGTGATCCTAGAAGAGGTGGATTATTTGGAGTACATTGGGTTAAATCTGGGATCTTTTTCATACAAAGTACTAGACTGATTATAAACAAGATCAAGATATTGAGCGCGAGAAATTACTTGCTCTTCAGTTACAACACACCCTTTGACCACATCTTCAGTTATTACTGGTAAAAGTGATTTTATAAACCATTCGGCAAGAATCTAGTCTAGAATGTAAACTTTGACTAGGGGTTGTCTTCGTCTCCATTAATGAATGTGATCTGAGATATGGGTAGACATTGAATGCTTTAAAGAAGTCAAAAGTTCAGTTCCATTGTCATACTGAATGGGTAACTGAAAATGGGTCAAAAAGCATTTAGCAAGGGCATTGAACATGTTGAAAGAAACATATGGTAATTCCACATACCATTTGGCTGCCAAACCAATTAGGGTTCATTGGAAAAATATTAATCTAATAGAATCATCATTTAACAAGTTGAACACACACCAAAGATGGTAGGTCATGACATGGTTGGATGGATATTTACCCAACTTACCTTCAAACTTAGGAGTGTCACTAGGGAACTTAGTAGGAACAGTTGGACAATAGGGTAAATAAAGAAGTGGATCATTAGTTAACCTAGAAAGGTCAGGAAAATCCAAAGTTGCAATGAAAGGTAACTGGCGATTGGGGTCCTATGATGGATATTGATAACCCTGAGGGGCGAGTCCTGTACTAGGAGGAGGATATCCAAGATATCCTGTGATATCCTGAGTAGTTGGGATCTACATACCTCCTGGGTATCTAGGATGAGCCATGTCATATTGTCGTTGAATAGGTTGTTGAAACGTAAGACTTGGGTACGATTGATTCTGGAAGGCAAGATTCTGACCCATTTGACCTTGAACAAACTGTCCTTGAAAGGGTTGGCTTTGCAAGGGCTGACCTTGGAGAAATTTATTTTGAAAAGGTGTAGCTTAAATAAACTGACTCTGAGGTATACCTCGGAAAGATAGCCCTTGAAAAGGTACTTGCATATATGGAACACTAGGATGAGCAATAGGTATTTGAGGTGTTGAGGGAATCATAGGAATAGATTTAACATTAGATGCATCAGGTAAATACTGAATAAGAGGTTGCATAGTAACTTGTGATATAAGAGGGATAGTTATTTGCGATACTCCTGGAATTGGCATTCTAGGTGAACTTGAAACTAGGTTCTAAACAAACGTTGCCATAGCAAACTGCCCTACAGTTTGATGGGTACTTTGGGTAGACTACTGAAGCAATTGTTGGGCAAGTCTCAATCAGGTAGCCTCTATGGTTGGTTGAACTTGAGAAGACATACCTTCAAAAGGTAGTTGTTAAATAGGTTGTTTAAGAGGTTGGCCAAGTTAATACAAAGGAGCTTGATAAGCAACAGGAATTGACTATTGAGAAGGGTTCCAAATTTTATTCAATCTAGGGTAAGGCATTCCATAGGTGGATTGAGGCATAACAGGCTTACCAAAACCAATTTGAAGCATTTGAGCATAGTTAAAGTAGTTTCCAGCTGGGGATTTCCCCCCAGCTGCATGGTAAGGCCCACCAAAAGGTTGTCCTCCAAGTGGAGGATATAATGGTTTCCCCCCAGGCAGATAATATAATAACCACTTGTGGGTTTACCTTGTGGATTACCAACATTACCGAAAATCATATTAATGGATTGTTTAGATTCCAACCTTCATTGGTAGGGTTAATTACACCAGTTGACATGTTTGAAGATGGGTTCAAGGGAGAAGCTTATGAATAAGATCCTGTGAGAGAGTGATATCCAGGTGGTAAAAGACCACCATACAATGTGGACTCAGGAGAATAGGAACACATGGATGTATCTGTCATGGTGCTTCTAGGAATCATTGTGGACCAATCCAAACCAGGTATGGTAGAATAAGGAGTCATGTAACACTGAATCCCTTACTCTAAAAAGTTCAAGGGTGTAAAATACCAAGGGTTAGGGTGAAGATATTGAAACAAAAGTTCTAAGATATCCACGAGTTCACTGGTAGAAGCTAGAGTTTCTTCCTCTTCATTTGAAACAAGTTCTTCAATGGAAATAAGACTAGGAAGAAGACTATCAGTAATGATAAGTTTCACACGTGGTGAAAGTGGAGGATCTAGAATATGTGTTGTAGCAGGTGTATGAATGTTAGGCTCAAAATATATCAGACTCAGGTTCATCAATATCTAGTTTGAAAACAAGGTTTCTATTAGAAGATTCTCCAGTATCTGATTTAGTTTGAATGATTTGAGTAATTTGTAAATCAGTTGCTGCTAAGTGTGATGCTAAATTCTAAGTTTGACCAAATTCAGTTTGTACTACTTCAATGCTTGAAATAGTAGATGTTATAGGTTGATTAAATTTAGTTCCTCTTACATCAGAATCTATAATAGTAGAAGTTTTAGTTTCTATAGTAGTTCCAGTTTTAGATGATCTAGATTTTTTTGCTTTAATATTTTCTGACTAACTTGGTGTATAATTAGGGGGATCCCCGAGTATCCTATGTGATTGTATTGGTATTTCTACCACAATGAAAGATTTTCAAATTATTAATCACACAATATCTAAATTACACCTAAAGTCTCTAAAAAGTAAAAAAACAACACAGAAAGTAACACACGCTAAAAATCTAGGAGTTCAAACCACACAAACTTACTCTTCACAGAGATCAATATATACTAGTTGGTGATGAAATACAATGTCGAAGAGATCAAGGTGAAAAGTTTGATAGAAATGAGTATTTGGACTAGTCACCCTAACAACATGCTTAATGAAAGGGTCTAGTGGAAGTAACTCTGCTATAAACCATCCCGAGCAAAGGTTACCTTCTAAAGAGTCCAAGCGAGTCTAGCCAATGTTTCTTCCGAGTACAGAAGGACCTTCCCTCTTTCATCACCTTAAATAGAGCCCTAGGATTCTGGTCACTATGTTCACCAAATACAACAATTTTACCTGGGGGGACAGTCATAGATCGGACGTACATGCAAGGGCAGAGTAACAAGCTCAATCCTCTTAAAGGCTCCTCCACATGATCAATTGGAGGTATACTTTGAAGTGACCTCAAGTACCTTCTAACACCATTGTAATAAGTGTAAATCACTATATCTAAGCCAATGAAGTGGGTTAGATCACTTCACCAAAGTCAACACGACCTCATGCTTAACTCAAGTATAAGGAGAGCTTCCTAGAGAAAAATAGAAATACTTGGATTTCTCTCCCTAACTCAAGATCCCATTGTCTGTTTGTAGCTTTGGAAGGTTTACTTCCTTGCCTATTCCATAGCCCTACACTTAAGCTAATGTAGGTGAAAAGAGCCCTAACAGATATAAAATTCTAAGTGAATTTTAATTAGTGTTGTATTATTAAGCTGTTCATTCACCCAATGGGAAATGGAGGTGAAACTTGTGATGTTGTGATGACTTGAAATCTTAATGCACTCTAAAGTGAAAAAGAAAATTTCAAATTTCAATGAAATTATATTTAGAGAAAAGAAAGAGTTTTCTTTTATTTTTGAGAAATAAAATGCAACAACTCACAACTTTTAACCTTTTCCAAAACAACCAATTTCACTATTTTGCAATGGAAAATGTAGCCAACAAACTAATTTCCAAATTTCGCCAATTATCAAGATAAACTAACAAACTCTTTTCTTCTAATCAATTGAAACTTTCAACCACATGGAAATCAATCAAGAAGATGGAGAAAAACATATTCTCCTATGAATGCTTTGATTTGATTATAATAACAGTGCAATCGTGAAAATTTTCCCAAGATGAAAGCAACAACTTCTTTAATCAAGAAAAAATAACTATGATCTCTTTCACAAAAGATAAAGGTCTTCAGAAACCATAACTTTTAATTCAAAGTAATTTTGATTACGAATAAACAATTTTTAAAGCTTAACCAGTGTATTTGACAGAAGAAAATAAGAATATCAATGACAAAAAGACATTCAAACTTGTTTTGATCAATCATCAAATCAACCAGTCAAAACCATAAGGTATTCTTCCAAAAGACCTAATATTTAGAAAATCATTAAAAAAGCAATCAACTGAGTTCAGAAAAGACAACACACGGTCCAAACAATTAGAATGACACTTTCAGAAAGAAAAATTCAGGTCTGGGTTAAGGCTATAATGAAATTTAAAAAAAAATCAAGGACTGCGTGGATTTCCAATAGGCAACAGTGCGATGCGCTTAGGTGCTATGGAAAAAAGGGTGCATATTTGCACTCTATGTACAAATAGAAACAACATAGGGAGGAAAAATTAAACAAATAAATAAAAACTTGAAAATCAACCAAACATATCTAAAAGGCCATTAATTTATGAATACTCGCGATTGGATAAATCACAAAAATCAGAAAGTGATGCTAGGAAAACGGAGAGAAAAGAGACGTTCCCTAGTATGGTTGCCAGTTTGTTACACCAGACAATCCCTCTTATGGACAAGATCGATCTCCCTAGATACTAAATAGAAACTAGAAACAATCATGACAAATGAACTAACTCTTTCCCTAAGTTGAATTCGATGGAATCACAAGTAGTCTAACTGATAGATAGACCTCTTACTGGTTCACGAAATGCCTGGTGAATATCCTTGGTTGTGACTTGATGTAGCTCTTCAATGATTAGTAGAACCTACAAACATAAACCATAAAAAGGATAAAAAGAACATGTGATATAATAATTCAAACAACTTAGCGTAATGATCAAGGAAATTAGGGATTGAACTTGCCTTAATGAACATAATAACCAATTGCAAACTATTCATAATTCATAAAAGAAAAAATCAATGGGAGAAAGTGCTAATTTGTATTAATTAGAAGATAAGAGGAGGCTTACAACCTTCACCTTGATGCTGTGAGGTCCCTCTCAAATGCCTTAAAACTCCTCCTTAGATAGAAATCTCCTCCAATCTCAAACTAGCAACATCAGTTTGTATTCTCTGAATTCAGACCTCTGTCATCCCTCAACCCTCTAGTCCTTTTATAGATCAAAGAGGGGGAATTTTTAGATCCCTGAGAAAAGGATGAACCTCCTTTAGTGAAGGATTAGGTTAACATGAGAAAAAGGATGGAGATGCATCTTATATGGGTTATATCTCGAATGGTCATCACCTTGAAGCTTTTAGTTGGGAAATATTCGACAAAATAGGTTTCTAGAATGTACTTTTTATTTTTATATTCTAGTATTCACCTGCACGGGTTTATAGTTACAGACAAAGCACAGTTCTACATTGTTCTTAGAGTAAATTTCAGCGGATGTGCGGGAAACACTAGATAAATCGGTGCAAGGGGAACTTAACAAGGTGTGAGCTCTTTGACCCAAATTTCTCATGGAATTTAACATATTTTGAGTTGTTGGACTTCTAAGGGAGATAGTTTCAACATGTTCATGGATGGTAATAATAGCCATAAGCTGATCAAGTGTCATGGCGAAAAATTGACATGTAACAGTTATGCAAAGCAAGCATAGTCATGGAAAAGGGTGTGCTTTATTTGCAGTGCACATTTGTAGTGACAAAGGTAAGGAAGATGAGGATACATATGTTTTGAGTACGTACCCAATTCTACAGTAGTTTTAGGAAGTATTTCTTGCAGATATTTCAGGGTTGCCACCTCACAGGGAAGTAGACTTTTCTATTGAGTTGGTGCTAGGGCCAGTGTCGACATGAAATTCATCTTACAGGATGAGTACACCTGAGTTGGTAGAGCTGAAGTTGAAGTTGAAGGAAATGCTTGACAAGAGGTACATTAGGCCAAGTCTATCACAATGGGGAGTACCAGTATTGTTTGTGAAGAAGAAGGATGGTACTCTTAGGTTATTCATTAATTACAAGTAGTTGAAAAAAGTGATCATCAAGAACAGGTATCCGTTACTGAGGACTGATGACTTGTTCGATCGGTTGGAGGGAGAAGTAGTGTTCTCAAAGATTGATATAAGGTTAATATATCATCGAGTACACATTAAAGAAGACGACATATACAAGACAACTTTCTGGACCAAGTATGGTGTAGAAAATCTAATGGTAGGTTAACCCGATAATGCAATATAAATCAAAGCGGAATATTATAACCTACTTCTACTATCAATTTGCAGAAGCTTAAAGATAGAGCTGAACAATATAACTAGAAGAATAAGAATCAGTGGAATAATACACATGAAAATACTTTGGGGAAAGCCCCAGCTAAAAACCCCACACTATTGTATTATCATACATGGTGGAAATACATAGGAATTATACAAAGCCTTAGCTCTCACAGCTAGCCAGCTCTCAGTACAATCCTCACAGATGCTCATAGGAAATCTTGGCTTCTCTCCAGCCTTCCTCTCTGCCCTCCAAGCTCCTATTTCCTTGTGCTGTTCCTTGTGGATGATTAGCCTCTTACCAAGTGGCAAACCAATACTTCAAAACTATGCAATCCTCAAGGATAAATCCTTGACTGCATGCATGAGTTTTCTCCATGAGAAAACACATGAAACTAATAATACATTGTCCTTGAACAATAATCTTAACTGGGTATTTCTCAGAATAGACATGCATGTGTTTTTTATGAGGGAATCTTCAGTTAACTGGAGTAGCACTAGTTGAGTGCATTAATGCATCAACTGACTGTTAACTCACTATCAGTTATTCAAATAGTTTGGAACTAATTTAACTAGACTTAACTCAGTAAACTGAGTTAACTAATTACAACTCAAATATAACTCAATCTTATCTCTGTAATTTAAGGGATAACTCTTACATGAATTTAGAAAGAATTCTACCTCGAATTTCTCCAACTAATTAATTTAAAATAAATTAATCAATTATTTCCAAGTAGCTGTTAAGACTAAATTCAATTTTAATTCACAATTTAATTCAAGGAAAAATTAAATTGGAATATTCTTGTTGCCATATTTCAACACTCCCTCTCAACAAGAAAGGGATTATCTTCCACCCCAATCCTGTCTCTATGGAACTCGAATTTACACTTTCACATTGCCTTTGTCAAAATGTCAACATCTTGCTCCTATTGAAATATACTGCAGCAACATGATCCTCCTTGCTACTTGTGAAAAGCCAATGGCAACAAATCTTGCCTTATGCTTCTCCACAGTACCATCAACAACTTGCTTTACCTTGTAAAGCCAACAGCAACCCACAACTAACTTTCTTTCCAGTCTCGGAACCACATATCAAACATTGTTATGAACTATGGAGTCATATTCCTCCACCATAGCATCAACCCAAATCGGCTATTGCACTGCTTCCTCAAAGGAAGATGGCTTGGTCTCAACACATTCCCTAGCAAGGGCCATGTCTCCAGTGTACCTCTTAGGTGACCTCCTCTATTTGTGCTAAGAAGATGGTGCTCCCACATTCTCTCTCACATCCTCCAATAGTCTGTAGCTTCTCTTGTGTGCTTCCATCCATCTTTGGAAGACTCTGCTTGAGTGGATGTCTCCACTCCTAGAACCTCTGCATGCGGCTGCTCTACATTAGTCTAAGGATCCTCCTCCTTAGGAACCAACAGTTCCTCAACAGCTTGTAGTTGGAGCTCCCTCTCAAGGGAAGCTCGCATGGCTTTCTGCTCATCAAACTTGAGATCTCTACGAACCACTGTCCTCCAACTGGTAGGTAAGTACACCCGATAGTTGTGAGGTGTATTAGTGTACCCCACAAATATCCTAAACTCTGTTGTTAGCTCAAGCTTTTTCCATGCATCCTTTGTCACATGGAAATATACAAATGAGCCAAAGATCCTGAAGCAACCCACATCTGGTCTCTTATCGGAGAAAGCTTCCTCTGGTGTCTTCATCCCAAGTATGCGATGTAGGTTTCTATTCTACAAATAGACCACTTTGTTGCATGCCTCAACTCACAAGTGAAGTGGTAGGCCTCGGTCATGTAGCATTTCCCATGTTGCCCATACAATAGTTTTGTTCTTCCTCTCGGCCACCCCATTCTATTGTGGGTTATGAGGTGTCATCAACTCTCATTTAATTCCTTCCACTGCACAGAAGTCCTTAAACTCTTGAGAGACATATTCTCCATCATTGTCGCTTCTCAAGGCCTTGATCTTCTTCCCTGACTCTTTCTCGACCAAATCTTTGAACTAAGAAAACTTTTTGAATGTTTGGTCCTTCTTTTGCATGAAATAAATCCAGCATTTACGAGAGGATTCATCAATGAAAACACATAATACCTTTGCTTTGCTATGGATGCCATCAAGAATGGTCCACACAAATCAGTATGAACTCACTCTAAGATAGCCTCTGCTCGACTATCTCAATCATGAAAGGAATGATTGGTTTACTTTCCCAAGGTACAACCTTTTCATGTGTCAACTCTCTCAAGTTTACATTTGGGAAGTCTTGTAGATATCTGTTGTATTATCTTCAAAGCCCCATGATGCAAATGGTCCAATCACCTCTACCGCAATTGGCCAATGTCTTGGCTTTGCACCAATTTTGCTTTTGTACTTAATGCTGCATAATCATCTACCTCTAGTTTATAGAGATTCTTCACCTGAATCCCTATCCTCTTGGTCTGACCCGTGGCTATGTGTCTTAGGAACACCTTTCCTTTCCTGAAGACAACATCGTAGCCTTTGTCCTCCAACATCGCGACTGATACCAAGTTCTTCTTCATTCTAGGCACATACATCACATCTATCAAGGTGAGAGGAGCTCCATTCTTCCTCTGAAAAGCAACCATGCCCACTCTTAAAACACTGTACCTTCCATCATCACCCATATCTATGCGCATCTTGAGGTCTTTCTCCTCCAAGGCACTGAATACATTTTTATCACTAGTCATGTGGAATGAGGCTTCACTGTCAAGATACCAGATACAACCCATCATCTATGACACCATGCATGTGATAAAGGTAAAGTCAATTTCGAACTGAGAGGCTAATGCCTCACCTTCCGATCCTTCTGAGGACCCCTCCTTGGACTTCTTTGATGGGCAATTAGCTGCATAATGTCCCATCTTGCGACAATTAAAGCATCTTACTTTAGACATGCCACATTTCTTCGCTCCATGAGAGGAATTTGATTTGAAATGGGAAGCCTTCCCCTTCCCTTTCCTTGCCTTACTTTCTAAGGCTATATTTTCTTCAACATCATTCTTGGATGAAGAACCATCTCGTGTGCTCCTCCTAATCTCCTCTTGCATAAGATCCAACCACAGTAATTTCCAATCTGACAATTTCTCCCTTCCATTCACAGAGTCCTAGTAGCTATTCCAACTCTTTGGAAGGCTGAGTGAGGCTCACCATATCATCATCGACAATAGTAATTCCCGCACTGCCAAGCTCATCTTTGTAGGTGGTGAGCTTGTTTAGATATGTGGAAATAGTATCACCCTTCTCCATCTTGATTCTTCGAAGCTTATCATTGAGCGGCAATTTCCTATGGTCGCTACTATTTTGGTAGAGGTTCTTCAATGTCTTCCACATTGAAAATGGAGTATCCTTCCCATGGAGACTCGAGACAATATGGTCTCAAACTCCCTCAAGGATGATCCATCTCGCCTTCACCACACACTTCTTCCACTCAGCGAATTCTTGCGCATTCTTTGAAGCTGGCTTTGCGATTTCCTAATCAATGAATTCTTCAAGCCATTGTCTTCTAATACATCCTCAATTCTATCTTTCCATGCTATGTAATTTGAGCTACCTTCCAAGGCATACTTGAGTCTCAAGCCATAGAATGCCATTGGCCAACCTTGAAGTATGATATGAATTCAATTTTCCACCTACAACCCTAAACTTCAAACTTCGAATTCTCTTCTCAGTATACCATTCGTAGCTCTGATACCATGTAGAAAATTTCTACAAATCTAACTCTGATACCATGTAGAAAATCTAATGGTAGGTTAACCCGATAATGTAATATAAATCAAAGAACAATACTACAACCTACTTCTACTATCAATTTGTGGAAGCTTAAAGATTGAGTTGAACAATATAACTAGAAGAAGAAGAATCAATGGCACAATACACATGAAAATACTTTGGGAAAAGCCTCAGCTAAAAACCCCACACTATTGTATTATCATACATGGTGGAAATACATAGGAATTATACAAAGCCTGCTTCAAAGAATGCGCAAGAATTCGCTGAGTGGAAGAAGTGTGTGG
>Ga0181473_100149_pt2 | contig 11248 bp, 6 predicted proteins | sample In2P11_FD_119089 | JGI IMG/M metagenome (GOLD analysis project Ga0181473, IMG submission 119089) | Clean room microbial communities from NASA Spacecraft Assembly Facility at Jet Propulsion Laboratory, Pasadena, California, USA -... ... | reverse complement strand
CCATATCTACACCAAAGACAACCATTCAAGGTATAACTATTCCAACATTCCATTTGATTATAAGAAAATTGGCAAGCAAAGTTTATGACATAGAAAACCATGTACATTTTATGGTTTGAATAACCATGTTGTTGCCAAGTGTTGGAAAAGAATGGTCTTGTACAGGAAGAATATGTCAACCATGACGGAGTCATGATATAATGATCCCTCTCTACATCAGGAAACATAAAGGAAGGTCAAGAAATTCTGGAGGAGGAAAAGCTATTGTAACCATTGTAACAAGGGTGGACATCAGAGAGCCACATGTTGGAAGCTCTGTCCAAAGCAGGATCATCTCATTTTTTAAGTTTGCATTATATTACTAACATCATTATGTCTAGCTATCTTGAATCATAAAGATTCTTGTTTAGGGTAACTCATCTTTTGATAAATTCACCCTCCTTACATCCTTGATTGTTCTGAAAGAACCCTAGATAGGATCTCTAGAAAACCCTAACCTAAGGGTATGATGATGTTGATGTTTGAAACCCTAAAACTACTTAGGGTTATTAAGAAATATTATTTGAATCTTTTGTTGATGATGTCATGTTTGGGGTTTTGGCATGATCATGAAAACCATAACTTGTTAGGGTTGAAATGATGTTGTCTAAAATCTCGAACCTTTGATATAGTAGCATTTTATTTGCTATATTATGAAACCCTATATCTTTAGGGATTGGTTGGGCCTAGAAGCAAAAACATTGTTATGTAAGATCCCAGGAATGAAACCCTAGGTATATATATGTGTCCATTGGTTGAAACCCTAGTTTGGTCTAGATATGTCTAATGTATTAATGTTGTCTGACATATGATGTGCTTATGCACGACAATGAATTCTTAGTATGTGTGCTAATCTAATTATTGATGATCATAAGTTTGAGGGTTTAATCTAAGCCCTTGTCTGAGTTTGACATTCTAGATTAATGTTGTTTGGGAAATCTAGAGTTTTGTAGCTAAACCCTAGTAGTAGTTACATTTCTCTAGTGTGTGTGATATGTCAATCTGGAGTCTATGAATTCATATAGTGATTGATTGAGATTGTGTAAATGTGAAATCTAGGTATACATAAAACCCTAGTAAAATCTATTCATGTTGTTAAGTTATAATCGACTTTGATTGTTAGAGATCATGTATGAAATCTAGGGTTTAGATAAAATCCTAGTCTAACATTCTGAAAGTTGTTAGATACCTTGTAGATCTATTTTTGTCTAAATTGTTTAAGGTTTGTTATATGTTGTAGTAGAATATGTCATACCATTGATAAAAACATTGAAACCCTTGATGGAATGAAACGTGTTAGACTTGATAAAGTAGTCTGGGGTTTCTAACAAAGTCTGTAGAAAAATGTTTAAGAGTATGTATCTCTTGTTTGGGTATCTGATATATATAAAGATGAAATGGTTCTGTTAATCTGATATGACTAACTTCATGCTTTTATAGATTTGGTTCTACCTGCTATCTAAGTTGTGCAAGGTCTTCAAGATGGTGAAGATGATTGAAAGAAAATTTGATGTGATAAGTATGATGTTAATGGCAATGATAACTTTGATGAGAAGGATGGAAGCCATGAAATATTCTCTGATGTCAAAAAGAATAAGTTGATCTCCCTAGGTTAAGAGGGATCCCGGATAAAAGAGATCTCCCTGAGATTAAGAGGGAGCCTAGATAAAGGGAAACTTCATGGTTGATAAGATTAGGGTATAACATAGTTTTGATTGGAGAATGGATTTTGAAGTATATGTTGCTTCATGTGAAGGAAAGTGTATGATTGAGGAATATTTTTTCCAATATTCTTGTTGAGAAGCAACATCGGAAAAAACCCATACGTTTGTGTTTATCTATGAATATGTGAAAGTATATTATTGATTGGGAATGTGTTTGTACAAGTGAATCTCTTGAAGGTCTTGATAGCATGTTGGTTACCAATCAGTTTTATTAGGAGAGATTGGTTGTCCTCGATCTACTAGATCAAGGAGTGTTGAGGCTTTGTGAGTGAAGCATTTCCTGGGAAGACATCTGGTCGGCATATTGTGTTGATGTATAGGTCATGAAGTTGGCAAGGTGGTGTTGGTTATAGGGATTTGATTTCGGATACCCGCCTAGATCTATGGGTTGATGGTTAGCAAGTAAGCCTGATGGTACCTATAGAGGCACTTGGATAGATTTCCCTGGTCAGGAATCTAGTCTGTGGCATTGTGGTGCCTAAATCGTTGAGAGACTAATAGATAGATTTCCCTAGTCATGAATCTATTCCATGGCATTGCGGTGCCTAAAATTCTTCATAGATGATGTGTTTTGAGATCTCCCATGTAACCCTATGGTTATATGTAAATATGAATACCTCCCTAGTTAAGAGGGGGTGTTGAAGAATGTAACTAGGATTGGTCTTGATTGTACTTGAAGTCAAAATGTAATATATATTTGTCAAAAGAAAAGAAAAAATATTTTTTATTATTATTGAATTGACTTGTTAAATCATGGGTTTCATGCTTGGGTCAATTGTTATAGGTCAAGCCTCCGTTGTAGGCTTTAGAATTATTGATTTGGGTCAAATTAAATTTGTTTACTGGTCAAAGACTCCTCCATCAAGTCTCCTTCAAGACGGATTCAAATATATCATCATCGAGTTGGCTTCATCTAATAGAACTCAATTTTACCTCTACATATGAAGACACAACCCTTCAAAGTCATGTCAGATCATTTATGATGAATGAAATACTATATTTACAAGCCTATACCTCGCTCCACAGTTCATTCAGAAGCTCGCATAAATCTCAGAAGAAAGGTTCGGTGTAAAAGAGAAGATAATCTCAGATTATCTCTGAAATGACGCTTGGATATCACAAGGTATAGTCTTGGTGCAATCACAAAATTTTGGATCTTAGAGAGGAAGTTTTGGTGAAATCTCAAAGAGGAAGTTTCGGTACCATTTACAGTGAGAAGTTCGGATTACATAGCTCATGTTTCAGAGATGTTTTTGGTGTCACTATAGGAGCTCAGATTAGGCACAGAGAATATTTTGCTGGGAAAAATATTGAGGGGGAGTGAATCAGTATAAACTTTTCTTTTCTTACTCATATTTTTTTTACACGACTTTACGGAAAGAAACTCGCGTATGTACACAATTTTTATGCAGATAAATAGTGTATATCGAGTAAACTTGCTTTTCAGTTAATTCATCATCTGCTTAACTTGAACTGGTGTATCAATACCTCGTTCAGCATTAATTAAACAGTAACCATGTGCAGTAAGGACAAAATAAACCATCACACATAAGCAACACATCAACACACATGAACACCAGGATTTTTAGGTGGAAACCCAATGTGGGAAAAACCATGGTTGTTGTCGTCTTTGTCTTTATCTTTTATTATAAAGAAAGCATCTTACAATCTTGTACTACCGCTGACTCATACCAACACACAAGAATACACCTACATAAGTCTACAACCTTCTCTCGTTCTCCAGCACCCACTGGAACGGAGCTCCATCCCCTTGATCTCGTTTACTGACACCCACTGGAAGAGAGTACCAACCCCCTGATTTGATTTACTAATTACCACTAAAAGGAAGGTTCAACTCCTTTAATGAAGGCTCCAACCGTCAGCACTTCTGTGGACAAAATTTCATAAATTTTCATACTAGATCCACCTAATACAAAACATCACAACTTGTAGGCCACGTTTCATCAAATTTTCAGACTGGACCCCCTACCATAATTTAAGCCCAATACCAAATATCAAAACTGGAACTGATTACTATAATAAATCACTCAATCATTGAACCAACTGAATCAACCAATCACTTACCCAAATGATACCCAAATCAATCAACATATTCTCAAACAACCAAAGTAGTTAGATCATTGTAACCAGAATATCAACCAACATATTGTTCATTAAAAAAACCAGATTATGTCACTACAAAGCTTGATTAACCATAAATCAAAATATATATGCTAATGTTCTTAACCATATCCATGTATATACACTCTTTCCATGAAGCATACTCGTGTACATATCTCAAAACACTGAACCTTGAAACCAAATCACTGTCATACTGAACTAAACACTGAGTCACACACAAAACCACTGAATCATTCTGAAATAATCATAGAACCATCATTGATCTTCAGTCACATACAACTAGTCGCATCAACATACCAATCCTCAATCAATTCATCTTCAAACATCACTATTAAGCCCAGCTCATCAAGTAAGACTTGATTGACAAATAACAAAAACACAACAAGACTAATTAGATTGATCAAACATATTATTAAGCAAAACACTAGCTTTTATACTCGCTTTTCAAAAACACTTCCGTGTGTATACGCGCTTTTCAGGAATCAAACCTGCGTACAGATCTAAATTGGTACGTGATTTACCAATATTAAACCCACATATGCACGCGTCTTTCAGGTTATTAAACCCACATACATATTTGCAATTATTAACACAAGCCTTCACCGCACAAAAGAACTTCCGACATACCCATATCTCGGCATACACAAAATAATCACACGTCAAAACATTATCATCACAGATCAAATCAACCCATATCTACACCAAAGACAACCATTCAAGGTATAACTATTCCAACATTCCATTTGATTATAAGAAAATTGGCAAGCAAAGTTTATGACATAGAAAACCATGTACATTTTATGGTTTGAATAACCATGTTGTTGCCAAGTGTTGGAAAAGAATGGTCTTGTACAGGAAGAATATGTCAACCATGACGGAGTCATGATATAATGATCCCTCTCTACATCAGGAAACATAAAGGAAGGTCAAGAAATTCTGGAGGAGGAAAAGCTATTGTAACCATTGTAACAAGGGTGGACATCAGAGAGCCACATGTTGGAAGCTCTGTCCAAAGCAGGATCATCTCATTTTTTAAGTTTGCATTATATTACTAACATCATTATGTCTAGCTATCTTGAATCATAAAGATTCTTGTTTAGGGTAACTCATCTTTTGATAAATTCACCCTCCTTACATCCTTGATTGTTCTGAAAGAACCCTAGATAGGATCTCTAGAAAACCCTAACCTAAGGGTATGATGATGTTGATGTTTGAAACCCTAAAACTACTTAGGGTTATTAAGAAATATTATTTGAATCTTTTGTTGATGATGTCATGTTTGGGGTTTTGGCATGATCATGAAAACCATAACTTGTTAGGGTTGAAATGATGTTGTCTAAAATCTCGAACCTTTGATATAGTAGCATTTTATTTGCTATATTATGAAACCCTATATCTTTAGGGATTGGTTGGGCCTAGAAGCAAAAACATTGTTATGTAAGATCCCAGGAATGAAACCCTAGGTATATATATGTGTCCATTGGTTGAAACCCTAGTTTGGTCTAGATATGTCTAATGTATTAATGTTGTCTGACATATGATGTGCTTATGCACGACAATGAATTCTTAGTATGTGTGCTAATCTAATTATTGATGATCATAAGTTTGAGGGTTTAATCTAAGCCCTTGTCTGAGTTTGACATTCTAGATTAATGTTGTTTGGGAAATCTAGAGTTTTGTAGCTAAACCCTAGTAGTAGTTACATTTCTCTAGTGTGTGTGATATGTCAATCTGGAGTCTATGAATTCATATAGTGATTGATTGAGATTGTGTAAATGTGAAATCTAGGTATACATAAAACCCTAGTAAAATCTATTCATGTTGTTAAGTTATAATCGACTTTGATTGTTAGAGATCATGTATGAAATCTAGGGTTTAGATAAAATCCTAGTCTAACATTCTGAAAGTTGTTAGATACCTTGTAGATCTATTTTTGTCTAAATTGTTTAAGGTTTGTTATATGTTGTAGTAGAATATGTCATACCATTGATAAAAACATTGAAACCCTTGATGGAATGAAACGTGTTAGACTTGATAAAGTAGTCTGGGGTTTCTAACAAAGTCTGTAGAAAAATGTTTAAGAGTATGTATCTCTTGTTTGGGTATCTGATATATATAAAGATGAAATGGTTCTGTTAATCTGATATGACTAACTTCATGCTTTTATAGATTTGGTTCTACCTGCTATCTAAGTTGTGCAAGGTCTTCAAGATGGTGAAGATGATTGAAAGAAAATTTGATGTGATAAGTATGATGTTAATGGCAATGATAACTTTGATGAGAAGGATGGAAGCCATGAAATATTCTCTGATGTCAAAAAGAATAAGTTGATCTCCCTAGGTTAAGAGGGATCCCGGATAAAAGAGATCTCCCTGAGATTAAGAGGGAGCCTAGATAAAGGGAAACTTCATGGTTGATAAGATTAGGGTATAACATAGTTTTGATTGGAGAATGGATTTTGAAGTATATGTTGCTTCATGTGAAGGAAAGTGTATGATTGAGGAATATTTTTTCCAATATTCTTGTTGAGAAGCAACATCGGAAAAAACCCATACGTTTGTGTTTATCTATGAATATGTGAAAGTATATTATTGATTGGGAATGTGTTTGTACAAGTGAATCTCTTGAAGGTCTTGATAGCATGTTGGTTACCAATCAGTTTTATTAGGAGAGATTGGTTGTCCTCGATCTACTAGATCAAGGAGTGTTGAGGCTTTGTGAGTGAAGCATTTCCTGGGAAGACATCTGGTCGGCATATTGTGTTGATGTATAGGTCATGAAGTTGGCAAGGTGGTGTTGGTTATAGGGATTTGATTTCGGATACCCGCCTAGATCTATGGGTTGATGGTTAGCAAGTAAGCCTGATGGTACCTATAGAGGCACTTGGATAGATTTCCCTGGTCAGGAATCTAGTCTGTGGCATTGTGGTGCCTAAATCGTTGAGAGACTAATAGATAGATTTCCCTAGTCATGAATCTATTCCATGGCATTGCGGTGCCTAAAATTCTTCATAGATGATGTGTTTTGAGATCTCCCATGTAACCCTATGGTTATATGTAAATATGAATACCTCCCTAGTTAAGAGGGGGTGTTGAAGAATGTAACTAGGATTGGTCTTGATTGTACTTGAAGTCAAAATGTAATATATATTTGTCAAAAGAAAAGAAAAAATATTTTTTATTATTATTGAATTGACTTGTTAAATCATGGGTTTCATGCTTGGGTCAATTGTTATAGGTCAAGCCTCCGTTGTAGGCTTTAGAATTATTGATTTGGGTCAAATTAAATTTGTTTACTGGTCAAAGACTCCTCCATCAAGTCTCCTTCAAGACGGATTCAAATATATCATCATCGAGTTGGCTTCATCTAATAGAACTCAATTTTACCTCTACATATGAAGACACAACCCTTCAAAGTCATGTCAGATCATTTATGATGAATGAAATACTATATTTACAAGCCTATACCTCGCTCCACAGTTCATTCAGAAGCTCGCATAAATCTCAGAAGAAAGGTTCGGTGTAAAAGAGAAGATAATCTCAGATTATCTCTGAAATGACGCTTGGATATCACAAGGTATAGTCTTGGTGCAATCACAAAATTTTGGATCTTAGAGAGGAAGTTTTGGTGAAATCTCAAAGAGGAAGTTTCGGTACCATTTACAGTGAGAAGTTCGGATTACATAGCTCATGTTTCAGAGATGTTTTTGGTGTCACTATAGGAGCTCAGATTAGGCACAGAGAATATTTTGCTGGGAAAAATATTGAGGGGGAGTGAATCAGTATAAACTTTTCTTTTCTTACTCATATTTTTTTTACACGACTTTACGGAAAGAAACTCGCGTATGTACACAATTTTTATGCAGATAAATAGTGTATATCGAGTAAACTTGCTTTTCAGTTAATTCATCATCTGCTTAACTTGAACTGGTGTATCAATACCTCGTTCAGCATTAATTAAACAGTAACCATGTGCAGTAAGGACAAAATAAACCATCACACATAAGCAACACATCAACACACATGAACACCAGGATTTTTAGGTGGAAACCCAATGTGGGAAAAACCATGGTTGTTGTCGTCTTTGTCTTTATCTTTTATTATAAAGAAAGCATCTTACAATCTTGTACTACCGCTGACTCATACCAACACACAAGAATACACCTACATAAGTCTACAACCTTCTCTCGTTCTCCAGCACCCACTGGAACGGAGCTCCATCCCCTTGATCTCGTTTACTGACACCCACTGGAAGAGAGTACCAACCCCCTGATTTGATTTACTAATTACCACTAAAAGGAAGGTTCAACTCCTTTAATGAAGGCTCCAACCGTCAGCACTTCTGTGGACAAAATTTCATAAATTTTCATACTAGATCCACCTAATACAAAACATCACAACTTGTAGGCCACGTTTCATCAAATTTTCAGACTGGACCCCCTACCATAATTTAAGCCCAATACCAAATATCAAAACTGGAACTGATTACTATAATAAATCACTCAATCATTGAACCAACTGAATCAACCAATCACTTACCCAAATGATACCCAAATCAATCAACATATTCTCAAACAACCAAAGTAGTTAGATCATTGTAACCAGAATATCAACCAACATATTGTTCATTAAAAAAACCAGATTATGTCACTACAAAGCTTGATTAACCATAAATCAAAATATATATGCTAATGTTCTTAACCATATCCATGTATATACACTCTTTCCATGAAGCATACTCGTGTACATATCTCAAAACACTGAACCTTGAAACCAAATCACTGTCATACTGAACTAAACACTGAGTCACACACAAAACCACTGAATCATTCTGAAATAATCATAGAACCATCATTGATCTTCAGTCACATACAACTAGTCGCATCAACATACCAATCCTCAATCAATTCATCTTCAAACATCACTATTAAGCCCAGCTCATCAAGTAAGACTTGATTGACAAATAACAAAAACACAACAAGACTAATTAGATTGATCAAACATATTATTAAGCAAAACACTAGCTTTTATACTCGCTTTTCAAAAACACTTCCGTGTGTATACGCGCTTTTCAGGAATCAAACCTGCGTACAGATCTAAATTGGTACGTGATTTACCAATATTAAACCCACATATGCACGCGTCTTTCAGGTTATTAAACCCACATACATATTTGCAATTATTAACACAAGCCTTCACCGCACAAAAGAACTTCCGACATACCCATATCTCGGCATACACAAAATAATCACACGTCAAAACATTATCATCACAGATCAAATCAACCCATAAGAAGATTATTCAATACATAGTTATTTCATATCTATTGGACCTGATCCATCATAATATTCCCAAGTGCATACTTAGTTTTATTAATAGTCCATTACATGCACACTTGCTTCAAATCTAACTATTCATGAAATATTCATCACTTGCACGCCCAAACACTTTGATCTTCATCTCCTTATATAGTTTATCCCTTATCCAATACCACAGGTCAAAACCATACTAATTCCAATGGTCTTCTTTGATGGGATCAAATATCCGTTGTTGGGCTCAATACTATGGGTCAATACCATGGTAAGGACCCTTGGTATTTAGAATACCATGGTGTGGAAATTGTACACGCCTTTTCTTCCTCATACCTGCATATGTATGTGGAATTGTTTCACAAAACTCGCATATACTTCTTAAAACTTCATCTGTATCATTCCTTTGTCCAATATTTCTGTCACATTTGTACTAACCTAAATACTCATCCTGCTAACATCTTCATCTAGTAGGTTGCCACCAAAATACAACTCATCAAGTAGGCTTCCATAAAGGACAACACAGTAGTCATAGTGCCAACATATTTCAATGTTATATAAACCACAATTCTATGCCTTCACATATTCAGTGCTCCCATAGTCCAGTACTCCACAGTTTCGGTGCTACTACAAGACCATTGTCCTGGTGCAAACACAGTGGCAAGTATCCAATGCTAACACAATGAAAGGAAGAAAGATGACTTGATGGAGGTAGTGTCGAGTCTAAGTTGTAAGGATCTTGGTCATCTCATCTTCAATCTACTGAAGGAAGATTTTTGACTCGATTTTCCCCTAGAAAAGGGTTTTTCCTTGGCAATGTGCCTACGTCTTGTGTTCTCTTCTGTTTTTTTCTTTGCATTAGTCTTGATGATAAGAAAAAACAATTCTAAAATAACAAATAATAATAATAATGAAAAACATCACAAGATAATGTCATATTAAGAGAAATCATATAACCGCCACTCCTTGAATTTATCAACACAAAGAAGGACAAGGAGCATATGAAAGCATCTGTGAAGGAACCAACCAATGAAGAAGTTCAACAAGGAAGCCAGCTACGAGAAGAAATCCCATTAATTTGGTTAGGTAAGAAAGGGTTAGCTTTTCTAAGTAGTTTGGCATGGCCACCATTGTAAATCACATGTTGATTTTTAAAGCTTGTAAAAGTGATAAATGAAAAATATCATTATGTTGACACCTAATAATAGGTATTGGGTGAATATATGAAAAATAGTGTAAATAATAAATAAGGAAAATAGGAATATGAAGAGACATTGGGAGGTGAAGCCTAAGAGTTTCTCCCTCCACGTATATATCCATGAGCAATCTTAATGCAAAACACAATTCGCACTGTGGAGTTACCTCGTGGCCTGACATGGTATCAGAGCCGCTCCATTTTTAGCTTTTTTGCCCTTGTAAATCCCTCCTATTCTGCCAATTTTGTAGAACTGTCACCTCTTCCATTGCTCCATTCTTTGCATCATGTACAACTGTGATCCTCTGATGGTTGCATACTCTACCTTTCTATAAATTATACCTGCACTATCGGTCTCAGCCTGCACTGCTGGCTCTAGTCCACTGTGGTATACCCATTGAACGTTGCCCTCTACAATTTGTTCAACGGTATATTCAACAGTCTCCCCTGCGTTCAAAGGTGCTCCCTTGTGACCTCAACTTCTATCCTGCCTCCACTGTGATTTTACCACGTTCGACTCCCCAATGCGCAACAAACATTGTCCCACGCACAGTCCAACACCCTACACACCGTACTCCAGTTAAATGTAGATTTTTCATACAACACTCACATACCTCCCCAGTTCAGTGGCATTACATTCGACTCCATACGCGTATTACAATGGTGATGGTAGTATTTGATACCACTAGTTCAGCAACATTACCGTGTTCAACTCCCAGTGTCCCTTCAATTATGTTGCAATACGTGACCCCCCTCTCCAATACGTTTTTAATAATTTTCTCCCATCGCTCCCCTGTTTGTGTTGGTATACGTTAATATCTCCCACTGCCTCCTCCCACT
>Ga0181473_100225_pt2 | contig 11267 bp, 13 predicted proteins | sample In2P11_FD_119089 | JGI IMG/M metagenome (GOLD analysis project Ga0181473, IMG submission 119089) | Clean room microbial communities from NASA Spacecraft Assembly Facility at Jet Propulsion Laboratory, Pasadena, California, USA -... ... | reverse complement strand
TAGTGATATAATGCTCCATGCAGGGAGAAAACTGATCAAAAAGAAAAAAACATTATGGTCTCTACACAGAGAGAATATAGTGTAGCACAGTTCTGTGATGACATGTAGAAGTAAACATAAATATTTACATATAAACAAAATAAACTTCCTAGCTCAGGATGAGCCTTCAGTTCTGCTTCTGGGTCTATGAACGATCTGTGATAGTGCTGATAGGTGACTCCATCCTTCTTCTCATATATCAACCAAGTACCATCATCCTTGTGCACTGCTTCCTTGGATAGGTGATCGACAGTTGAGTTGTGCTCCCTGTAAATGTGATGGAAAACAAAAGAGTCAAAAGTCAAGATGAGCCTATGAGTCTCATCCAAGATATGCCTCAATGAGTATTCATTGCAATAACATTTTTTGTTTATCCAGTTGCATACTAATTTTGAAGCACCAAAGAGTTGAAGGTTCATGCACTGTTTGTTCAGGGCAAAGTGAATGAGGTATTTGGCAGTTAAGAGCTCAACATAGTTATTGTTTCCTCTGCCTAGACCCATTTTTATTTTGAAGGAATGGGTTTATGATATGTGTAATATGGCTCCCCCCCACAACCTATCTCCTATGTCAATCCATCGAAATAAGCCCATGGCATGGAGGTATTTATGGTTTCCGGCATGATGTTCTTGTGATGCTATTGAGTAGACTCTTCTGGAAGAGAGTGATAGTCAGCTAAAGTTATAGACAATATGGAGGGCTAGTGTGGAGCCTTCTACTGAAAAATAATACAGTTCCTAGCTATCCAGATAGCCCAACATATAAGTAGTGGTAAATTTCTCTCCTTTCCATTGGCAGCCTTCCACCAGTTGTTCCATGCGTCTTTTATATTATCGTTGTGCCACTGATATGAAATGGGAAGCAATGTGAGTAAGCTATTTCATAGCTCTTGGGTGGTAGGACAATCCAGAAAGAGGTGATCATTTTCTTCGTTGCAGTCACTGTAGAGGTGGCACCAAAATGGTCCTGAATAAGATCGCTTCATCAAGTTTGCGCCATTCGGGATTTAGTTGTGCTGAATAGACCACATTAGCAGCCTCGTTCTAAGGGCTGCTTTTAGCTTCCACATAAGGTTCCACCAAGGCTCAGTGGCTTGGAGCTTATAGGGTTCCATCAATACCAAATATCTTATCTTGGGTGCATATGAGCCATGTTTAGCAAATGCCCATATAAGTTCATCATCCCCTTCTGTGATCCTGATGTGGGCCTTCGTTAATGTAGTTAGGTAGTCACACCATTCCTATTGCTAATGTGGAGGGATATTTAGTAGGGTCACTGATTTCTAGGCCTGTTGAATCAAGGTGGAGCAGGCATTATCGACGATGTGGCAGATACGTGTGATGCCTTGATCAACAAGATGTATTTTCAACTCCATAGGTACCCTATGGGCATTATCACAGCCAACCCAGGGGTCTTCCCCTATGCGCACCAGTGTTCCAGATCAGATTCTCCATGTTAGTCCATTTCATATAAGACCCATAGCATTTATTATAGCCTTCCAAATGATGGATATGTTTGAAGTGATCCTTTGTGCTTTTCTAATCTAGTCTAGAGGATTTGAGGGGTTTATATATTTAGAGACAGCTACCTTCGTCCATAAGTTGTAGTTATTAACTAATTGCCATCCTAACTTTGCTACCAATGCTTTGGAGAAGATATCCAATCTCTTAATCCCACAGCCTCCCCAACGTTTGGGCAAGGCAAGGGTTTCCCATCTGGCCCATGCAAAAATTCTCCTAGGCTATTTCCCCTTCCATAAGAAACGAAAACAAATATTTTGTAATCTGGCCAATATTCCTCTAGGGATCCAAGCCAACATCATCCAATATACGGGCATTGCTTCCAAAACAACCTTGATCAGAACCAACCTGCCTGCTCTTGACAAATATTTGTGATACCATATGTTAAGGCGTTTTTCTACCTTGGTGATTAGCCATGTCCAATCGACTATTTTGTATCCATGTGGCTTTAGTTGATAACCAAGGTACCCCATCCCTTCCTCTAAAGGTAGGATAGTAAAGGAGAATCTCCTGAGCGCATATTGGATTTCATGTTGAGAGCATCCTATGGCTATAATAGTGGATTTTTCTTCGTTCAACATGATTCTCATAGCTTTTTGGAATGTACCAAATACATTGTGCAGGGAAGTAAGGTCGCCTATGCCTCCATTGAGGAATATAAGTACATCATCAACAAAGAGTAGGTGTGTCAATATGTAGGAGTTAGTAATCTTAATTCCCATAATCCGCCCTTGCTTATGGTCTTCCCTAATGATTCTACTAAGACCCTCCGTTATGAGTAGAAATAGGAGAGGGGATAGAGGGCATCCCTGCATGAGCCCTCATTCTGCATGAAAAAGGGGGATGTCAAACCATTGATGAGTACACTATAAGAGACATTGGTTATACAACACATGATCCACTTGATGAAGGTGTAGGGGAAACCCAAATGAGTTAAAAAAATTCGGATGTAAAGCCAACTGACTCTAACGAATTCTTTGGATAGGTCTATCTTCAATATCATACCTTTTATTTTTTTGAGTTGAACAAAGTGAAGGAGTTCCTGAGCAGTGCCTACCGCCTTGTGTATCTATATGTTATGTAAGAAGGCAAATTGCTCTAGGGAGATGTGTGTGGACAATATTGGCCTTAGGTGGTTGGCGATAATCTTTGTGATGATTTTGTAGATGCAGTTACATAAATATATAGGCCTAAATCATTGAAAGAGGAGGGTTTGTTAGCTTTAGGGATGAGAGCTATGAATGTGGAGTTAAGGCCCTCTGACATCCTCCCATGTCTTCGGCAATCTTCTATGATCCTTAGCAGGTCTGCCCTTATGATATTGAAGAAGGCAATGTAAAATTCCACTGTCCAGCCATCCGGCCCCGAGCTCTTATCCTTCTTGAGCCACTTTAAGGTTCCTTCGAGCTCATCTAGAGTGACTTCTCTTGTAAGTTCCTGGTCTACCTCCTGGTCTACAAATTTAGGGAAAAGCTGGGAAATACGCATCACTTCAGCTCGAGTAGCAATATTAGGCGCCTTGTAAATATCTTTAAAATGTGAGTTTTCCTGTGCTACCAACTCATGAAAGGATTGAATAGCTTGTCCATGCTTGTTTTTTAGCTCCCATATTGTATTAATTGTCTTCTTCCCATTAGCATATTTATGGTGGAATTTGGTGTTGTTGTCCCCTTCCTTGAGCCAGATTTCCCGACTTTGTAGCCTCCAACTCTCTTCTCTATCCTTCAGGATTAGTGTCCTCCTATGCATTAGTGAGGCAATTTTATCTTTTTGTTCTCGGGAGGTAATGATTCCTCCTATATCCTCCTCGAAGGTGTATATTTCCTCCTCCTCTGATCTTAGCAGTTGATATTCCAGTTTCCTTTTTCAATGATCCCAGGCTTTGGAAAGGGTTTCAACTCCTTCAAATTATGGACAAAGTATTCCACAATGTTCCCATAAGTACCTGGTGGGTGAGCCCTCCAAAAATCAACCACCATCGTCATGTAATGAACATCCCTTAGCCATGTGGAGTTAAATTTTTAGGGAGCCTTTGGCTTATCAATGGCATCCTACATTTCTAGATAGATAGGTCTGTGATCAGATAGACCCCCAAATCTGACCCATTGTCTGATATGAGTGCCCCTATTGACCAAAGACTCTTTAATTAGGAATTTGTCGAGCCTTTTGGCAAGGATTTCCTCACCAGTTCTATTATTCCTCTATGTGGGTTGTATTTTGGCAGAGGGGATGTCTATAAGGTTGTGGTCCTCTAGAATATTCTCAAAGAATGTTGATAGCATATCCACTTGAGCTTGTTGACCCGATGACTCCGCATACCCTAGAGAGAAATTCAGATCCCCTCCCATAATTATGTTGTCTTGCTAGAGGATTGTTGAATTAAGTAGTTTCCTCCAGTAATCGGCCCTATCATGACAAGGGTCATATACATTGATGATTTTGTAGTCAGCTTCAAGGGTGGGTGAGAATATATCAGCTCCCAGGTACCTATGTCCCCCCCATATATTATTCAACTTAATAGAATGGTTGTAAGTACGTAGGGCTAGCCCTCCAGATCTGCCCATGGAATCTAGCGAATAAAAAGACCATCCTGGTAACCATGATTCAAGTGAGGGAGTGATGGTGCTGGTAGGACCTAGGGTTTCTTGGAGAAAAAGGATATTTACAGCTTCCAAGGCAATCAGTCGTCTCAAGGCTAGTTTTTTCCTAGGGCTAGCCAACCCTCGACAATTAAAGGAGAGCATATTCATGGAGGGGGGAGATCTAGGGTTTGCTCTGCTCTAAGAACCCAGTCTATGGTTTTTTGTTTACCCGTGGCAATCTCCTCCCCTGCCTGATGCTTAGCTTTGGAGAGTGAGGAGGGACATCCCCGAGGTGGTTTAGGTAATGAGGGGGTAGAGTTGATACCAAATCCTATAGCATCAAGGCCTTGTGAGCGTAATCTCGAGTGAAGGGGGTTCCGAGGAATAAGCAGAGGCTCTAGCTTGAGTGTGAATTGTAGAGATACTTGGAGATTCAGATGCAATAAAAGTAGAGGAGTGAGAAGGAATTGTCATACCCATGGAAAATGTGTCCCCTATAGTTGTCCAAGCTCTCGTCAGAGGTGGAGAGGGTGGCCGAAGTGGAGCTTTCGCATGCTTCTTCTTTGCTTCTTTCTCAGATGCCTTGCCTGGTTCTAGAGGGACCTATTATGGCTAATATTCTAGCTCCATTGCAGACTATGACTGGTCCTGAGGGTTTGTAGTGCCTGGATCTTTTTCAGATGACCTTTGACCCACCTTGTTGATCAGGGGGAAATCCCTGAATACATGGCCAACCTTGTGGCATCTTTGACATCTGTAAGGTACTCCTTCGTAATCCAACAACTGTTTCCAAGAGTATGTCCTCCATTGAATGGTGATGTGTTCCTATAAACCCCCTTTGGTATCAATATGAACTAGTATCCTGGCATAGGAAATCTTGCTTGTGGATAGGTAGGACTTATCATACTCCATATACATGCCAAGGGAGTTACTGATGCGGTGAAAGATGTCTTCGAACCAGAAATGTAGCGAGGGCCCCGACAGTCTAATCCAGATTGGGCTGACCCCTATCTGTTCTATTTCTGAGTCGAAAAGTGATGTCCATCTCTTTAGAAGGACAGGCGCATGCTCAAAGTGCTAGAATGAAGATAAAACCCAGTTCGTGTGGTCAGGCCTGGCAAACCTTAATGCGAACCAACCTCTCATGAAGGTCTGCACCATGGGTATATCAGCTAAGTGATGCCCATAGACCTTAGAGGCCCATAACTTTAAATGTGCCATAGTGTAGTTTTGGCCTTAGATTCTTCAACCAAAACCCTGTCTGCGAAATCCATTGTTTCCCCTAACTGAATGTCTTCCGCGATCCTGAGAATGATGTCTTCTGCTTTAGATTTGAAGAACTTGGATTTCTTGCGAGGCCTCACTTCAGTGGCTGTGTCCTCCCAACGATCAGAACTATCCTTAAAGACAGGTGTGTCCTCAGGAGGAGGAGGAGGGGCAAAAGGGAGGGCGTCCGATAGGGGGGGATGTTCGAGAAGTTTCCGGATGGAGAAGCAGTTGGATGCAGTGTGATCAAGGGTTCAGAGGTAGCTATGGTGGATGAGCTGGGTAATGAAAAGTTGAAACTGGTGGATGAAGGGAGGGAGGTTAGGCTAGCACAAGTATCCACATGGTTAGAGTTAAGGAAACCCGAGGCAAACCCTAGTGAGGAAGGTGACGATAGAAGGGTGGATAGGGACGGCCAAGTCGGGGGGGTCATCCGGCAGAATCACCGGATGGTCCAAAGGGCCTGAGAATAGAGGTAAGTCGACAATGTTTTTGTTCAACACACAGCTAAACGAGGTTGAGCCTTCCTTAGTTGCATGCGGGGTTATCTAGATACAACCTTCCACCAGTAGTTCCTGCAAGTAGTCAATAAGATCGAGGTCCATAGCTATTGGGGAACGCAGATTGCCAGCTGCTTATGGGTAACCATCAAGGGAGAAGCAAGTAGGGTCGGCGAAGGTGTGAATAGAGACTAAATGTCGGGCATGGAGCAGGTAGGTTACGGGTGTAGTAACTTTGTAAAAACCTTGTTACAGTAACAGGGACGGAGGGTAAGGTAGTGCAACCATCGTTGTCTAGCAGCCTACGTGTTCCTGTTTTTCACTGCTAGCTACAATGTCTTTTACTGCAGACACGAGGCCCTACCCATATTCGCCCACGCGTTCCATCCTCCTCAAAGCTCCTATGACAGGAATACGAGGTTGTGTGTTATCATAGTCATCATCAGGATTAATCGACTAGGAGGCCTTTGAGCCATATTTTTTCTACATAAATATCCCACGCTGCAGAGGAAAGACTACAAATACTACGACTAGCGCCATAAACATAACAAACATATGGTTGAGGGAATGTCGACACATGAAAATCAAATATAAATCAAGATTAACAAAGACAGTAGGAAACTTCGAAGGAAACACACCTATACAGTATGTACACAGTGACTATGCAAAGGTAATCTAGGCATAGTATTTTTCTGGTGCAATCCTTTTTTGGGTTGTGCCAAATGGATTCCATCAAAATAAATGAGCTCATAAGTACCCTTTTCAATTACACATTTGACTATATACGAGCCTAGCTAGATTGGTTTGAGCTTTCCAACTCGTAATTTATCATCTTCACAATCTTATAAAAGGACTAGATCTCCTTTCATGAAGGCATGAGGGTTAACATTTTTTTCATAGTGTGGTTCGATGCATTTCTTGTGGGCCTCATTGACCATTATGGCATTGTTTCGGGTCTTATCTAAGTGGGCTAGATAACAAAAATGCTCTTCTTTTGTTGAAGTTGTGGGAAGAAGCTCGATGGCAAGCTTTAAAGATGGGATCTCACATTCAATTGGGAGGAGTGCTTCTAGACCATACACCAACTGAAAGGGTATGAATCTAGTCACGATTTAGACATATGTTCAGTATGCCCACAAAGTGGAAAAAATAATAAGGTGCCAATTCGTCTTGTGAATCCCTATCATGCGTTGTAACATCATTTTGAAAACTTTATTATGGGTTCTACTTGCCCATTGACCTATGGGTAATAGGGAGTTCATCTGTCATGTTGAAGGCACAACTTGGTAATAAGTTCATACATTAGGTAATTTAAAAAAAAATTACCGTGGTCTGTAATGATGGCTTACAAAACACCAAATCTGGCGATGACATGGTGAAAAATAAATAATGTATTTGTTTTTCTAACATTGTTATATGTGGGCATCACCTCGACCCACTTATTAAAATAGTCCATGGACATGATAATGTATCCATGCCCCTTGATCGAACAAGGGTTACAAGTAATGAAATAAATGACCCATTTTTCAAAGGGTCCAACTGCGATAACAATATGAATAGGAGTAGGATGAGAACATGATTTATGATTATAAATCTTGCAAGCATGACACTTTTAGACTGTAAGAATTCAATATCGAAACACGGTTGGCCAAAAGTAACCGGATAGCAAAATATTTTGTGTGATGGCATATCCAGACATATGTCTGCCACATTCTCCTTCATGAAATTTAGTCAAAAATTTCTCAACCTCCTCATGATTGAGGCACTATTTGAATATCGTATCGACACCATGGAGATATAGAATTTTTCCAAGTATAATATAATTTCGAGCCTAACATCAGATGCATCACTAATCAAAGCGAGATGTATTATGCCAAAAAGTTTGGGTCTAGAGATAGATGATGACATCTCCATACCAAGGATCAAAAGAATCAATCATGAATAATGACTCATAAGGGATAAAATCATCATATGTTGACTCGATTCCAAATGAGGGAAGGTTGCATATCAGTTCAACAAAGACTAAGGACTTCTTAGATTTGAATTTGATGAATTACATATCAAAATCCTAGAGAATAATGATCCATTTATAGTATTTTCCCCTCAACAATTGATGTGATAAAATGTAAGTCATTGGGTTTCAATTAGAAATGACCATAGTCTTTTGAAGCATAATGTAATGGAGAAATTTCTGGACAACTTTCACAACTACCAAAGCTAACTTTTCAAAGTAAGAGTATTTGATTTCAGTTTCATTTGTATTTCAACTCAAATAGTAAATAGGATGTTCATCCCCTAGGTCATCTTCTTGGAATAGCAGCATAACAAAGGTGAACAACTGTAATGAGATACAAGAAATAGTCTCGTTGATAAGGGGGATACAATAATGATACTCGAACTAGGACATTTTTTAAAGCATCAAAATCCTTTTGGGTCATATCATCCCAATGGAAGGGAACCCTTTTTTCAATAAGAAAGTGAATCCTTTGGAAATTTTTGCATAGTTCAGGACAAATATCCATAGAAAGTTAGCTTTCCCTTGTAGGCCTTGTAACTGAACTAGTGAGGAAGGTTTAGGAAAATTAAGAATCACATGCACTTTGAGTAGATCGATGCAAATTCCTTATTTTCACGCAACAAACCTAGTAAGTCTACCAGATTGGACACAAAATACAAATTTGTACTCATTTAATCTTATATTGTAATGCAAACAATGTAGGAAAATCACCCTCATATGCATTGGGTGATCTTCATGATGTTTGGAGTGGGAAGGAAAATAATCCAAATAAGGTTGTAATATGTGCTTGACATCATGGAAGACATAATTCATGGCCCTCTAGAAAGTTGCACCATCATTCTTCAAGCCAAAAGAGAGTTTATGATAGGAAAAAAATGCCCCATGGACAAATAAATTTAGACTTATGTTGGTTAGATGAGAGTATGTTGATTTGATTGTAACTGGAAAAACCATCCATAAATGAAAACAAAATTATTTTCGCACAATCATCAACAATTTGGTCGATGAATAGGGTTGGGTAGTTTTATTTAGGACAAGCACATTTAATATCCCGATAGTCGACACATACTCAAATTTTTCCTTGTTTTCATTATAGGGACTATGATTGAAACCCAATTAGTGAGAGGAACCAGGTAAAAAATACCAGCACACAAATTTTTTTCAACTTCTGCTTTGATCATGGCATCTTCCTTAGGATGAAATGGACATGGGCATTGTCTAGTTGGTTTGTCTTCCATATAAGTTTTGATTTCATGTACCATGATATTCAGATCAATATCTGGCATCTCTTCGTATGTCCAAGTGAAAACATGTCGTAATTATTGAAAAGGGGATTTATAAATATTAATCTCATCAGGAGAAAAAGGCGCTAATATGGACATTTTCAATAACTTCGAGTTTAACCGAAATATCGAGAGAAATGGTCTCTTCAATATTCACTAAATTCTTCTCGGACCTTATGTCATGAATAGATATGGAATACTTAAACATATTAGTAATATTGGGTGAATACACATCTCCAAGATTATTCTCAAGAGTTTCAGGTAACAAGGAGTGATGATGATTATTGTCCCACGATAGTTCATCTCACATCATGATTTTCATGATTCTTTCGTCAGTGGGTAATGTACTAGCGAAAGGGTTAGAAGATGAATCAAAATCTTGGGAATGATCAACCCAATTTATTAAGGAATGGATATCAGAATGTGTCAAACATTCCAAATAAATCACTTCGTATTTAGGCTCAATGGGACTGAATGACATATAGTCATCAAATGTATCAACGTTAGAAACTTCAGGTACTATCCATGGATCATATGGAATATTACAAGATGAAACCATATTAACGAAGGAAACTAGATTGGGAATGTCAGGGAGGAAGTGGGGATTCACCCACAAGTGGAATGATTCTAGTAGTTTGAGAATTTCTAGCAAAAAAGGCAAGTTGATCGATGGCCACGATGCCCCCCTCATGAGAGAAAGAAATCATCCTAAAATAGGTCGAGACCATGGCTTGCATGGTGTTGTCACCTATCACAGACTATGTTTTCAATTGCCCAAAGTAAAAAAGAGAAGAAAATTTTTTAGTCATCTTCCAAGCCATATAAAGACTCAAAGTCTAAATTGAACCACCTCCATTGGATAGTGCTCGAAATAATATTTCCAATGGTATGTGGAAGTCTAAAAATGGACTTCTGGGTTAGAAGATATGGCCTATTGAAGTTTAAGGGTTTTGTTGCCTTTGAAATGAACGAGAAGAGCATATTGAAGGTCCCACAAATCAGAGGTCCCGCAATATCGGAGGTCCCGCAAATTGAAGGTCCAAAAAATTGGAGTTTTGGGTTCAAATTGGAAATAAACAATCGCAACAGCGCGAGACATGTCACAAATCAACAATCAACTATCTTAAAGTGACCACTATAAAGGAATTGCGAGAAAAAAAAGACGATATTGTAAATTATCGGGGGATGCCTAGAAGCATTTAACAAAGGAACTCAGTTGCAAAACCAGAAGAGGGCGAGCCTTTTCTCTCTCCTCCATAAGACCACGTGAAAAAATACCATTGGTCCCTATAAATACACGTGACATCTAACGTTATCATGATGTGGCATTACGACAGGCACGTGGCATGCATATTCGACGTTTTGAGGGGTCATAAGGGCCAAAACAGCGTGACACATGTCACCATTCACAACGCGCCACATGGAAGTGATGACATCATAGTCGCAGGTCACAAATTGGAGGTTAAGGGATATCGACATTTGTAATGCTTTTCATTTTCAGAAATCTACGATTGAATACTTCTGATGTGGGGGCTGGCCAACAATCACAAAAATGGAGCAGCATGTAATCAACATATCGAGGAAACTCCTGATATCGTGGGCCCAAAGGTGATGTGGATAGGTGGCAAGAGGCGAGTAGCATAAATATGTGTGTTTTATGCATTTTGATCAATTATTGGGGGGACAGCTAATAAAGGTTTATACAAAGCGGAGAAAAGGTTTTATATGTGTAAAGCTTTCGCGCTAGCCCTCACTTATCCTCTTTCCACATGGACCAAGCCACATCACATGTCACATATCGCAAGTTTTGGGGGGATGCAACCGAAAGCAAGGTTGTGAAATCCTCGATCTCCGAATTCCAATATTTCAAAGGGGACTAAGTGCATAAGTGTCTAGTCCCATGTGTTACACATGGGGACCATTAGTGATGTAATGTTTCAAAGAATTGGCCCCCATCCCAGATAAAGGGTTTTAAGCCCCTAAAGTCTTTGGCCCTGAGTCCCCATGCCTCTAACATGTAGTTTCCACCTAAGCCCTGAGGGCCAAAGGAGATCGACGTT
>Ga0181473_100316_pt1 | contig 11273 bp, 9 predicted proteins | sample In2P11_FD_119089 | JGI IMG/M metagenome (GOLD analysis project Ga0181473, IMG submission 119089) | Clean room microbial communities from NASA Spacecraft Assembly Facility at Jet Propulsion Laboratory, Pasadena, California, USA -... ... | reverse complement strand
TGAAGGGGGAAATTTTGAACTTGAAACATCCCTTTATCAACTTAAGAATTTTAACTTCCCATTTGCTCTCTAACTCCTTTCACAATTTTAAATACTTTGTATCAAATTACAAACCTTCTACCAACATAATTAACTTAATCAAAATAAACAATTACATTGAAATATGACGTTGAAATGTATATAAACAACACAACTATCTACATCTTATCCAATTGTTGTCCTCTCCAACCAAAATTAGTTAAATTAATTTTAGTGGATAAACTTTGGGTAACTGAAAGGGCTAATCCCAATAATCCTCTCCGTTGCAACGACCAATAGGAGAGGTAAAATAATACCTTCGCTGCTTCCCATAACCCTAGTAAAAACAAAAGTAAAAAGTGAAATTTGTGCATGGAAATTTAAGAATTGAGAGGTGAGTACAAATGGTGGGGAGTACGTGGCGGCGTCGAAGAAGACAGACTTGGCGTGAAGAAACAACGAGAATATGAACCCCTTTCTTCTTCGTCATCAGACCCACACGATTGCCACGTCATTGCCTTGTCCTGCCTACTTACAATACTCTTGTAAATGACTTTACACCCTGGCCATCCACGTCGGCTAATCAAGCACGGAAGGCTCCGCCGTAGACATGTCTTGCTGCCACGTTTCATCAAGTATTCCTTGACAGCGTGTACACCTTCTTTGGCAACTGAAATTGGCGGCGTAATTAGCGGGTTCCCCTCCAAATTCAGCAGTTCAAGCACCTCCAAACTAGCTACAGATCTGGGAATCTCTTTAATCTGGTTATAGCTGACGTCTAGCTCAATTAGAGAAATCAGACCACCGATTGAATCCGGCAAGGTCTGTAAGCAGCCGAAATTGCAACTGGCGTTAAGAAGTTGGAGATGGATAAGGTTGTCGATGTCATGAGGCAGATAGCTTAGCTTGTTCATGTGGAGATCCAGAACACACAGAGAGGTCATGTGAGAGATTGAGGAAGGCAGGTAGCAGATTTTGTTTGAACGGAGGGAAAGCTTTCGCAGGTGAACCAAACCAAACCCTAAGGTCTGTGGCAGGCATTTTAGCTGATTGAAATCTGCTATCAACTCCTCAAGAAAACTGAAGGAAAAAACAAATATTCAAATAAGCGATTCCTATTAGTTTTGCAACTCGTAAAGGAAATGCAAGGGAAGGATTAATTTAAGGTGTAATCTTGTTTTCAAAGAGAAGGATTTCGGCAGAACATGAAATGAAGATATTTATTTACCTACAATCTTGAACGCTCAGAGGTAAATCGGTGAACAAGTTTCCAGATAGATCGAGGGTTCTAAGCTTCGTTAGCCGGCCCATAGAGCGAGGCAGCGAGGTCAGCTGGTTCGAATGGACATCCATAATTCTTAAATTCTCCAAACTGGTCACCGAGTCCGGCAGACTCTGCAGTGCATGTCACAAAATAACCAAAATTTATATGCTGATGTACCTGAAACTCAAAATAACCTTAGGAAATGATCAAAAGAAGAAAAAATCATGCTCTGAGACTCAATATTGAGATTATTTCGTTCTTCATTTGGAAATTTACATTCATATTATGTTCATTTGAAAATTTATCTCCGTATTGTTGTTGATTTGGAAATTTACCTTCATATTGTTGTTAGAAATGTCAAGCTTGGCAATGGCAGAAAGTTTGTGAGTGTAGTCAGGGACATTGTGGATAAAAAGGCCTTGAAGGTCGTGCGTAAGCTCATTGCAGTTCAGCCTGAGGCTGCCGTTCTTTGAAATCGCGTTGGATTCCGACATCACCATGCTTTCATTATGCTCCTCGACAATCTCCGTGGCCGAGTTCTTCACAGCATTGTCAAACATTTGATACAGTTCATCAAGCTTTATGATAGATTTGTATCTTTCCTTCTCTTTTTCCGCAATTCTCTTGGCCTCCGCAAGCATCGTAATCTATCGTACAGAAAAACGTCAGAAAACACACATTCTTACGCTATTTTGAAACCTAATAAAATCAAACATTTTCGCGGACCTTTGCAGCTTCGCACAAACAAGCATCTATGTCGGCAGGGTTAGGAAGAGAAGCGATAATCTGAGTCTTCAAAGCTAAATCCCAGTCGATCCTCACTATTTCTTTCCGGGAATTCTCCACGGTCGTAGGATCTGGTCGTGCTCCGCTTGCAAGAGCATCCATTGAGGCCGGCATTGCCGATCTGGTGCTAGCCAGTTAAATTTATGTTTGTCGGAGGTCCCGAGATCGAACCCCACTATTGCAAGTTTTCCAGAAAAAAGATTCTGAGAGTAGGTAACAATGATAGTCAGAGTAGGAGGGTTTTCCGGCAGCGGCGGAGACGGAGACGGAGAATATGCCGTTCATGGTCAAAAGCATAAGCTACAAACAAAAGAAGCCAGACACAAGTAACGGGCGTGGTTTCCACGATCTTAGATGTTCCCCGAGCGTAGCCGCCATTGTTTTGTATGTAATATGTGCCGAAGGTGAGTTTAAAGTGGTATTTGCTTTGGTTTTCAGGTCAGCGATGACCGCATCTTGCTTATTTTATATTTGGTCTATAGAGATTGGCGTGCTCCAGAACGACTCTTCTGTCCCAACTCTCCAGACTTGTTTATTCGTCTGGGTCTGAAGATCGCGACACCTGAATTGAAGTAGGTTTGTCTCCTGAAGAACAAGACGCCATCAGCCAGCAGAGTAGGAAGCTCAACCAAATTGCGTGATGCAACGACCAGAATTATTTAGATATGTCATGGGGCTATAGTAAAAGAATGGAAATCTCCTTGCGTCATCAACATCCAGTCCAGTCCAGGTATGCTTAATTTGTCTTGCTTATATATTTTTATTGTGTTAAAAGAAAAAATTATAATTAAACCATTTTTCTTAAGTTTAGTTTAGATGTATAATGTGTTTTTCATACTTCAAAGATAGTGAGATTTGACTTTTTAACTTTCTACATTTGACAGATTTCATCTTCATTTTCAAGAAGTGAGATTTGATCAATATTTTATGTTTCATAGATTTCATCAATGATTCTGAAGTAGTGAGATTTGAATTCGACCTTCCACACCTCAAAAATTTCAACACCTATTTTCATTTACTCTCTCAATAAAAATTTATACCTTCTAACTATAAGATTTCAACATCCATAACCACCAACTTTTAAATTTACTTGTTAATACATTACCGATTGCACCACAATTTATCATTTTATAATACTTTATATATTGATTTTTTTTTTACAAAAGCTCCGTAAGTAAAACTAGTTACTACTATTCAAAGAGAATAATTGAATGACAACACTCGAATGCATAATGAAATAAACATATAAAAAATGAAAAAATAGAATTAAATATATAAATGTAAGTTGAATGATAGAACCTTAATACATTATATATAATTGAAATAATATAATTGAAATATTTAGTTGTAATGATAATGTTTAAGAATTTGTTATTTTTGTTATATTAATTATATAATTGTAAGATTTATATTCATAATTTTAATTCAACTTTTATTAACAATTATCAACCATTGAAGTTTGGTTTATCATTTTTCAAGAATGGTTATTTACTATTTCAATTTCTTCAAGGTAAATGTTATGGAGAATAAGTATTTTATGTCGTTTTTAAGTTATTGTGAGACAAAGGAGATAAGTTGTTGATATTAATTAAGAGATGTTTGTTATCTCAATATTACATGGTAAAAGCTTTTTAATCCATATATTTGACATAAACAATCATGATAATGAAATATAAATGAAGATAAATTATTTACAATAACCAATTGATGAGTTAGTAGATAAATAATGATGATCATTCTTCCTTAAGGTGTTGAAGAGACTTTTCTATGATCAACACTATGTGTAAATGAGTGAGTGAGTATTTTATACATAATACTAAGCTAAATGTAATTAGAACTTTTAGATTCCTATTAATGTGTATGAAGTGAATTATTTGACCTAATAATTACATTGACTATTTATAGAGGAATAGTTTCTTAGTAATAAAATATATGAAAACTTATGGTGCAAAAAAATAATCAACAAAAGGAATATAAAAAGAGCATACTCCTACTAAAAGAGATGAAGTGTATATAAATTAGCTAAAAAAAATAGTCTCAATAAATCCATGTTCTTAGAATACAATTAGCATTTGCATCAATGAGTGTTCCTAGAAGGAGAATACTACAACATAGATCAAGAAAGGTTCTTGTAAGATCTAAGAAATTTATTATTAAATAAATTTAACATATTTTATAAAATATATCTCATCAAGAGAGGGGTAGCCTCCAATGCTTCTTTATTTCTAAAGTAAGATGGGGTAATACTAATGATGAAGGATGATCTAGGTCATCAATGAGGGTTGGAGTAAAAGATAGTTAGGTTGTGTTATGATAACTAAGCTTTAGCATGAGGGGTCACTTAATAGAAAACCTTCATAAAACCTGTGTCCATAGGATTCTTAAAAAATTCGCTATTTTTAAAATTTACCACTTTCTCTTTTGATTTAGTAAACCCCTCATGGTAAACTTCTATATAACTATATTTGATATAATTCCTTATATATCAAAAAACACCGAGAGATATCATTCTCGAAGGGCCTATCTCATTTCCTGGTATAGCTATATCTAATACCAAAATTTATTTGTGCAAAACCCAAAATTTATTTGTACAAAATTTATTACATGAATGAGAAGCTAACAAATTTAAAACCATACCCCAATTATATCAATCAAATATTTTTTTATTTTTTTTTTAAATATTACATTATAGTTCAATATTTAGATAAAATTTTAAAAATATAATTGATAAAATTTAAAATTGATATCCTAAAATTAAATAAATGTAAATTTAAAATTTAATATTATATTTTTCTTTTTCCTTTTTAAAGGTTAATTGTTAATGTATTTATATATTCAACTTTGTGTTGAAATTTTAATAAAATCAAAATACTATGTCAAATGTTTACACCGGATAGACAACATGATATTCAAACTCTCCCCACCCCTAGCTGCAGCTAAGGAATGCCTCTCGACATAATAAATAATAACCCTTTTTTAAACATACCATTTTACTGAAAAAGTTGAATCAATTTTTAATACCCCTTAGTAGTTTTATCCTTTGATATCGTCGCTTGGAATTATAGCATTCCAATGTGATATGTTAAGTTGTTAGGATCCTACATCCTAGCATTTAATTAGGCTATAGTAGTTTATTTAATTAGATTATAGGATTTTGTTAAATATTAAGGGCCGACATATTTGTAAGGTGAATTGCCATTTTGTATGGAGCTATTAAATTAGGGTTAGGGTAGACAGATTATAAATACTTATGGTGAAGTCATTTGTAAGCATCTTGAAAATTATATTGTTCAAAGCAAAATAGGAGGTAGCCCCCTCGAAGAGGCCCATGATTCATTTTGGCTTTCTATTATATCAATTTGTTGTTATTATATTCCATTATGATATTGAATTCTTGTTGAAGTTTGAACTTTCTATATTATGTGTGAATCCCTTCATCAAACTTGCAGGTTCCTAACATCTAGTATCAAAGCATCGATTTTGACATCTGTGGGAAAGGTCGGAGTGACAGGAAACTCAAAAAATCAAAGCAAGTTGAACCCAAAAGGTCAAAGTGACTTGTAACCTGAAGGGTCAAAGCGACTTGTAACCTGAAAGGTCGAAGCAACTTGTAGCCGAAAAGATTATAACAACTTGTAAGCGAAAAGGTCAGAGCAACTTATAACACCCATATACTTTTTCAATTTTCAAAAATCATCATTTTGGGACCTATCCCATTATGATTATTTTTTCATGTTGATCGTTTTGATATATAGCACCCATAAACTTTTTTAGTTTATAAAAATAGTTATTCTTGAAATAGCAAGATGGCAGACGGTTAAAGATCCTTGGATACATATAATATTTTGAAGTAATTAGAAACTCTAACAACACAAATGGGAACCCATTATCTACCAGAGATACACAGTATAATGCAAACAATACATCAAGCCTATATTGAGATGGGACAAAATGTTCAAGAGCTTGAACAAAATACTGCAAGAGGATCTAAACCCTACAATGGAAAAGGGTTCAATAACTCCTCCGAACAACAACAAACCTCCATTCTTTCACAAATAATGAAACTAGACTTCCCAAGATTTTTTGGTGATGATCCTACCAGTTGGGTGTATCAGGCCAAGCAATATTTCTCTAAATCAAATTCTTGATGATCAAAAAGTTAATCTTGTCTCATTTTATCTTAAACACGAAGCTATTCAATGGTACCAATGGGTCCAAAAAGTACATGGAACCCTATCTTGGGGGGACTTTACCAAAAACCTCCTTATCATATTTGACCTGAGTGAATTTGAATATTTCACCAGTGTGCTCACCAAATTGTGCCAAATAACCACAATTAGAGAATATCAAATAGAATTTGAGAAATTGGCCAACCGCATGGAAGGACTCGATGATGCATTCTATCAAAATTGCTTCATTAGTGGATTGAAGGCAAACATTAAAGAAAAAGTTAAAATGTTTAAACGAGAGACCATGCTGGCTATAGTAGGACTTGCCAAGTTGGTGAAAGATAAAGCCAATGCATAACATCAACATAACAAGCACCCTGCTTGGAAATCTCATCCTTCTCAAGGAGGCTCGAAGCTAGTAAATTCCTTTCCAATTAAGAGATTAACACCTACCGAGATGGAGGAACAGAAGAAGAAAGGACTTTACTATAATTATAATTAGAAATTTGCATTGGGTCATCATTGTGCTACCTAGAAACTATATGTGTTGGATGCGTAAGCACCTGACGAACCCTTCAATGATACTTTTGAGGATGCAATGGTAGAGGTTGAAGATGAGGAAGAACAACCCGATGAAATTGTTCCTAAAATTTCCTACAATGCACTCTACAAGTTTAATTCTCCACAGATAATGAAATTCAAGGGATATTTATAAGGGCCAAATGTTGATAATATTGTTGGATTCAGGTAGCACTCATAATTTTGTGGATCCTAATGTGGCCAAAAAGACCCATGCCTACATCTATCCATAAAATAATTTTGAGGTTATGATCAGTAATGGAGGCAAACTTACTTGCAAAGGATGATGCTGAAATATCAAACTTAGTATGGGGGAGTACAAGATGTAAAGTGATATGTATGTTCTACCATTGGGTGGGTGTGATATAGTCCTTAGTATATGGTGGTTGATCACATTAGGCCCCATTCTCTAGGATTTCTGAGAGCTTTGGATGCAATTCAAGATTGATGACCATAAATAGACTATCAAAGGACTTCAGGCAAGATAGTCCAAAATAATTAGTTCTCACTGTATGGAGAAATTATTGAAAAAAGGAGGTAAAGGAGTGGTGGGACAACTCTTTACACTTCAACCATCCATGCAAGAACTACTCAAAGTAGAAGAGCTACAATAAGTGCTCACTCGACATGCCAATATTTTTGAAGAACCCAACAGCTTGACCCCTAACCGCCCTCATGACCATGCAATTCAATTGATTCCAAGAAGTTAACCACCTAACATTCAACCCTACCATTATCCTTGCATGTAGAAGGATGAAATAGAAATGTTGGTCGATGACATGCTGTAAGTCAACATCATCTATCCCAGTCCTCTTCGGTTCTATTAGTGCATAAGAAATATGGATCTTGGCAAATGTGCATCGATTTTTGAGCCCTAAATAAAATCACTATGAAGGATAAGTTTCATGTCCCTATCATATATGAATTGTTGGATGAACTTCATGATGTAAAATACTTCTCCAAATTAGACCTTCGGTTAGGATATCATCAAATCTGGCTGCGTGAAGAGGACATTCCTAAAATGGTTTTCCGCACTAATGAAGGCCATTATGAGTTCCTTGTAATGCCATTTGTCCTAACCAATGCACCATCTACATTTCAAATTTTGATGAACCAAGTATTATGGCCTCTACTTCGCAAATTCATTTTAGTTTTCTTTGATGATATTTTGATCTACAGTAAAACTTGTGAGGACTACTTGGCCCACTTAGACAAAATATTGCAACTTCTCTAGGAAAATGAGTTGTATGCTAAGCACTCTAAATGTTCTCTTGGCTATCAAGAGCTTGAGTACCTTGGACACATCATCCCAAAGGAAGGTGTTAAGGTGGAACCCATTAAGATTGAGGACATGCAAACCTAGCCCTTACCTAAATCATTGAAAGGCCTACGAGGTTTTTTAGGATTGATAAACTATTACCGCAAATTTGTGAAGGATTATGGTAAAATTATAGCTCCCCTCACCGCTCTATTAAAAAAGAATGCTTTCAATTGGTCAGCAATCATTGAAGAATCTTTTCATCAACTAAAGGTTTTCATGTGCTCGACCCCAGTACTAGCTATGCCAGACTTCTCTAAAACTTTCATCATTGAAAATGATACCTCAAGTGTAGGACTTGGAGTTGTATTATTGCACGAAGGATGACCCTTGGCATTCACAAGCAAGGCTCTTTCAGGTCAAAATCTAGCCAAATCCACCTATGAAAAAGAAATGATGGTAATCATCCATGCTATTCAACATTGGAGACCCTACCTCATTGGTCATCATTTTATCATCTGAATAGATCATCACAGCTTGAAATAATTCTTGGAATAATGCATCTCAATCCTTGAACAACAAAAATGGATTTTGAAACTTTTGGGGTATGATTATGAAATTGTATAAAGAAAAGGCAGTGAGAATGTGGTAGTTGATGCCCTATCTCATAAATTCAAAGAACTTGTACTGTTGTAGGCTCTTTCCTCCCCTATTCCTCAATGGTTCGATCAAGTCAAATAAGAATGGCTTCAAGGTAATGTCCCACAAACACTAATCCAACAATTACAAACTGATCTAGCTAGTAACCCCCCTTTTTCTAGGTTGATGGAATTCTAAGATTCAAAGGTCATGTTGCCTTACTGATAAATTCTCTATGTTGACAATAGATACTCCAAGAGTTACATGCGACACCAATAGCTAGACACTCTAGATTTTTGAAAACCTATCAATGTGTGCTTTATTCCTTCTACTGGCCAGGTATGAAATAAGATATCAAGAAATTTATGTCAAAATGTGATGTTTATCAGCATCAAAAAGGTGATATAGTGGGGACCCCAGTACTGCTTCAGTCTCTACCCATCTTAGAGCGTACTTGTAAATATATCTCCATGGATTTCATTTAAGGCCTTCCCAAATCCTATGAAAAAGTAATTATCTTAGTAGTGGTGGATCGACTCTCTAAATATGCACATTTCTATCCATTGGCACATCCCTACAAAGCTATGAATATGATGCAATTATTTCTTGATAACATCTTCAAACTCCATGGTATGCCTGCTAACATTGTCAATGAACGGGACCTAGCATTTACCAGTAAATTTTGGCAAGAGTTATTCAAAATTTAGGGCACTAAACTCATTATGAGATCAGCATATCACCCTTAGATAGATGGTTAAATAGATATTATCAACAAATACTTGGAAATATATCTTCGTTGCTTTGCATCTGCCCAACCAGTCTATTGGGTCAAATGGTTTCCCTTAACTAAATGGTGTTTTAATACTTCTTATCATACATCCATCAAGATGACTCCATTTGAAGCCTTGTATGGTCAACCCCCACCCATAGTCATATCCTATATCCTCAAAATTGCCAACATTCAAGAAATTGACACCAACTTATCCAATAGAGGAAAGATAATTCGCATCCTTTAGGAAAATCTCAAAATGACTCAACACCAAATGAAACAACAAGCTAACCAACAATGGATCAAGCGATAATTCCAAGAAGGTGGTATGATTTTCTTGAGACTTCAACTATACGAACATACTTCCCCCAAATTAAAAGGTCCCCAAAAATTGGCCCCATGATTTTATGGACCTTATAAGATACTCCAATGCATTGGCCTTGGAGCATACAAGTTGGCACTCTCGGCATCATCAAATATACACCTTATTTTTCATGTCTCATACCTGAAGCAAGTACTGGGTGACCAAACCATCATTCAAATTGAATTACCAGAATTCACTAAGGAAGGCTCAATGCTGGTTGAACTTGAGACTGTCCTAGATTGTCACACATGCTAGCTCCATAATCACATAATTAGTGAAGTTCTAATCAAGTGGCACAGCTTAGCTCCTAAAGATGCAACATGGGAGACACTCCACCAATTGTAGCAACAATTCCCTAATTTTTAGCTTTAGGGAAAAAGTTATTCCCAAGAGGGGTGGCATGTTAGGATCCTACATCCTAACATTTAATTAGGCTATAGTAGTTTATTTAAATAGACTATAGGATTTTGTTAAATATTAAGGGATGACATATTTGTAAGGTGAATCGCCATTTTGTATGGAGCAACTAAATTAGGGTTAGGGTAAACAGATTATAAATACTTATGGTGAAGTCATTTGTAAGCATCTTGAAAATTATATTATTTAGAACAGAATAGGAGGTAGCCCCCTCGAAGAGGCCCATGATTCATTTTGGATTTTTGTTAGATCGATATGTTGTTATTCAGTTCCATTGTGATATTGAATGCTTGTTGAAGTTCAAACTTTCTATATTTTGTGTGAATCCCTTCGTGGAACTTGCAGGTTCCTAACATAATTCTAGGGTTAAAGCTTGAGTTGATTGTGTGATAGTTGTAGTACTTAGATTCTAAATTTGCAAAGAGGCTCATGAATCTACAAAAACCTTAAGCTTGTGGCAGTAATTTTTACCTTGAATGTGTACTTGGAGTTGGGTAGGTGAAAACTCTTTCATGATCAAGTACCCCTCAATAAAATATATTTTTTAATTCATTTTTTTCTTTTCAAATAAATATATAATTTGAATTAAAAAGAAATGCTCAATAAAATAAAATATTTTAGTTTATTTTTCATAATTCATTATTTATCAAACAAAATAATCCAACAGAGTTTATAATTATTTGAAATAAAAATTATTATTAAGATAGTTGAAGGAATTTAAAAAATTAAAGTTATGATGGATTTAGAATAAAAACTCAAATGCAACCCCCATCCCCCCTAAACTAACCCATCCCTCCTCTCTTTTTTTATGTTGGTAAAATATATTACATGAATTTTCAACACTCATACCCCCTAACCTATAAAATAATTATTGATATATCAATAATTCAACTTTATATTAAAAATATCCCTGGCTCATGTGCTATTTACCATTTCCTAATAGTAGCCTCTCGTGGGCTTTAGAGGGGTGAAAAAATAAGAAAATAAATAAATAAGTAGAAAATATATTA
>Ga0181473_100313_pt1 | contig 11298 bp, 6 predicted proteins | sample In2P11_FD_119089 | JGI IMG/M metagenome (GOLD analysis project Ga0181473, IMG submission 119089) | Clean room microbial communities from NASA Spacecraft Assembly Facility at Jet Propulsion Laboratory, Pasadena, California, USA -... ... | reverse complement strand
ATAACATGAGTGTACTCGCAGTAGAGGGATATTACATTTCCCAACCATTTGGATAAAATATATTGCTACAGTCAAGCATTAATTGTTTTATGGGAATGACCGCATTAAGTTGTTCAAAGTTTGTCTCATCATCCACGATGTAAAATCAATTGTCGTAATAACTGCAAGTAATGGTGTTGGCACAATCTAGCACCACAGTGAAAATCCACAACCAATAAAAAATAAGCATGCTGAGGTTTTCATCAGCCCAGACATTACCCATGAAATATTCAAATGAAAGAAAATACTTGGAGCCTTGGTTCATGTGGGCTAAGGCTCTTTCATCCATTTGTTAACCACCCCATGTTCTTTTTGAGTGGTTAACAAATGGCTCAAATATCCTTTGCCAGAAGGAGCTAAGGATCCAAGTATACCTCTCATTTTAGGATTTCGTGGGTAATGTATGAGGTGATCAAAACCTTAGCATGCTACTTTTTCATTTCCCACGACCTTGCACTATGGTATTGGATTGGGCCTGCACCATTACCTGCAGTTATTACTACACACATAATGCCTGTCATTACATCACAAATGATGATGAATGTTTCGAATAGCTCACTGAGGATATTCCCATAAAATAATTGATTCTTGACTATAGGAATATATTCTATCCAAAGTGTTGGGAAAACCTTGTATGGGATTGGACCGTCATCTGAAGAATGATTTCTTGCCTCAAAAGCTTCAATGGAAGGAACAAATGGGAAAATAACCATCAAAATTAAAGGTATTTTCATTTGTTTTTCCAAAATATTTTATATTCTTTTGTGAATCTTTCAAAAGTTTCAAGAATTTCTTGCTATAAGTTTTTTTTCTCTTTTTCAATATTTTTTTTCCTTGGTATAGTTGATGGTAAGAATATGGATTTCTTTTGGCATCCCTGATCCATATAGTGGCATGTCTCATTATCACAGTCATATCCAAGTTATTTCTCGTGGCTCATTATTGTTTCCAATTGCAAGCCATTTTGTGTGACTCATTATAGTTGGCAATTCAAACTTATGTTGGGTGGTGGATTATCCAAGAATCCTAATATCCATTTGCTAATTCACTGAATATTTGGCAATCAGAAGAACATCGGAGCAGTCAATTATTTGACCGTACACATTTCTGTCTGATTTCCAAATATTCGACACATAAGTAATCCAGATAAACGCTGGGTGATTATCATCATCAGCTCTAAGTTATCCAAGTCAGCACAAACAAATCCCTCTTAGGAGTGTCCTTGTTGTTTTTATTCTTCACTTCAAGGAGAGAGTTAGTGCAATATGTTTTAGTATTAGTACCCTTGTGATAGTTCTTCCATAAGCCTTTTGATGTTGGTTGAATTGATAAGTTAAATACCTTAGGTGACTTATTTCATGGGAAAAATATTTTATTTTAATTTAATTTTATAACATTTTTTTTTAACTAAGTTTGAGACATATCTAGACCTTGTATGTGTTGAATAAAGTGTAACTACATTTGGTATTTACAAATGTAATTTTGATCTTTGTAGTTATCAAGAAAATAAATATTATTTCGAAAATTATAAGAATGACTTTCTTGCTCATTCCAATGGTCTAGGGAAGACAAAGAGTTACAGGCACGTGTAAAGAGCCATTCTTGAGCATATATGTAATGTATACAAGTCTATAAAATGGTGTCTAATATCCCTCCTGTAATGAAAAGAATAATCCTATTCATGTCGGTTAGGAAATGAAATAAATAGAAGTCACGCTGGCTTGCAAAAGGATACACAATAGTTCACTTTGTCAAGTAATCTTAATATGGAGACATAACCACTATATATACCAAGCTAGGGTCACTGAAAAATTGAAGAACAAAAACTCAGATTTTCCTTGAGATAATTTGGTTATGTACAGGTCTCCAATCTGCATCTACATTACAAGACAGCACAAATTTCAGATTCTTCTTTAAACTTCCAATGGGTACATGATGTATAGGAATCTTGGGGAAAGGAAATAGAAAAGTGTATTGAATATTTGAAACTTTATGTTGGTATAGGGCCTCAAATCCTCTCGGATGGGTACAGGAATCTCAACTTCGAATTACTAGAGGACACATCTCGGATACCCCTGCAATTTCATGGACAAGTTCAGTAAGTATATTAAAGTCTTCTCTTATATGGTATTATTTTAGAATGAAAATAAAGAACATTGTCACAATATTGTTATATATGTGATGATGATGAACTCAATGCTAATCACTGTCTTGGCATGTTTGTCATAAATAAGTTGAATATGATACACTGATCACTGTCTCAACATAATTGCAATCCTACAATAATTCTCTCTCAACATACTACACATGACCTCGACATAATGATCTTGATGAAGACAAGGTCATGATGGAAATATCAATTCATTGGCGAAATCATGATGATGATATTAGTGAAGAGTGCGTCAATATATAGTTGAAGGAATAGCAATGATGCAAGGGTGTGCAGAAAATTGTCACTTCAATGGTGCAGAAATGATGATGATATTAGGACTAACAAAGAAGAGTATTGGTGTCTTGATCTTGGAGTGGCTTCATAAGCCAAGGGTCACAGTCTTGGTATTCGTTAATTAGAATCTCTACAAGAATAATTTTTTACGGGTTTTCTTTTACAAGAGGGAGAGGTTGTGGCGATGGTAGAAAGCCAACATCGTGTATTCTTGTCTCTTTGTTTTGGTACCTATTTGATGAACTATTGAAGGTACACACTAATAATAACAAGTTAAGACTATCATAAGGAGAAAAGTTAAAACATTTCACAAATAGTTATCAAGCTCATAAGAATCACATTAATCATACATGCCTTAGATAATTCAACATGGTATTAGGGGTAAGGTGTTGAAGTCAAAGGAAGGGCAGCAAAAGAGCAATACAAGGACCAGGGAAAAATTTAAGGATGGAGGTTTATCTTAAAGTTTAGACACCTTGGTGAATATTAGTAGTCCCTTATCAACAAAATGTAAAATGTTTGATGATATGTTTGTAAAAATATCTAATTTAGGATTATATTATATTAGTCTATAGAAGATCTTGGTTATTTTTAAGGTGAAATAATTGTCTACTATAAAACTTGGGTGAATCATTTTTAGAAAAAAATAGAAATTGGCCAATCTTTTATTTGGAAAAAATATAGAAAATTGGCCCACTTGTGAATATTATCCCCTAAAATATTCCTCGACAAGGGTCAGACTTCAAGAAAGGCATCAAAACAATTCTAAGGGTTTTATTATGAAATCTACATCAATAATTCTACAACATAAAGTTCAATCCACACCAAGAAATTTTGTCTCCACATCACTATCATCAAAATACCACCAAGAAATTCATCAATGTATCTACAAAGCTATCAAACTCTAAGGACTTGAAAATAAAGATCTCATCATCTTGGCAAAGATTGGAGCAATCTTGGCCTACTCCACAAGATAAGGAGGAACATATTAAAGGAAAGAAGAGATTGTCTTATTAAAGCAAGGATGATTTCCTTGTCAGAGAAGAAGAGCATCCAAGGAAGCAAAAAATCATCTCTATCAAAAGGAGCAACATTTTTTATTAAGAAAATGCTTTCTCATTCAAATGAAGATGATTCAATAAGAATCCCTCATATATCTTCTTCAACTATCATCAAATTAATTAAGGTGATACTTTCATCTTCACATAACGAGTAAATATCTTTTCAATTTATAAATTTAGTTAAATTCCTTCATGAATTTCAAGGACATCTATAATTTGTTGGGTAATCAAGATTCCTTGCACGGAGAAGAAGGATAGGCATTTTCCTTTAAGCAGTTGAAGTCATTAAACATATAGAAAGGACTTCTCTGAATTTATGAAAAGGATACTTACGGAAATATACCCTTATATAGCAACATTGGAGAAATCAAAGAGATATATATGATAAAATCATTCTCTGAAGGCGCAATGAAGAAGATCACATGGAATCTAATCTACATAATACTAAATGGTATCAATGGATCTAAGATATCTTCATAAGGTCTTATCTACAAAATATAGGAAGGAAGGTAACCATAATTGATCTATAATGCACTAACATATAATCAAGATAAAAAATATCCATGCGATAAGAAGGCAACCTCCTTTGACAACTTATGGTCTCTATGTTAAATAGAGAAGGACAAGTTGATGGAGAAAGTAAGGGACTAAATCATGTGCAGAAAGGAAAGGGAAGTTTGGTCCTCCAACAAGGTCGAATAGGTATATCTAAAATTATGGAAGCTTATATGAACGGATACATGGAGGAAGTTGTGAAAAAGGGCCAATGAAAGAGGGAGTAATAGATCTCTACTATGGTTAACAAAGATAAGCTCATGTTATAAGATATGACAATGATAATAAGATGCATCGTTTCATCATGGAAGCATGAGAAAACAAGAGCTTGTGACACCACCATGGGAATCATGAAGTACAAAATCTATTGCAATCAAACTTCAACAATATAGATCTTGGGGACCTCATTGGACATTGCACGAAAGGAAGAGGTCATACAATACAAGGCTCATCATACGTCAATTCAAAAAGGAAACATTTTCCAGACAGAGCTATTCTAGATCGCCAAGATTCTCTATAGGAATTATCATTGAAAGGTTCACTAAACTAGAGAGGAAGGAAGTGTTTTAGCAAGATATCCAGCTTATGGAATTCATGGAATGATGGCATGATGACATGAGAAATGAAGTAGATCAATGGATTGAAGATATTTTCAATCAAGGAAGTTGTTGGAAGAAGCCTAAATGACCTAAAGGGAAAATGAGTTATGTATGCTTGTGTTTAATATTATAATTTCATATCTTATGTTTGCAAGTAAAGTGGATCATTACTTCTACCTTAATATGCATCATCAAGAGAGAAAGGATCTCCTCCTCTAAAAGGATGAATGAATGTAGAAAGTGACACTAGATGCAATCAAAATAATATGTCCTCATATTAGGTATGGGGAGGTTGATTACACTAAAGAAACTCGGATTGAAAGCTTTTGGGAATGGAATGTGTGAGGAAGGAAGAGATCATGAGATATGCAACCTTGATGAAGGAAATAAACATCGAAAAGACCAAGAATATTTGACTAGGAAATCTCCTGGAAAGATATGAAGACTTTGATGGAAGCTCGAAAAAGGTGAAGACACCTGAAAATTGATATCTTTCGGAGATGTCTCATGTAGGCATGATGTTGATAAATACAAGAAGATTCCATGATGAAGAGCCATCTTCTATGGTACTATTTCATTTAATTCTATATTTTGATTTCTTAATTGAATTTCATGACATCAAGAAACGAAGTTGATCAAGTAACTGCAGGACCCGGTATTTTTTTTTTTTATGAATCGATAATCCCTAATTAAGAGGAAGCTTGGATTGAGTCATCCATAATTAAAAATGCGTTATATATGTGTTTTTCCATTTCATGTGTCTTTCATTAGACCATGACTAACAGCCATAAGTCTTTGTTAACTCCATGAATGGAAATGTAGACATATGAGAGACAAACCATTCTTATCTTCACCCATGAAGAAAAAATAGTGGATTGGGTAATGATCTGGCATCTGATACTCTTTGAGGATGTGTAGAGCATCAAAGACAACAGTAGGAAAGAGAACTGATATTATTTGAGGTATGGGAACCCAAGATAAGAATAGTCCTAGAATTCCATACTTAATGAACACCCATGTGGTTATGTACCTTGAGACATAATGATGAAGGTGTTTATAGTAATTAGTCTGTCCAACATTGTGCTCTGATCTAGCGAGATATTGAGGTATCAGTAAAATCCTTGTCGTCGAAAAAATGTTGGCTACTATGATGCTATACAGATGAGTTACTAATCAATTCTACTTATGAGAAATTATTCAGATTTAGAATGACCAAGTACCATTATAAATACCTTCCTAGTTAAGAGGGAGTGTTGAATAAAGTGTAACTAGGTTCGCTATTTACAAGTGTAACTTTGATTTTTTTACTTGTCAAGAAAAAGAAATATTATTTCTGTAAATTATAAGAATGAGTTTCTTGCTCATTCCATAGGTCTAAAAAAGTCAAAGAGTCAAAGGCATGTCTAAGGAGCTCTTCTTGAGTGTATATGTAATGTATATGAGTCTATAAAGTTGTGTCTAGCAACCCTTCAGTAATGAAAATTGGTGGGCTCCAGTATTGTAGCAATAATGCTACAACTCCTGGAACTCCCTTCTTTAATTTTATCAACCCGGTAGTTCGTAACAAACTTGGAAGCGACGGTGCTATATGCACAAGTACTAGCTCTTGCCGCAGTTGTCACTTGGTCAGCTGGCACAAGTTCGCTAGGGGCTCAAGCCAACTTCTATGAGCTCTTAGAAGAAGCTTTTTAACTGATGGATGAAAGCTAACTCAAAGGAAGCTAATCTACTTGCGGAAAGAAACTGAAAGCCAAAAAAGAAACGCAAACCCTAGCAAACCCTAATTCTACCAACTAGTCCTACTGATGCAAAGGAGAGAATGCAAACTACGAAAAGGGATGCCATTACTTCTATGAAGGTAAAATACATGTGTCTACACTGCCTCTAGCTGAAGAAAACATCTTTTTGTATTTTTGACTAAGTTATTAGAATTATCATGCATGTGCTTTTAACTGGCTTTTCACTGTGCAGGGGTGGATCAAGGAGGAGAAATGCTTGGAAAAGTTTGGGATGGTACAGAGAGGATATAAGGAGCCACTAACACTCTTCCAGAGAGTTTCACAAAGTTTGGTTGCCAAAAAACCTTGTTTGTGGGCTTCTACAGGAAGTCTGCAAGGGTTCTACAGGATGTTTCAGGAATTTCTACAGGGAGTTCAGAAGTTCTACAGGAAGTTCAGAAGTTCTACAGGATGTTTCACAATCAGATTTTTGGATGATGGGTGAGTGGGAGAGAATGCATGAATGGATAGGGAGGTAAGGTAGGGGCCTAAAATGACCCAGTGATTGAGGGATGAAGTAATGAGAGGGTGTGGAAGTCTAGCTTGCCTTAAAGAAGGTTTAGGTAATGGAAGAGAAAGAAGGTAGGGTTACGTGGGCAAAAGAGGATGGGTGTGAAGCGAGAAACCTAGATATGGGATGAATTAGATGGCTTTGACGAAGCTTGACCATGTGAGTGAGTGGTAGAGATGCCCTGCACAATGTACATTCAACCGAATCAATGAATTCTTGCAAACAAACCAAGTCCTAGCTAACTTAATCTAACTATCAATGAAATGAATAAACAACAGCTTTGTTTGTAAAGAGAACCATGTACATTAATCATGCAAAGAAACATCACAGAGTTCTAAACCCATAATTAGCTCTTGCAAATGCAAACAATACACTAAGGATTTACAGTAAGGCAAACTAGTATTTTTGTTGGGGCAACATTGTTTCTTCCATTTCAGCCCCTAATCCCAAAAAGGACGAGGTGAAACTGAGAATGTTGTTGACCCTTTTCTTGGAGCTTTTTCTGTTAACAACCTATCAACTAAATCTGAGCATGAAAAGCTATTTTACTTATCCAAAACAACCTAAATAATGAAACAAGATTTAAATCTAAATAGCAGATCTTATTCTAGGAATGCAGCAAAAACACATGAAGATAAACAAAGGAGGTATTGGGCGCTTGAGATGGGCCCAACCCCAAGAGCTACAGCCTCCTAAGAGAGATTTAGAGCTGGTGCAAAGCTGGATTCATCTTTATTGAGCAAGAAAAGAAGAGTTACATCAAAACTGTCCACAATGGAAACTTGAAAATGTGCTGAAAGCAAAGCTAATCTACTTCATAAAGATCGAACCACAAACTAGCTAACTTCTGCCTACAACATGACTAACCATTGGCTACAAAATGACTAACCCCTAGCTAACCAAAATGAGGCCCTAAGCCTTCTTATTTATACAAATTGAGGACCCAACAGTCCTCCTAAACTTTAGGGACTCGGCTACCCAAAACTTGTAGTTAACAGCAGTCCTACTTGACTTGCTTGGCTGCCCTTGTGCTAATTGATTTGGTGGCCCTTGAACTCTGAGCTGATGGTGGAGAATTCGAGGTAAGGGCCCATAAATGAAGGGGACACCTGCCTACAAATCCTCTCCCTTGTTCTCCCACGAATTTCGCTGCCAAGTGCTCATTAAAACCTTTAATTTTGTCTCCAAGTTGACAAAAAAGGCTACACAAAGCACCCATTAGACTTGTTGGCATAATGACTAACCCAATTCACTCTATTAGCATAAATATAATCAAAAACATGCAATAAACTAATGAGAATGGGGGATTAAGTCGAATTAGGAGGTTGAATGAGCCCAAATAATTATCCATTTTTGGGGCTCATCATCACCCCCCTACTGAAAGTGTTGCTCATCCTCTGAGCAACCAATCTATCTCCTCATTTTTGATGGCCTTCGTGGCCTCCTTGTCATGCCAAGCTTCTGAAGTGATGTCCTCTTCTCTGTCATGAAACCGTGCTTTTCTCTTTGCTTCTTCCCACTGCCTACTCCTTTTCCTAGTGAATTCTCAGCCTTGGTATGAGTGTGCAAGTATATGCAATCATATGAAAGGAGATGAAACCAGTGGAGGATGGAAGAAAAGAGTGGTTGCATGCCTCCTCAACAGACTTCTAGCTTCAAATCCCTCTCCATAATTGATTCTGGCATGCCCAAAGGCTTCTACAAGATGTTTTTGGTAAAAATACAGAACTTCCTGTAGAAAGTCCTGTAGCTTCCTGTAGAAGGTTGAACCATGACTAGATTGTGTCCGAACCCTGGAAAAAAATGAGTGTTCATGGAGGGGATGCATGTGCTTAGGGTGGCCAATACAGGTGCTGCCTCCTTAGCTAAAATCTCAGCCAATTTCTCCTTCTGCTTCCCGTTTTCCAAACTTCCTGTAGAAAGTCCTGTAGTGGTCGTTTTCTGGCTTCCTGTAGAAACTACTTCGGTCTACTGTCACTGATTTCTCATGGTGTGTCTCTTCCTCCTTTTTTTCTCTTCTTTGGTCTTTTATGACTCTGTTAGCTTGCTTCCTCATGCTCTGTTTTGGCTTTCTTCTTGTCTTGTTTAGTCTCTGCCCTCTCTGCTTCTTTTATGAAAACTGTGTTTTCTACAGGAAGTTTTGAATTTCTACAGGAAACATCTTGTAGAACCTTTGGACAAACCAAATTCAATTCTAAAATGGAATCTGATGGTGGGAATCTGTTGGTTAGGCCTGCAAGCACCTCTGTGTCCATCCCTTTCCTTTCTCCATCATTTTTCCACCTCATTGTGCTTCTACATTGTGCTTCTACAGGAAGTTCCTGTAGAAATTGTAGGAAGCTAAAAATGGATTGCACAAAGGTGGTTTGGCGAATACGATAGCTTCCACAAGGGTTCAGAAGTCCTCCTGAAATCTTCAAACTCCTCCTCCATCATCTCCATACCTGCATCACAGCCCAAGTTCATTTTTCATACCATGCCACAAAACTGCAAAATGCCTTGGAAGAAAAAAACACATAGAACAGAATTTGTTTCTTCCATAACTTGAAAACCATGCATCCATTTGAAAAATTGTTTTATGGAGAATTGTACAAGGGTGATGGAAACATGCCTGAGCAGTTTCAACCAATTCCGGTGCACGGTTTTCGAGAAATAAACCTCCATATCCTTCAGCCATTTTTGCATTTTCTCCATATCCGTGCATCTGTTTCAAAATGTGTTTCATGGGGAGATGCACATGGGTGATAGTAGCCTACCCAAGAAGTTTCAGCCGATTCCAATGCACGGTTTCCGAGAAATTGATCTCTAAAATCTTCAGCCATTTTCCACTTTTCTCGAAATCTGTGCATCCAATGATCACGATTTTGCTATGGGATGTGCATCATGATGATAGGAACATGCTCAGCAATTTTCAGATTGATCTGATCGATCGTTTGGGAGCAATGGCGAAAACAAGTTCTGGTCCGGTGAAAATTCAACAGTAGCAGCTTGAGGGTGCAGATCTGAGCGTGGAAATGAACTCCTGCAGCATTCATCTGGCCAGAGGACACCTGCACAAGGAAAACAACCAAAAATTAGCAGCTAAGCCACATGCAATCAAAGAAACCAATGCATGTAGCAAATGACAGGCCACAGCAGCCATTTGACTTCAGGTATGTGACTAAAACTTGTTCCTCTGTTGCATGAATCTAATTGAAGAAATGCATGAACGAATGGAATGAGGGATTAAGCCATGAATATAGCAATATTAAGTTGATAGTTCCTTGTCCAACTCTCTATAAATCAGCCAGGAATCATGCAACGTATGTGTTAGAAAACTCACATGAAAAAAGAAGAGAAAACAGGGAGTGTTAGCTGTTTGAACTCCAGTGCAGCGGATCAAGAAGAAAACAAACAATTAATAAATAGAACTACAGTCTGGATGTGGCCACGTACACTTGGCCACTTCACTCTCTCATGTGAATCACGCTGCAGTTAAACGACACTCGGCTGAAACTCTCACCACTCTTTGTTCAACTGCAGTCAACTGAAGCGCATGTCCACCACTTCCAGAACAGTTAACCAATGGTGCTCTACAAGATTTCTGCCTAATCTCTTAGATTTCTACAGTTTCTTAAAAAAAATTCTCGCCTGTCGCACTCTACAGACATTTCTACAGGAAGTCTTCTACAGGAAACGCAGAAAACAACCATGCAGAAAGAAAATATGGGATTTTCATCGAAATTCAAGCTCCAAACGATGTAGGATCGGGGAAACTTATTTGTGCATGATTTGTTGGTGCAAAATGGTGAATTGAACACGACATTAAATTGAAAAATGAGGGTAAAAAGTCTGCCTGTGCATTGAGAATAGTGTAAGTCTGCCTGCATGATTCAATGAGTTTACCAAGTTCTTTCTCTGCACTCTGAAATCTCCTCATCATCTTTAAAAGTAAAGAAGATATATGCTGTAGTAGAGGCCACCCTCTATGCACGAAAACCTGAATTCACATATGTATCTATGTGTTGAAAAGAGAATTTGTGCCCTTATGCTCAGTTATGCAAAAACAATATTCTACTTTCAATAAACCGACAGTTGAATTATGGGTGATAGAAACAAGAGACTTATTGCTATCTGGTATTCTGAGGAACACAAGAGAAACTCCTCACTGGGTTCAGAAAACACCAAATTCAGTTGTCTTCTATTTTAGTGATTGATTATTGTTTTCCTGAGCATTTTCTTTTCTAATTAAAAAATTAAAAAAGAACCCCCACCATGCCATGAGGATTCATGATGGGAGAATACATTGAAGAAGGTGAAAAAAAAAAAA
>Ga0181473_100152_pt2 | contig 11310 bp, 10 predicted proteins | sample In2P11_FD_119089 | JGI IMG/M metagenome (GOLD analysis project Ga0181473, IMG submission 119089) | Clean room microbial communities from NASA Spacecraft Assembly Facility at Jet Propulsion Laboratory, Pasadena, California, USA -... ... | reverse complement strand
ATCACCACGCAAAACCCAATTGATATTAGACATAAGGGTTGTATGGATAAGAAGAAGCAGTTGATTGAACCCTAGGATCTGAATGGAGAATAGCTAACTATGAGGATAAAAAACATCAATATAGAGGATGTAGATCCAATTATTCAGCTACTGCAATATATAACCCCTAGAAAATCAATTGCCAAAGTGACTAAGGACCTTGACTCATTGAAGTACAATGTATTCACGCCATTGCTGCAGGAGGAAGTACCTATTCAGGGCAACATTTTTCCCTGGGTACAATTTCTAAATATCGAGGACTAGGATTTGGGTGATCATGTGAAGTTTTCGCAGATAGAAAACAGTAAATTCTTGAAATCAGTCAACTTTGAGGAGGCGAGACTGACAAGGATTGAACCAATGAAGTTCGAAGTGAAAATCGAGCGTGCAGGGTTTCTCAACATGCTGTATGTCTCAAATTTCAACCGCAAAATCATTAATACCATCTGTGTGCATCAATTATTGGTGCCAATTCATGATGGGTACCTCTGGCTGGGAGGGCCCATCTCAATTGATGACATGCTGGTCCACAAAATCACAATGCTACCTTATCTAGGCGTGAACCATACAGACACTTTTGTGGGGATGTCACACGAGAAAAAGCTCGTGGATCAGATGAATAGAAACTTCAGGTTGGTGAAGAGGTCGGAGGCTATGCCACTAGCTCTATATCAGATGGAGCTCTGCAGTTTGCTGAACATATTTTGGCAGGAAAAACAATGCAAAAGTTTTGTGCTGATGAAGTGTCGGTAGTGGTGGTATCCTTAGCTATGCAATGCAGCCAGGGGGTCCAATTTAATTAGGAAATGTACCTCTACCAGGAATTCCTAATGATTTATGTCAAGCTGAGGAGGACAAAAAAAGTGTTTGACTAGACATGGTTACTATTATTGGTCGCCCTTGTAGATTTGATGATACCTGAGGATTCCTAGTTCCTAGTGCCAGATCTAGACTTGTGTGAAGCTGCAAAATTTGCCTCACTATGGGCAACAAAGAACCCTAACTGTATCGTTGAAACCAAAATATTTTGGGTCATGATTGAATCAGAGTTGTATATAGTGATCAACTAGTGGCCACAGTTGTCACCCGGTCTACATGCACATTAGAAAAATATAGCATACCTCAAAGCATATTTTCACAATCTCTCCATACGCACGAAGAATGATGTTGTAGGAACACGGTACGAGTTGCCATATTTAGTCATGGAGGATAATATTATGGGAGTCATTAGCAAATGGCCAAGCGATTGGCTCACCCCATTTGGCGAAACTGCAAGAATAAGTAAGGCTGCAAAAGTACAAACAGGGAAAACAATAGTTGTAACAAGGACTAAGAAAGACAAAGATAAAGAAACAAAAAAGGATTCTAAGAAAGAGAAAGAGGCACAGAAGGCTTCTAGAAAAGAGAAGGAAGCATAGAAGGAAAAGTATGCTCCAGTAGCAACATATCAAGTCACCATTGACCTCCAAGAACCTGAGACAGAGTTCATAACTATTGATGGTGAAACCGCAGATGAAGAGGAAGGGGGCCCAAAACGCTATGCCGGATCGAAGGACTTAGTTTCCCCCTTCAGGATTAGGAAGAGAAAGAAGTGAAGGTTGATAAGACCTGGAAAGAAGCAAAATTTTGATAAGTCTGCAAGTATTACGCTATTCGTCCTCATGGATGGGACCTCCATTAGATAGGTGATCCTGTCTGCTCTGCCACTGAAAGATATGGAGACACATTAAGGACAAGTACCACCACGTGTTGGACAAAGTGAAATTGTGCTTGAAGGAATTGCGGGTCCAGACAAGAGTGATCTAGGCAAGCATGGGACAAGAAAGTGCGGGTCAAGCGAGTACGAGTCAAGTGAGCGAGACATCAAATGTAGAGCTAACTTCTAATCTTCGCACAGTGATGCTACCAAAAGGTTCCTTGCATGTTGAGACAACTGAGGATCACGCTAGGTTGCTACATATGACCAACATGAGTATCAACTTTACATCATTGTCTATTCAGATCTTGCATGATCTAAACCAAGTAACTTCAGAGGATCTCCACATCCCAGAGAAAAGAGCATTGTTGATTATCAACAAATTAAAGACTAATAATCAATAGATGTTTGTAAAAAGGCACATGCCTTATAGGCATGCAATGAGGTGATGCAGTGAAATCAATAGCCAGAGACAACCCTTACCAAAGTCTGCAGTGAGCTCTGTGATCTCCAAATTCCAACCGAGACGGCCTATACATAGAAAATGTATAAGTTAGCTACTACAGTGAAGGAATCCAATGAGGAAATTGGAAAGGTTCAGTTTGGGCTACAACCATAGATTTTAGAGCTATAGCTGAAGCTGCATCCAACCATACCTCTAGAGGTCAGATAGCAGTGCGAAGCTATTATTAAATCCAATATGACAACTTTGGCTGCTACAGTCAAGGATTGCAACCAATTATTTGAGTAGACAATGGAAATGTTAACCTCGTTGTAGGATGACCCACACTTGCAGATAATCGAAGATGGCATCTGAAAGAAGAAACTTCGATTTTATGAAATGAGGGTGATAAAATGGACCTTACCACCTATGGAGAGGTTCACTTAACTCCAACAAGGGAAATTCATACAGACTCAAATTGATAAGTTTTATCAGAAGGCCGCTATAATTTCCTCAAGGATGTAGCCATGGGCTGAAGAAGCAAGGCAACTATCATAGAAGATTAGAAGTTAGCTCTACATTTGATGTCCAGAGAAAGTTGAAAGCTCTACAGAAAACAAAGAGAGCCATGGGCCTTATAGTTGGTAGTCCAATGACAAAGAATTTGGTCACAAAATTTTGCGAGGCCGTTGCACAAGGAACAACAAATATGAAAGCATTGAATATTTAATTTAGTTTCCTGCAAGCGAAGGTTAAGGAAACTCTAGTAGAGTGAGTTTCGATGAGTCACGACTTTGTGTTGGGGGTTTGTTGGGATGGGGTCCCCTGGGATAGATTTAGTTAATTTTTGTTAAAGTAATTGTAAAGTATCCACATTTTGAGGAGAAGAGAGTGAGTAGCACATGTCAATATGAGTCAAATAAAATTCACAAAGGTCAAATCCCCTTAGCTTGTTAAATTCAAGTTGTTTTGAGACCCACCCAAAGTTCGCGGACTATGGTATTATAATGAAGGAAGAGTATAAAAGGAAGTCATAAAAGAGTCATAAGTCAACGAAGTAGAGAAGTGCATGAGTTGAATCTGAATTTATCTATTATGTACTTAGGTGAAGGGGAAGGATCCTACAACTATATTTGTGAAGGCCTTGGTAAGTCTACACCTGAGTGCGCGGGCCCCTGCAACTATGTGCGTAGGGTTGGACAGAGTTTTATCTGAAAATATGAAGCATAATAAAGACACTTTTGAAGGGATATTTTTGTATCTGTGTAATACTATGTATATATGAATTTACTGTACTTATGACTTATGGAATGTATTTAGTGGGAAAATACTTAATAGATTCATGAAGATATAGATCTACTTATATATATGATGTTATGCATGTCTAGTGTAATGGGCAAAGGATAGGAATCTATTAATTGTTATTTAATGTAAGCTTTGGGTTTCAATAGTTAGGGTTTGTGAAGGTCAGGATAAAGCCCTAGATCTACATAAAACACATCACATATCCCTCTAGATGCAGAAATCTCATTCTAACATCCTCTAATACTACCTCATGTGATACTGCAACCTGTGCTACGCGGGTTGTTTCTGAAAGGGCCGGTAGTGTAGGGTTTGTTGGTTAGCGAAACTAACTCCAAACATAGGCCCAAGCCCCCTCAACCCCATGCATATATGTCATTTGATGTAAAGGTCATGCTGTAATCATTTTCAAATCTAGTCATGTAAATATTATTGTTAGAAGTATTTTGGGCATATGATATAATATGTAAACACACTGTCTTTGGGTGATTGATATAAGTTTGAGTCCTTGGTGATACGAAAATTCATATGCATTTGATTTATAGAGACATGTATTTTATTGTACATCCTTCAGAAATTTCAGTGTGTGCTTAGGGGGAGCATGGTCAGTATTTAGTGTGTGCATGTAATTGGATATTATTGATTTGTTTGATATAAAACTAAGTATGCACCCTGGAGTTTGACGATGGATTAGATCCAATAGATCTAAAATGATAATGATGATTGTGGGTTGATTTGATCAGTGATGATAGTGTCTTGGCATGTGATTTTTTATGTATGTGCCAAGATCTAGGTATGTCTGAAGTTCTTTCATGCAACGATGGTTTGTGCCAATAAATGCAGATTTGTATGGAAGTTTGATAACCTAAAAGGTGTGTGCACATGTCGGTTTAATATTGATAAGTAGCATATATATTCATATATGTACGCGGGTTTGTTTTCGGAAAAATGTGTTTACACACATAAATGTTTTGAGGAAAGCACATATATAAAGTAGGGTTTTGCTGAAAAAGATTCCTGGTTAGTTTAATCAGTCTTGTTGTGTTTATGTTGTATGTAAATGAAGTACTACTTGATTATCTGGGCTTAATAGTGATTATTTGGTTGAGGATTGATTGATTGAATAAGATGAAGCTATTAGATTGTTGTGATTGAAGATCAATGATAATTTTGTGACTATTTTCAAATGATGCAGTGCATATGCGTATGATTGAGTATTTATTTCAGAATGGCAGTGATTCAATTTCAGGGTAAATTTTTTTAGCTCTATACACGTGGGTTTGCTACAAAAAAGTAGCATATATATTCTGATAGTTTATTGACCAAGGATTCTATTTGATTCAATAAATTGATGCAATGTTAGGGTTCAGTATTAGTACTCTAGTTACAATGATGTAATTGTTTTGGTTGTTTGAGAATAATTTGACTGATTTGGGTTTTATTTGATTCAGTGATTGGTTGATTTAGTTGGCTCAGTGATTGGCTGGTTCAATGATTGAGTGATTTGATGCAGTGATCAGTTTCAGTTTTTATATTTGGTTTTGGGCTTAAATTATGGTAGTGGGTCCAGTTTGAAAATTTGATAAAACGTGGTCTACAAGTTGTGATGTTTGTAGCAGGTGGATCGAGTATGAAAATTTATGAAACATGGTCCACGTAGGTGTTGAGGGTTGGAGGCTTTAATGAGGAATTCAAAAGCTTCCTTCCAATGGTACTTGATGGGCCTCATAATTAGACATAAATTAAGGCCCATCTAACCTTTCTTAGGCACATGAAGGCTATATTAAACCTCACCTTCTATACGTAATACTAGTTTTTCGGTTTAATATGTTCATTTATAAGGTTTATGGATAATTTCATATTTGTGCCTAATAATTTATTTTTGTAGCACATTGTGAGAATATTGGGCAGATTATGGAGATTTGGAGTAGGAGCTAGTTTACGGACTTTCTCCCTACTACAGGAGGATCAATATTGGATAATAAATAAACAAGACATTCTGAAATTATTTCAAGGATTTTGAAGCTCAAATGATTGAGAAAATCTAGGAATGTGTTCCCTATCATTTAATGTAGAAACCTAGTGTTGGGAGCCAGAGCCACTATTTCAAGGATTCTGGAGGGGAAAGCTTCCTCCTTTCATGGGGAATGCTTCCTAATCATTTGTTGTTAGTACCAAGTCAAATTTTCCTCTAGGGTTTTATTTTTATTAGTCTTCATGCGGAGAGAACTTGTATTTTTTAAGCTCCACATTCATTTCCTGTAGGGACATAATTGTATTGATGGAAATAATGAAGATTGGTGCCACATTAAAATTCTAAATATTTGTATCCTTCATAGGAATATGATTTTCCTTGGGCTTGGCCATCCCAAGGGTCTCAGAGCCCTTTTTTATCATTTAATTTTCTTTCTTTCACTTCTTATTCACATGCATCTCTTGTTCTCATCTTTTTCTATTTATGCATTTAGTATTGATGGTTTCTTGTTGTAGGACTAGGTTAAATGTTTGAAGTAATTTCTTTTGCAGGATCAAAAGAATTATTTCATCATTTGAAAAACTTTGGAAGGTTATAGTAATCATTGGGATACTTGGATTATTTTTCTTATTCCAAAATCTAAATTTATAGATGTTTGTTGTGGGAAATAGTAGTAATTTTCTCCTAGTTCTGAGAACATGCTAACGAGCTTCAATCGAGTTGATTCCACTTGAATTAGATGAAAAAATTATTCCAATTAATAAAAATAATTACTGCATATCATTCACAGTTGATTAGGTTAGAGAGTTTATAGTTTAACTAGCTCACTAGTTCTCGAATTTCTAGATTCTAGACTAGTAATTTGCTGTTATTTTTTAGGATGTGTTAACAGGGGTATTTGTTGGACACCTAATCCTCATTGGGTTAGTGTGGAAGCCAAATAGACAAAAGGATTCCAAGAGACCTTGGGATGTGGAACCCAATGGTCAAACTATGTACTACAAATGTATATCTCTTGTTAATAAAAATGCATTCTCATGTTTTATCCTTCAAATTCTCTTACTTCAATGTGTATTTAACATGGTATCAGAGCAGGCATATTCCTACCCTGCATAATTACTTTGAGCCATTTCTTTTATGGCCTTTCTGTGTAGGTCATTTCTGCCATTAGTTCTGCATTTCATGAATATTTTCTTAGCTAAATTCTAGCTGCAACATCTATCATTTCTCCAGCACCATTTTGGCTTCCACCTGCTTTGGAATTTCCTCTAATTTTGTGCACATTGAAAGATTTTGATTTCAATGGGAAAAAAATCGTGTAGTTTACATCAAATATTTGTGGGATTATCCAACACATTGTTGATGATGCTAATTCCAATATGAATTTTGATGTTCTCTACGAGGATAAATGAATCGATTTAGATAAAGAAGTATCGTTGGATGATGTGCAAAAAAAAACCTACTATTGCAATCATCTGCAAACATTCAGATTATGAGTAATCTTGATGCTCCCGGAGGCGATTATTTGCACTGGTTGGCTACCCATTTCATTGTCGTCAACCAATGTGAAGGTATCACAATTGCCGTTGATCCTTTGAACCCAAAATCGATAAGTGAATGTTTGGTAACGGTAATCGTAATTATCAATATCTTTCTTTCTTTCTAATGCAACATTAGAATCCAATGGTTGTCGAAATCTAGTTCCTTACGAGGCTACAACATGTATGTGCAAGTTAGTATTGAAATTGTTCAAATCAAACAAATCTCCTAATTTTGGGTGCAACTCGAGGAACAACTTGAGTACAAAAAATTGCTAAGAGGCAAGCAGGTCGGTATTACTTTCTTCAAAATAATAAAGAAGGACGAGAAGGAGTTTTCTACTACATGTAGCTCTGCAAGGAGCAAGAAGGAAGAGAATGCGGATGAATCTATGATTAAGCGGAAAAATCTCAAGAAAATTAAAGCGACATTTATGTTTATAGCCGCTACCTGTTTCCATATACACGATCGTTGTTTTTGGGTGTTGTTTGTTACAGAAAACTTGGGTCCAGAGGATTGTGCAGGTAGAGTAGGCCAGAGAAGAAGCATGGAGGGAACTACGGGACACTTCGAATTGCTAAGTTCAGCTATTTTCAAGAGGGAGGGGTTTCTATTAAGGACAATTTGGATTATGAGAACTATAGTCTGGTAGAATTCCGAATCTGGATATGTTTACTCGCATTCCGATTGAATGAATTTCAGCATTCGGATTGTGTATTCCAAGAATTCCCATCGATGTGCAAAATTTTTTTATATAATTTGAGGTGAAATGTGACAAAACGGTGTTAGAGGTTGGAAAAACCGTTGTATTTCGCAGTTTACTGGGGTTCGAAACTGATCACGTGGTTTTTGAATTTATCTTTATACGCCTTGTGTTTTAAGAGGAAGCTTTATTGTTATTTAATTCGATATTAGCTAGATCATCTCGGAATCTAAAGGTTTTGGAATGCCTCAGTTGCCAGAACTTGAAGAGGAAGTTCGCACCATTGAACAAAAAGTTAGTGATCTACAACAGTAGGTCGAATTGAATTGTTCACACGTAATTAAAGAATCCGAGATGTCAAAATATCTAGACCAAAGGTTACTAAGTTTATAATTGATATCATTCTCGGAATGAGATTTTCCTAAGAACCCGACACGCATCTGTATCAAGCACGCATATGTTTGGGACAATCAAGAGGAGACTAGAGACTTATATCATGTGAGTCTTTGCTATGGTGCAAATGTAGTTCTCATAGTTTTAGCATCTGTTATCACTTAGGTTGTTCCCTTGACTCCTAAGGGAATACGGCCGAGGTAACCACTAACCAATCTTTTAGATGCAGGTCCTAGCCTACCTGCAACCAGAGAGGGCTCTCTCTTTAAAATTTAGCTTTGTTTTGGTGAGATTTTAGGCTAGTTATGAAGTGCAGATATTTGTTTGATGTTTGGATGGTGTCATTCAATGGAACAGGGTGCAAATCTAAGAAGTGCAGTCCATTGGGCTAATGGAGTCTATGAGGATGAATTGCTTGATATGGTTTCTTTGACAGAAGGAGGTACTACAGAGCGGGGTAATCAACCATGGAACAATCTGTAAGCTGAAGTCAGATGGAATGGAGTCAAGGAATGAAAGGCAATTAAGAATCTTTCATTATGCTAACATAGGGAAAGTGAATGAATATTATCTACGAGCAATTAAGAATTCCTAAACAGCATTCAGAGTGCAAGAACCAGGGGGGCAAGAGCAATAAAGAATTCTTGCCTATGCTAGTCTTGAAGAAAACATAAAAAATAACAGAGATTGAACATAGAGTACAGTTAAGTAAATTATGGGCTATTCTTTTTCCCTGTTATTTAGATCATGAAACATAGATGATATAGCAAACATAGAAACTGAAAACACAAGTAAGAAAGACTTATTCATCCACAGAATGATTCAAGAATTCTGTAACATAGTCCTCTGCCACCAATTCCAGATCTAGAGTTCAGCAACAATGCATTCCAGCGGCCTTTTATTCAGAATATTTTCAGAGTTATAGCGCAGTCTCAGAAATGAAAAACCAACCAACAACCCTCAATACATTGCTTGGGGAGGTATTTATATGACAAAATATGTACAAAGAATATCTCATAAAAGATCTGAGAAAATATCTAAGTTTAACCTAGCGTAATTTACAAGCAAGGTAAAAATATCTAGCTTATGCTATGCTGGAGGAAAGTCCTTCAAAATTTAGTTGATAGGCGTCCTTTGTAGCTTTGTGTTGACTGTCTGTAATAATTGTTCCTTAACTTCTAAATCACTCCTCTTAGTTGGTTTCGATGTGCATTAATTCTAATTTGATTTAGCTTTTAATAGCTTTTAATTCTCCACTGATACTCTTTTTTGCTGAACCGCCCTTGCTTACCACTGTATGGCAGAAATAGGGCTGCTATCATTTCCTATTTGTTTCTTTTTCTATGGGCTAGGAAATCCTTCGGCGCTAGCTCGAACAATATCAAAAAGGACAAGGAGGACTGTACAATGGCAACTTTGGTTGAGGCTGCGAGCTCGTTGTCTATAGCTTTTCTGGTCAGAGGCGGTCGAAATGGCTGAAGGTGCGATCTTGTTTCCTTTGCACCTGGAGCGTGCATGAGTGCTGAGTGGAAATACAAGAAAATAACCTTTTTACCCCTTTTGCTGGGCAAAAGTGACTTTAGGCGGGAGATTCTTGATTTGAAGGATGGGAGCGATCACTGTTGGATAAAATAGAAATGGATGGATGAGGGTCGTTGGATCATGCAAGGGCGGATTAGACGGCTGAGGAGAAGTCGCAATATCACATCAGTGAAGGGCAAGGGATTAAGAGATGTGAAAGGTGATATTGTCATATGCGATAGCGATATCGCATCAAGGGTGACTTTGCGATAGTAAGGGGCGAGGGCTTAAATATGCGCGATAGGCGATAGTGATATGGGACTGCGATATGCAATTGCGATATCAATATAAACCATTGGATGTGGTGGTTTATCAGACAGTAGACGAGCAGTCGCGCTATCGCGTTAGTGAGGGACAAGCAATATGTGATAAAGTGGCGATGCGATGGTGTGACGACGCGATTGCGATATCGCATCGGGGGATCGGATCGGGGGAATTCATCGGGGAAAATAAACAGCGGTATGTGAACACTGCGATTTGCGATTGCGATATCGCATCAGAGGATTCCATCAGGGAAACAAAACAGAGGGGCAGGTCAATACTGCGACTTGCGATTGCAATATCGCATCGGAGGAGGTCAAATGGTGCGATCTCGGATCGGAGGAGGGTTCTTACTAAGTTTCAAATAAACTTAGTAATTCCCAAAAAACAATACTTATGGTTATATTTCAAACAGGGTGGGGATATGTATTTGGATTTTTATAAATAATACGCGGAAAGGTAAAAAGGAGGATTTATATAATAGAGTTAAAAAGGTTAATGTGAGATTTTGAGAAGAAAGCACTAAGTATTAATGTTAGGAAACTTAGGCTTTAAAGGGAAAAACGATTTATACAAGAAATATGACCAGCCCCTAAGTAAAGCGGATTCTTACTTAGGCAAATGTTTATGGAATGAGATGAGTGATTCAGTGATATTAAGCAGATCTTAATATCTCTAGGGAAATTAGTAAATGATTTGGGGAAGGGTTAGGGGAATTAGTCATGCCTCGCTTCAACCGCTCCAAGGGAATCTGTTCTATACCTGTGATGTGAGTAAATTCAACACTTTGAGAGACAAAATTTATCACAAGTCTCATTCTGCAACATCAAAACTGCCTACCCTACCTACTTTGCCTAACATTTTTTCTTCTTTCTTCTTGGGTACATTTGGACTAGCAAACCCTGATTTTCTTCTTTTCTTTTGGCTGTCCTCCTATCTAAATCTATCCTTATCTCTTCCAGGGGCTCAGATTAAACAGTTGAGCGCTCTTGCTTCTCTACCTAACTACTTATCTACCAAGATTAAACAGTTTGGACAGATTTTTATTCTCTATTTCTAAAACAAGAAATTTAAACCTAGAGAGGCCAAGATTAAGTTGTTTGACCTTCCCTTAACTGTGACAAAATTATTGATTGCATGATTTGAAATTTTTCAAAAATGGAATAGTAGTGGCATTTGAGCTAGCACACTTTCCTGGCCTTTTGATTGGGGTTCATTTCTTTTATTTTTCTCTTGGCCAATTCATTCTTCTTTTTTCCCTTTGATTTTTCTTTTAGGGCATACCCTCTTTAAATTTTCTAATTTTTTTTATTTTCTTGGAAATATGGAACCTTTGCAGCATGGAAAGGATGACATATTTGGCATTTCCACAGTCAATA
>Ga0181473_100311_pt1 | contig 11311 bp, 7 predicted proteins | sample In2P11_FD_119089 | JGI IMG/M metagenome (GOLD analysis project Ga0181473, IMG submission 119089) | Clean room microbial communities from NASA Spacecraft Assembly Facility at Jet Propulsion Laboratory, Pasadena, California, USA -... ... | reverse complement strand
GAGTGTTGAGTTTATGGAGGTTGTTATTAGGATGATAAGGCGGCGGAGGGGGAAAGTGTGGTTAAGCAGTTGACTGGGTTGAAGGCTCCTTATTGGAATTAGGCCCGTGTTGTTGTTTTACCTTGAGTATCGATCAGCCAATTATCCAACGGCTTCAGTTGCATATATGATCAGACTGAAGCTGAAACTTTAATGTTGAAGTTTACTAGAACCATTGTCTCGGGCATTCATTTTCATGGTTGTTTCACAATCTGCCAGCATTACCTAGGATATAAGCACTGAACGTGACAGGTAGCCGTTCAAGTCATGTTGTGATGTTGACTCATATCAACGGCATTCCCGGTACAGATATAATGTAAACGACACCGAAGCATCATACTTTGATGTATGACATTGATCGATCTTGCATGAGTATCTACAGCTGAAATTTCGTCCTAACCCGATCCGTCTTCCCCTTCCACTCCCACTCCAGCCCGCCCGCCCTCTGAATCCCCTTATCCACCCTCCGTAACTTCAACGTCAATCGCGGTCCTAATTCCTGCAATCCCGTCCTTATTCCCTCCGCGCCAACCATCTCCTTCCCATCTGCGCCTACAACACTTTTTTCGCGCTCTTTCTTTTCGCGAAAGACGTAGCGATGGCGGCGGAGGAATATGAAATCGCGCTGGTTGTGCAGTGTTACGACTTGGCGCCCTTGGAGTTCTGGTGTTGATGGGTACAGAGAGCGGAAGAGGTGTGCTGTTAGAAGACCGAGGGGCGTGGTGAAATTGTTTAGGATTAGTTCTGGGATGTGCGAGGTTGGGTTGCCGTGGTTGGGGAGGGATCTCGATTCGTGCCAATTGGTGATTGTGAAGTGGAATGTTGGGCCTAGGGGCAGGTGGACTATTACGAGGCCCGAGGGGCGTTTGAGGTCTTCTTCTAGGATTACGAGGGTTGTGTAGAGCCGGTTGCTGGCGAAGGAGGCGATTTCGCGGATGGAGAATTTGTGGCCGTAGCGGTGCGAGGAGCGTCGGATGTAGGTGCTGTTTGGGAGGAGATTGGTTAGGAGGTTTGCTTGGTTGTGGAGTGTTGAGTTTATGGAGGTTGTTATTAGGATTTTGGGCGTTGGGGGTTGTTCGTCGGGGGACAGGAAGAGGGTTGGGAATTTGGCTGTTAGAGCTGCAGGGGCTAGGGAGAGGTTGGTTGATGTGGTTGAGCGGGCGGGTGGTGAGGTTGCTCGCGCTTTCAGGCGGGCTGTTGCGGTGTGTAGTTGTGATTTAGTGGGTAGAGCGTCTTCGGCATTGGGGTCTTCTGGTGGTTCGAGATGTTCGTCGTCTTCGGGGTCACTGTTTTCTTCTTGTTCCTCGTCCTCGTCTACGTCTAGCATGGAGTCGTGGTCACTTTGGTCTTGTTCGCTTGTCTCTTCGCCATTCTGGTCTGCCAGGATGGAACCGCCATCGAGTAATTCTTGTTCCTCTGCTAATTTTCGTCTTTTCAGCTTCTCGACATTGAATGCGACACCTAAGCCTCCGTCCTCGGGCTCGTCTTCCACTTCATCCCATTTCCGCTTTGATTCAAGTGTTTGAGGTACATTTTTTCGTAATCTCTCCTCTCGTAGACGTGGATTCTTTGCTTCTTCCTTCTTGCGCGCAAACCGTTCCTCCCGTCTTAGCACATCGCGTGCTTGTTTCTGCTTGATGTGAAGTTGCTGACGTCGAGCCTTGTTTGTGGTCTTGAAAGGGAGATGGGCCTTATCGGAAAGTTGGAGAGGTTTGGAAGGCATCGTTGACTGTTAAGAAGTGCAATGCTAACGGGAAAGATATCAATTCCTTGCGACCAGATACAATGCCATAAAATTTATTAATGCCTGGTTGCCTGAAATATCTTTTTTTTCCTGATCTGCGGGGACGACGCTTGGAGCAGATGGATGCACATGCTGTGACCCATCGCATTCGAGGAACATTTTTGACTCACGCTAGACAATACAAATCTAGTGAGCTCTCGTGCCCAGTTCCGTGTTTATGAGGTCGCGTCTGTTAAGTTTGACCTCGAACGTTTGTGTACGAGGTTTCGCTACCACAGCTCCTATTGCAAAAGCTCGTCAGCTCCAGGTACTGAACGAGAAGATGGCATCCGCAACAACGACCAAGACTGGTCAACCCTTCGATCGAGATGTGCTGGATTCCCTACTGAGACGGACGGGCTTCTATATGCCATCTTTCGAGATATACGGTGGTGAAAAAGGTCTTTTCGACTATGGTCCTCCTCTCACAGCTCTACAATCAAACTTCGTCGATCTCTGGCGTAAACACTTCGTCCTCCGAGAAAAGATGTTGGAAGTTGATACAACTATAATAACGCCTGAGCCAGTCTTTATCACTTCTGGTCACGTTGCCAAGTTCGCCGACTTCATGTCTAAAGACCCCAAGACAGGTGAGATCTTTCGAACGGATCACTTGATCAAGCAAGTACTTGGTGCCAGGCTGAGGGCAGATCAAGACGCACGTGGTCAGACGATCGAGGTCGAGAAGCCTGATGAAGCACAAAAGAAGAAGAAGATCAAAGATGTCAAGATTGAGAAGCTAGACGATGCAGTCGCACAAGAATACAACGAGACACTAGCCAAGTTGGACAACTATGATGGTGAGGGCTTCCATGGACTGATCAAGAAGTTCGAAATCAAGGGACCCACGAGTGGTGTAGAGTTGGATCCTCCAAAACCGTTCAACTTGATGTTCCAAACATATATCGGTCCTAGTGCAGACAAGCCGAATGGTTACTTACGGCCGGAGACTGCTCAGGGCCAGTTCTTGAACTTTCAAAAGCTGCTTGAATTCAATAAGCAGAAGGTACCTTTTGCTTCGGCTTCGATTGGCAAGTCTTTCCGCAATGAGATTTCTCCACGTCAAGGCCTGCTAAGAGTACGAGAGTTCTTGATGGCAGAGATTGAGCATTACGTTGATCCTGCAAGTGGAAAGAAGCACGAGAGATTTGAAGATGTAAAAGACACGAAATTGACACTGCTCAACCGTCATACACAGCTGGCCGGAAGTGAAGAAACCGAAGTCATGACAATTGGCGAAGCAGTCTCGAAGAAAGTCGTTGACAACGAGACGCTTGGTTATTTTCTGGTCAGGATACAGGATTTCTTGCTCAAGCTTGGAATCGACCATTCTAAGCTTCGATTCAGACAGCATATGGCCAACGAAATGGCTCATTATGCTGCGGATTGCTGGGATGCTGAGCTTTATGGCTCATATGGTTGGATCGAATGTGTTGGCTGCGCAGATCGAAGTGCCTACGATCTAACTGTTCACATGCAAAAGACTGGCGCTCCCCTAGTTGTGCGAGAGAATCTGCCTGAGCCCCGAAAATTTCAAGAATATCAAATAGATCTGAACAAGAAGAAGCTTGGTCCCAAATTCCGCAAAGACGCAAAAGCTGTGGAAACAGCTGTCGAGAATCTGTCGCAAGATCTCCGTGAGAAGCTTTCGTTGCAACTGAAAGACTCTGGCAAAGTCACCATTGATACACCTGGCATCGGCAATGGCAAGACCGAGCTGGACAAAGATCTTATTGGCATTGAACAACGCGAAGTCATCCAACACATACGAGAATATACACCCAATGTTATTGAACCATCTTTCGGTATTGGTCGCATACTGTATCATCTTCTCGAACATGTCTTCTGGACGCGACAAAACACGGATCCAAAAGATGCAGAACCATCTGCCCGAAATGTGCTTTCGATCCCTCCTCTCATTGCGCCTATCAAGGTTCTGATTGTGCCATTGTCAAGTCATGCAGACTTCAAACCTTTCCTGCGACACCTGACAGAAATGCTTGACGAGCTGGATATTGCAAACTCGATTGACGATTCTTCTGCTTCAATTGGTAAGCGATATTCGAGAAACGACGAGCTCGGCACCCCATTCGGCATTACGGTTGATTTCCAAACCGTGAAAGACAAAACAATCACGCTAAGAGAAAGAGATAGCACAAAACAGGTTCGAGCTAGTCAGGAAGAGATTTGTCATGCTATCGAAGCGTTGGTAAAGGGACGAGACACATGGGAGAAGGTGCAGTCAAGATTACCAGAATTCACTGGTCAAGAGGTAGATTGAGCTCTGGAAGGAGCTCTTGAATGAATGTGCTATGTGGTCGAGCGTACATGAAGGATTTTTTCTCCAAGCCGAGTTGACCATGTACTGTGTTCTATCTCCTCTTCGACTATACTAGACCTCGAAACAACCTTCTGATCCTATATGAATAGCCGAGTCGAAGACCAAACGCTAACACGATCCAGGCAAGGAGTCGGAAAATGACGGCATTCTTTTGAGACCTTCTCGTCGTTCCAAATGATAAAATAGAAACGCGCACTCTTGGCCACAAGATTTCTCACAAATAGATTGCTGGGGGCCGCCTGGAGAATTTAACTTTCGATTCGCCCAGCCGGATCATGACCTACTGTGAATTACAGTAGCTCAGGCTTCTTAGATCCGCCGATATCAAACACGCTAGCACATCCCATGTTCAATATGCTGATATACTGTTCTATAACTCATACTCAATCTCTATTGATTGCCTTCCACTTCTCGCCTCTCTCTATAAACAGATTCTGGCCGTCCTACTTCTTAAAATATTAACTACAACCGTTGTTAGCAGCATCAGTATATGTCGCGCGACCACAAAGATGGCAGAATGCCCCAAAGACGTCGATCTGGAGCAGGAGGATCCTATTCTCGCTATCACAGGCGACCCCATGGATTTACCTACAGTAAGAGAAGGAGTAGCTACATGTCCAAATAGAGAGAAATGTTCCTTTAACTTCCCTATAAATCGACACCGCTTTTTACATACGGTGTCCGCTCGATCTCAACCTTGGCTTGATTCATGTTTTTGTTGTTGTTGCTGTTATAGCTCTGCTTCTATGCTCTGGTCTTACTTACCTCCGGTACTTACCACTGTAAGTAAGTACGTGTGTATGTACATATGTATGTAGTGTAGTCCACGAATCCCTCCTGTCGAAGTACTGTACGTATCTCTATAATTAGTTTTCCGACGTACGTCTCTGATCTAAACTACCACCTCAACTAGAGTACGTACAGTATTTCATGAAGGCTTACCACATTCAAAATTGGCACTACGTACTTATTCTTTAACTCCTTGCTGCTTTTTATCTGGCACACAGTGACTAAACAGTAGAGTCTCAAATCCAGTGATGTGCAAAAAATCCAGCTCTTCCTCCTTCTCTCGCAGTACATGGGCTGCAGGTGTTTAAATTATTGGAGGGCATCAATCCAGTGGACGACAGAGTTGGTTTTGAAAGAAGAAAAACATTATCATCATGGTTGGATATACAGTAGATGCTAACGTAGGTACACACAATTCGAGATCTCCTGCAATCACAAGAAAAATCTAGTGGTGCGGTCTCTTTCTTGTGCGTCTCTATCAGACGACGTATCATACCCTGTACATGGGCATCTGGAAAAACTAGACCAACAGCCGCGAAGGGATGAAGTACTGTCTCCTCCCGCGAACGAACCAATCAACACTGAAAATCGCCACAACAATCCCTACAAGCGCAACCGAGTAATTCATACCCGTCGACGTGACAGGTCGATAGTCGGGGAAAAACAGCCACACCGAAACAAAAATGGACCACACAATGCTCGTGACACCGATGATATCGCCCATGCGGCCTCCCAAGTTGCAGTAATGCGGCGGCAGGCCACGGGTCCATTTTCGATGGAGGAAGCAGCCTAAGGTAATTATGTAACTGGCGTAGAAGCAGACGTCTGCTGCGGTGAAGAGGGTCGCGAGAAGGAAACTCGGGCCTAGATTTAGTAGGAGGATGATGCAGGACAGGACGGAAACGGTGATGACGGCGTTCATGGGGACTTCCCACAGGTTTGTGCGGCTAATGGTTGAGATCCATTTGTGGAATGGGAGGCCCTTGTGCTCGGAGAAGGACCAGAAGACTCGACTGGTGGTTGTTGCGGTGGCGACGGCGGCGACGATGGTGATGATGATATACAAGGTGCTGGCGAGGGTGAATAGAGCTTCGCTGTTGAGAGAGTCTTGGAAGATTTGGATGATGGTCACGCCGCCGACGGGTGTGAGGAGGTTCTGGACGTTTGTAACGCAGTATGCACATACGACGATCATGTAGAAACCGGATAGTGCTGATAGGACTGAATTGCCGATCATGACTTGAGCGACTTGACGGGCTGGATCGGACATTTCTTCGACCATGTGCGATGCCGAATCGAACCCGTTGATTGCTGTTGCTCCGGGTAGTAGGCCGAGAAAGAAGACAACGCCATTTGAAGACCAGCCTGATTCGTTGACGACTTCCGCCCAGACGGAGCCTGACGTCTGCTTGGGGTGTGCTCGGACAAGTAGCGAGATGCTAATTAAGAGGACAGAGGCGTTGGTGATGACAACCATTGCTTTGAGTGCATAGGGCAAGGCCTTGAACAAAGGAACATTCCACGCAATTGACAAGAGAGCCTGTGCAAAAGCCACGAGGAGAACATGCCATGGCTGCGTAGTATAGCTGGGATGTAGAACCGTGACAACCGCCATTATGATCTGCCCGGTGAGGAGATGGACTCCGGCGTTCCAGAAGAACCATGCAGCTGAGGTTAATGTTCCAGTCCAATAGCTCAGTGATTTCTCCCATCCTTTTGGCGCTGTTTTCCCCACCCAATAGATATGGCCACTGGGATGTGGGTAAATTGCTGAAACCTCAGCCAAGGCGACACAGAGGATGATGTTGAACGTCACAGCGACTATGTAGCAATAGATGAAAAATGGACTTCCTCCTAGTATCAGAGTGAAAGACAGGTAGCTGATCATACCAAAAGGAGTGGCGGTGATACTGTAGACGAGGCCGAGAGTACTCCATAAATTGAAGGTGATTTGCAGGTTCCGTTGATGGCCTTCAGTCAGCGTGGTTTCTGTCCTCATCATCGTGTCACCTTCAGTTTGTTGCTCGGTTGTTATGTGTTGTTTCTCCATCTTGAGTTCGGCCCTGCGGGTTTTGGCAACGTCGGAGGAGTTGCTCGTCTGACAAAATGATTGTGAGATGTGTTTATATGCGAACTAGAAAGAGATGTGGAAGCAGGTGTGGCAGAGTCTGGGGTCGGGTCTATATCTGCTCCCCCAGGTTCGATGGACCCGACAAACCGGTTGTGGAAGGGAGAGGTTGGGGAACTCATGGAGGAACGAAGGTTTGCTGGGGTACCTCCGCGTTAAGGACGATATCCTGGGGCATGTAGCGACCTGCGGTTCCGTACCGCCTTGACAGCAATATTATCAGCCCATTCCCCTGCGAGATATTAACCTCGATAGCATAGCGACGCTGTTTTTTGCCTGATCGGGTCTAGTGCAATCACCTCAACCAGTAAACTTTGTCCCCGCATCCAATATGGTATGTAGCATGTGACTGTGATCGTGTGGTAGAGGACTATCAGACCGTTCTTTCGATTTGTGATGCAAGCTCCTCGACAAGCAAGAGCTGCATGCGGTGGAAACGAAATTACTCAATCTCTGGCCAGGACTGGTGCGTTCCAGGTGTAGTGGCTCAGCAACCAACTACGGAGTACTGTACATGATTTTGGGAGTTGAATCCTGCTGGCAATGACCGATGCCAAGAAGTACCTATGTAGGTAGTCAAGTGTGGTCGGTGGCCACGGACAGAAGCGGAAACTCGCAACAAAGTAAGACTCTTGGCTTTGTCACGGTGAGAAGTAAGGTGTGAACTGGGTAAGGAGCTCTCCATTGTCGATTTACAGACAAGTCTTTATCATTGTCCGCGGTACACGCGGCTTGCAGAAGTCCCAGATTTGCGGGCCTAGGCTAGGTATGCCAAAGTTCAAGTGGACACGCTTAGGAAGTCAGACACCGCCTCCATGTACTTTTCTCTTTCTTCCCAATGCGCCATATGTTTTGAGTGTAGGAATTTGACCCACTGTGTGTCCTTGATGGTCTGCTGGAACTGGAGTTGAGAGTCATCATCGGAACCCTCGTCTGTCCCATTCATCAAAAGCGTAGGGACGATGATCTTGTGAGCTCGTCCGGCCATGGTCCATTCACTCAAACATCCGACATAGCTGAATTCGTCTGGTCCTAACCTGTTGTACAAAGTGACATCGTCAGTTTCCGCCCCAAAACTCTCGTGATAGATTGGAAAGACATCCTTACATGCTCAACCATACCGTAGGGTCACTCACGACTGAGTTCTGACTGATCTGCAACTCGTCCGGAAGAGGATCAAGACTGCAGAAATGTCGTGAGAGGAAAAGGTTTAATGCGGCGACATATCGGGGCTCGCTCGTAGACTCGAGAGAAGTTCTCCTTTCCATAAGAGTATCTCGATGGTGCTCTGGCATTCCCCCTCTATAACCTCTGTATGCCTTCAGCCAAAGCTCTGAGCTGAAAGGTACACTCGACAAAACAAGACGGCGCAGACCTGCCGGTTGGGTTGAGGCGAAGGCTGTTCCTAACATACCGCCCCAGGAGTGGCCAAGGATATCATAATCGTGCTCAATTCGAAGATGTGCCAATAGCACTTTCAACTGTTCAAGGAACAAATCTTCGGTCCAAAATGTATCATCGAACAACTTCTCCGGTAAATGTGTCGACCGCCCAGTGCCGAGCTGGTCCCAGAACACGACAGGGCGCCCGGGCTTAGCCAAATCTTTGAGGTTCGAGAGATAGTCGTGACTTACACCTGGTCCGCCACTGATAGTGATTAGTGGGCAACCCGAACCTACGTTGCCTACGGTCATGTACCATAGCCTGCAAGGCTCAGTGACAGAAGCTACTGAAAACGGAACGTACCCAGTATATTGTTCCATCTGGGTTGTCCGCTTAGCGGTATGATTGAGATAGATTCGAAAAGCTCTCGGGAAGTTATGGGCGAGGAAGGACGTTAGCCATGGTGGTATTCCGATGGAGTCATACGTGATCTCCCCAAAAGACGAAACGGTGTTCGGTTTCAGTATGTGGCCTCGCACTGTTGCCCATCGTCGTTTACAAGATTGCGGTTGCCATACTGGATAAACTGTAGGTACCTAATTACATCGTTGTACCACTTCTTCTGCAGCATGTTGTTCGGACGTTCTGCGGATGAAAAAGATACTGCTAAGGTTGCGCTTTGCCTCGTTGGCCAAATGACGATTAGGCCGGATCAATCTAAACTTGAGCTTCCTCTTGCTGAACCATTGGTCGTCAATGTTAGGCGAATCGGGGAATGGCCGTTGCCTCACAGAAAACCTCCCCCAAGCCCAGATTGATGTTCTGTCGATTGGATGTCAGAGGTGGACCAAGCTGCTGGGTATTTGGTGGGGTAAACCGTCGATATCCCAGTCGTTTTAGCGTCCACTATTCCAAGTACGGTAAAAAATAGCGTCGAGACATTCAATATCTTATCTCACCATGTAATTTGATACAGTACTGAATCGTGGCGTTCAATGCCAAACATTCTGGAGCCACACGTACAGTACATGATGAGTCTGACACAGTACTTGACCTCGGCGGTGGCCCCGCGACCCCGCAGGTAGGTGTCCGTGACATTGGAAGCAGGAGATTGATACGATCAGAATGTTCGGACATGTTGACAAACCTGACCGAAGTCTTCCCCCTAAACGTCCTGAAGCATCTGAACCCAATTTCTTGAAGTCGTGCATAGCTTGGCAGAGTATCTACGTGAAACGTGTTGACAGAAAACAATATTCCAATATACACGAAAAGACCTTGTGGAGCTAGTAGACGGCTCGAAGTCATACAAAACAACTTCCTTCTTGTTCAAACTCACGGTGCTCTTGGTGTGTTTCTGAAAAGCTCGAGGCTGCTGTTTCGCCATGACTTCGAATGGCCAAGTCAACGGTGGTGAGCCGCATGCCAACGATCACAGGTCTATTGATGCTGCTTCGGATGTCGACGTGATTATCGTTGGTGCAGGGCCTGTCGGGCTTTTACTTGCGCTGAAGTTAGGATTGGCCGGAGTTTCGACCATAGTCTTGGAAAAGCACAAAGAAGTTTTGAAGGCTCCGCGTGCTATCGGCTACGCCCCCGTGGTAAACAACGAGCTGAAAAAAATCGGTGTTCTGGAACGAATGAAGGAACGTGCATATCAATGTCTAGACGGAGATTGTTGGCGCGAACCCAGCGGCGCACTCTTGGTATACAACGATCCGATGGCAGCACTCGAGGCTGTTCGAAAACAGGGCGGTCAGGTGCCTCCGTCAAAACCTGAAGATGAAGATTGTCTGTGGATCATCGGGCAAGACGAGCTGTCGAAAATCCTCTTCGAGGAGATAGAGTCACGATGTCGGGACTTCATCAGCATCAGGTTCGACAGTCCCTGTGTGGGAATCCTCCAAAGTGAAGACCATGCTCAAGTTATGACGACCGATGGGCTTTCGAAGCCTAACCGTGCAGGCAAGGAGACTGTGCTTAAGGCGAAGTGGGTTGTTGGAGCTGATGGAGCACAGAGCATTGTCCGACAGATCTCTTGCATTCCGTTCGAAGGTCACACGTGGACGAATTTCAGATTCACCGCCGCGGACGTCGAGTACGAATTCGATAAAGAGGCCCACTACCAAGCCGGAGTATACGTTGTGGATCCAGTCAACTGGGGTGTGATCGCGCGGACGGGGAAAAACAATGTATGGCGAATTTGCTATGGCGAGGATCCTGCTACTCCCGAGGATAACGACAGTGTCTTCGAGCGGTCGAAAAAGCGTATCCCACAGTTTTTGGTGGGAGAAAACAAGAACTATAATCTGAAACGCGTCAGACCGTACTATGCACAGCAAAGATGTGCCAAAACTTTCCGTCAAGGGAGGGTACTGTTAGCTGGCGATGCTGCTCATGTAAGTCAACATTCAAGTTTGTTTTGCGAGAATTGAATTCTCTGCCGCTCTGATATTTCATGCCCTGCAGCTAACAATCATTAGGCAAATAATCCAATTGGAGGACTTGGTCTAACCGGAGGGATCCTCGACGCAGCCGTCTATGGAAATGCACCCATAAGAAATTTGCGGAAGGGCGAAGGAGAACATCTCATCGACCGAGCTGCCAAAAGCCGTAGATCTGTCTGGCTCGATGCGGTGAATCCCGCCTCAACGGAGCACTATCTGAGGTTGTGCTCTACTGATAAGGAGATCTCTGCCGAAAGAGAGAGCTTCTTCGCAAGGTTGAAGGAGGATCCTGTCTTTGCTCTAGAGCGGTCTGACTGGCCGCCAAACATGTTGCCTGATAACCTTGAGACATAATCGTTCTCCAAGTACTATCTGGGGTAGAATTTAGACGCATATATGGC
>Ga0181473_100206_pt2 | contig 11312 bp, 9 predicted proteins | sample In2P11_FD_119089 | JGI IMG/M metagenome (GOLD analysis project Ga0181473, IMG submission 119089) | Clean room microbial communities from NASA Spacecraft Assembly Facility at Jet Propulsion Laboratory, Pasadena, California, USA -... ... | reverse complement strand
CTAGGGCATCCATCAATCATGCAAAATACACCATAAACAATTCCAAAAATATGATGTCACACTAAGATCAGCAAGATATCATCAAACACATCAAAATATGAGATAGAAACAGAGATCAAGTGTGCCACAGCTCAATTAATGATGGAATGATGAGTACAACACAAACCAAGCCCTCAAGGGCTCAACGTTGGCCTCAAAGGAGCCAACTAGGGCTCACTGATGTGCAAAGATGAACATTGTTGCAAATATGTTGTAGAACAACCACACTCTACCAAATACGTGGACGCCACACTGAAGGGCTTCCTCACATGCTAGCTCTCGGCGAAGACAACAAATGCAGTTTCGGAATGCCACCGGATGGATTCAAAGGTGCAAACCGCTATAGACGCCTCAAGGTAGGGCAACCTCACAGCACGAACATTCACCTCAACCACTAGTTAGAAGGTGTTCTAAGCCTCATGGTCTACACGCCCAAGGGTGCTTGACACCGCCAAGACTTGAGAAACTCCGAAGGGTAAAGGGGTTTCAATATAACCTTCCTTGTATTTGGATCTCACCTCAAAGTCATCACCCAACCTCCCTAATCCAACGTTAGCCTCCTAGAGGCTCCAAAATGTCCAACGTGGGTGCCTAGGGATCATGCAAGCCCAATGTGGGTCCTCATGCTCAAAGTAGGTGCCTAGAAGTCATACATGACACGTGGGGGTCTAGGGGTCATGCATGGGTGTCTTGGTGTCATCATGGGCCAACGTGGGGGTCTAGAAGTCTCCCCAAGGCTGGCGCAAGTGTACAAGTGCTCCCATGTTCAACGTTGGGGCTATAAGTGATTATCCATGCTTAAGCGCTATCCTAGGTGCTATACAAGACTTGGGATTCCCACAATTAATATTTAGGATCTCCAAGTGTATAAATAAATAATAATAACTCATCCTAAGGAAAACATCCCATTTGCAGCTCACAATGTGGGTCCAATGGACCATTATTTTTCTATCCCAAGTAACTAATAATGCAAAAACAAAATATTTACAAAGGGAACACCTAGGATCCCAAATTTACTTATTTTTGCTCAAAAGGGGATGTTACACAAAGTCAAACTTCAAAAGTTTAAAGTTCAAACTAAATACGAAATATTTCAAATTGTTTGCTTCGTTATGTTTTTAACTTTTTATAAGACTATAGTTTATAACTTTATAAGTTTATACATTTAGAATTAGGCTTTTATCAATTTCATGTTTTCTGGTCTGATTTGTATTTTAGAAATGTGGTGGGTGCATTTTGGAGGTGAGGAACCCAATTTGCAAAGATTAGCCATCTACATCCTCAATCAAACATGTAGCGCTTCAAGATGCGAGCACAATTGGAGTGCCTTCGAAAAAATTCACTCCAAGAAGTGCAATAGGTTAGCAATTTGATTCATTTCAGCTTTAAAGATTCAATGGACACTTCTTAGTTCTAACTTCTTACTTCTTAGTTCTTATTTCTCATTTCTCAATATGAAGAAATATATTTAATGTTAATAGGATGACAATGCAACGGTTAAATGACATTGTGTATGTGTATGTCAACTTGCATTTATATGTGAAGCAATAGAAGAATAAGGATAACTATGAGCGTGAACCCATTAACTTGTCTACCATTGATCCCATATTTAGTGATGAACCTGCATGCGATGTAGAGGAAGAGCAAGAGGACCTAGTAAACAAAGAGTTTTGGGTTGCATGGATTGACTTGGAGAAGGATATTGATAGAATTGCAAACATGGGCATGGCCTTGGACCAGGAGGAAGAGTTGGAGGATGTACTTGGTGTTATTGTGCACTTTAACGATCCATTGCCTTCTATGGATTTTGGTGTTGGACCTCAGAAGCAGATTGATCCTGACATTGAAACTATGCCTACGAATGATAGATCGAGTTAGCTCCTTTCATACGCAAGGTTGAGGCCCAAGATATGCGGGAGTGTTGCAGGATTGGCACCTCAAGCTCATTACGCTCGTATACCACCTACTAGTGGAGCACCCTCTCCTATTACACCTACAAGTGGAGCAATTGGTCATGGTGTTGGTAGTGGTGGCCATCTGATTAATAAGAGGGCTAGATCTACACGTGGATGCCTTGACAGTTGGCACTTGGGACTATTAATGTTTACTATTTAGTGACTTAGTTATTTACTATTTTTTGTACTAGTTGTCGATTGGCACTTTGGCACTTAAGTTCGCAATATGAGACAGTAGACTTATGAGTTATGACTCTAATACACTTTGTAGATGACTTTTTGTTTCACATGTTTTCGTATATCAATGTTATGGTTTATGAATATGATATTATGAATTATGATTCCACAATCATTTTCTTTAAATTTATGTCATGAATTTGTTATTATATGATATGGCCCATACGGGAATGATGTATGGCAATTAGATAAGCATATTCTATAAAAAAAAAATTGCATGTTTTCTTGTTTTTTAATGTAGCACAAATTTTTGCCGAATTTGTTCTAAATTTGTCGCTTTTCGTTGCACAAATTTTACCCGAATTTCCCGTACTTTTCCAAAATATTCCCCGAATTTTAAAATTTGGCCCCTACCCGAATTTTTCCCGAATCCGAATTAATATACTATATCTATGAAATCACAAAATGACAAAATTGGAGATTCTAACAACCAAGAACTTGTGCTTTTTCCAAAATTTTATGTTCACCTAGGCCATCCAATGCAATGGACAAGAGAAGAATTAGTTTCGATAGGGGCAAGTCACATGCCCTTTGCACATAGATAGGCATATAGACTCACTTTCCATAGGCTAGTATTAAGTTTATGCTAAAATTAAATCTAGCAGATGCACATATAGCTTCATTCACATATGAAGGGTTCCAATAGGTGTAAACGATTACAAGGCAAATATATGTAATGAACAATTCTTGGTATAGGTCGTGGGGACAAGCCACATGCCCTTTAGATCATTGACCCCTTCATTGTTGTACAATTGTCACAACTTGTTCCACTGGAACCAAAAGTGCAAAGAACAATATTCTTGCACTTGTGAGATTATGTCATAGAACAATATTCTTGCATTTGTGAGATTATGTCATATGGATGAAATGTTTAAACCATATATGAGCCACTAGTGGATAAATGGTGCTAACCCTAGAATGGGTTCTCCTTAGAAGATTTGGGATGACACTAATAAGTTACTCTAGTATGCATGTTAGGTTGAAAGGTTGCATTTCCCTTCTATTTCCACCATAGGTGTTGCTTGAGTATGCAAACTCTTCTATAACAACAATTTCCTTGTGTTGTTTGTTTTTATGTTAGAATTTGGTCCCATAACAAAAACTAACACAATGTGATAAAAAGCAATGCAAAATAATTACAATTTGCAAGATAAACAACATATGGAATAAAACCAAAAGTAGATGCCTCGTAAGAAAAGTATCTAGAACAATGGAGGACAAAGAGACTTCATATAGAAATACAAGTGATCCATAGAAAACAGATAATTTTTAAATGGAACAAGGCCTTGGGTTTATTAAAAATTTAAAACTAATATTCCACTCCTTGCACTAAAGTGGTATGACGTATAATCATAACACTAATAAATGATACATTCACCAATACATATTGTAATGGCATGCCCAAATTCCTTGAAGCCCAATTATCAAAATTAACACATTCCAACATATACATCAACTATCAAGTATATAACCTATAATTTTATAGTGTGCTTGATGAACCATATATTGTGAATAAATACTATGATCCTAAAAACAACTAGTACTCAAATTTTCTGCAAGTGTTACATCTTAGCAACTGAAACAAATCAGTCAAAAGAACAATGAAATTCAACCCCAACCCTTAGGGTAATGGTGATTGATCATAATGATCAAAATGAGATCCTGATATGGATAGAAACAACCCTCGAACATTAACCTGCCCTTACTAGCACACCCACATTCCAAGCTAGATTGTAGATAACCTATCAAGCAAGGGATATACACCACTTGTTGGAGCTGGTAGGTGACCAAACATGAGGTCAAATCCAGTAGATAAAAGCTGAATACTTCTCATCTCCGGTCAAGATAATGGCAATGACAGGTCATTGAGAAATTTGTAGCGCACAACAAATTCATTTTGCTTCAGTTTGAACGGATGACTAAGGATTGCTGGAATACATTGTCAAAATTCCTCGGTAGCTTACTTCTGTCATGAAATCTCAGCCTAGAAATAGACTCAGAGAATTCTATATTTTAACTTACAAAAACAAGCAGAAAAGACAAATTCTTACTGGTGATAGGCAATTCATTACAATACAAGTTATTGTTACTGACAGATGGACGAAAGAAGGGAGCAGACACACAAATATGCATGGATGGACGAGTGTCAACAATATGTAAAAACTAAACATGTTTGGACAGCCAAAAATGGGCGCCAATACCAACAACAAACTTCTATGCTTTCACAATGGCATGTACATTACACGAATAAACACAACAAAATCTTACAACAATGGTAGCAAAAAGGTACTGTTTAATTATGTACAATGAGTGAATGAACACAAAACATAAATGAAGTTGTCCTAAATGTAACAAAAAATGAAACCCCAAATTCTACATTTAAATAAAAAATGCAAAACATAATAGAAAAAGTACTTTGATTACTGGAATATCATAAGTGCATCATCATACACATACCAGTGTACATTTGACTCTCTCATGCAATGATGATGCGTTTGGACTACTCACACATCCCAAGCATTTCTACCCTTTACACACTACATGTGAACCCATAAATATAACTCCATTATACACGTATAATGGGTTGATAATATAATCACTCAATTGATCATAGTAACCAATACATTGTTATTGTGGTATATGCAAAGGTAACATAATATAACGAAGACATAAAAACAAAATGTGAATGTGCATTGACAAACTCATCACGAGTTGATGTCAACAATGTACATACATGGCATTATGCAACATACTACTACAAGTGGTGATACACATTGATTGATGACTCTTAAGAATTATATGTGCATAACCATCTTGTCAACCTTGGCATGCACTTTTTCAGCCTAGCTAAAATTCATTTCATATGGTCATCTTTTGACAATGTCGCACTGTAGACAACAAGAAGATTCATACATGTGCATCTCTAGTATTAATACAATCGAATCCTTGTTATTTCATCCAAAAACATCTTTACACTTCAAAAATGATTAATAATGCAACTGCCTTCAGCATTTTATCCTAGTCATTCAAAACTTGAATGATTTATGGAGTTCCTTCTAATCCAATTTTTTTCTTGTTTTATTGGTAGTTGTGGAAATCTTATAGTTCCACCTTTGAGAAATCATACTTTAGTTTATCATCAATCTAGAACTCCTCTGTACATGTTTGGTAAAATAAGGCAAAAGTATCTTCTTGTCATCGTTGTGCTCATTCTCTTCTATGGTTCTCTTGTTGCAGTTCGTTTACATATTTGACTTCATCCTTGTTTGTTGATCCCACCCCCATCATGGTTGCAAATGTTGATGATTCCTTGATCCGAAATGATCCTCGAAATGTTGAAAAATAAAAATCCAAAAATATATGTGTTTGATCTCTCCAAGTTGTAGTGCTCATCGCTAGCTCTCCAACGCCTCTGACGGTTTGAAAATCCGAGGTCATGGGCGAAAGATATCAAGTCTGGAAAAACAGGCGGCCTTCTATGTTAAATCAGCCAATGCCGGGAGGTTTAGAAGGTGAAGTAGGCGGATTATAAAAAGCTTAAGCGTCGGACCTTTTGGTTGGTGACGTCAACTAGAGAAAAGAAAAGTATCCGGCATCCTTTGTATTAAGTGCCGCGACCACTTGCTGGTGACGTCAGCGAGGGGTGAAAAAGCTTAAGCGCCAAGGATTTTTGCCAATGACATCAGCTGGAGGAAGTCCAGAATCCGGCATTGGTTGAAGGCGTTGAAAACTGGAGAAGTGGATGACGTCGGCGAGAAGCACGCGAAGGCAAAAAAAGCAAAGGCGGCCAGGAATTTAATGAGGTGACGTAAGCAGGAGGGGGGTCCGCGTTCCGACATTGGATGAATGCTGGGAGCGAATGACATAAGCAAAAGCAAAATGCAAAGGTAGCCGGAACTCTTAGGGAGTTGACGTAAGCACAAGGAAGGCTGGCTTCTGGGATGCATTAAGGAATGACGCAAGCTGACGTCATCTTAAAAAGAGTGCCGAAGTCTTCGCAGCTGACATAAGCAGAAGAGAAGGCTGGCTTCCGGGATGCGTTAAGACTTGAGGACTGCTGACGTAAGCCTTTTCCAAAACGCTTAAGAGCCGAAGTCTTAGGCAACTGATGTAAGCGAAAGGAAGGCTGGCTTCCAGATGCGTTAAGGAACTTAAAGAAGGCTGACATAATCTTAGAGAGGGTCGGAACATATTTGGGATGACGTAAGCGACTAAGGCTCCCAAGTTCCGAACACCGTTGAGATTACTTTTTTTTTAACGGTCTTGATTAAAAGCCCAGCAGCAAAGGTCAGCCAGTGTGACATCAAACGCCATTGAGAAACATGCCATGTGCCAACAGGTAGAAGCTAATAAAGCCAGCCGGACAATCACAGACCGCCACATGGAGAAAGAGAGTCATTGTGTGGAGGATGGGAGCCGCCGGGTAACAAGGAGATGGCCACTGAAGAAAGCCGTCATGCCAGCCGTGCAAGGGAAGCCCACCAGCCTACCAGACGTTGGGAAAAGGGGACCCGCCTTGGGAGAATCTGCCAAAACGAACCCGCCTGTTATACACTGATCAAAGAGAGAGGACAGCCTGCAAGATGCCATGTGGCAAGATTTCCTTGAGGCCACCACTATATTGGGTAATATGGGATTTGGCGAAGGTTAAAAATAGTCTGGGTATTCAATAATAGTAAAACAATTACTATTATTAAACTAATATCAACTATACCCTAAAATAAGGTAAGGCGAGGCTACGGGAAAATAACAAGGAGAGAATATTGTGGAGAATATTATTATTGTAACCAACATCTCCTAAATATGTAAACCCTTCAAACTTATAAAAGGGTACGTGGAGATGGAGAAAAAAAGAAGAAGTGAGTGTGAGAGTTCCCTTTAGGGGGAAAACCTCCAAAATGGAGGAAAATGTATTGTGTGTTGTGAGAGGAGTCCTTGTAGTAGGAAATACTCCATAGTTTATTGTTTATTGTATAGGTGAAAATACTCCTAAAATGTGGAGTTCACCATATTGTAAAGTGTTGGTAAAAAAAAAGGGCCATGGAAACAAATAAGAGCCATGGAAGAGAAAAACAAGTGGACAACATTATTGCCACAAGAGAAGAAAAAAAGACATGGACCAATATCGCCTTGTTGAGGAGATGAAGAGTGGCTACCAGACATGTCGACCCGGGACAAGAGACAAGGAGCCATGCTTAATAGACTTCCGCTAAAAGAGTGGGGTTGTCTTCAAAAATGGAATTCAATAGCACCTGCAGTGTTCGTGATTCAGCTTGGAGAAGAAGAAAAGATAAGCAAGGTGAATCGAACGAAAGACATTGTAAAAAAGGATGGCTATAATAATGGATCTCCGATTTTGCTAGATGTAGATCACATTGGTCGAACCAGGGTAAAATCTATGTTATATTTGTGTGCGTGATTGTTTTGTTTTAAAAAGTTTTCCGCAAGCACTAAAATTAATAAGGTGTGAAGATCCAGTAAACTCTAAAAGCAAAAAGTGTAGGGTTTACGGATCATTCCTTTCACTCTTTGGGCATATTTCGATTATCTAGGTCTTCCACACCTATGCAACATGGAGAAAACAGTTCATAGTTCTTTGTTCGCAAATACATGAACCCACTATATTTGTCATTTTCTTATACACACAATTCTGATTGAAGTATTTCATAATTTGTTCTGATCGTCACACCATCATCAATTAAGTTGAACAATGTTGGCTCCAAATTACAATATTGAATTGTAAAGTCAATATTTTCTCCCCTTGTGCTCAAGTGCCAAGACTTGAGACATCTTTTCTCACAGTAAGTTTTTATTTTGTTTACCTCAACATTGGTTCACATAATAATATTACCACAAAACCATAAGTAATTGTGCAACGCCCTTAAGAAATTAGTACAATAGCCAACAAAGTTGGTTTTTTCAACTTTTTAGAAGTCTCCTCTAGCAAAATAATGTTTATCCTCGAAACAATGTCGACAATTATGTGCATCCACATTTCACTGAGAATATCATTTACACATTGATAGGATGATCACTTTTAATCATCAATACTGGCAAAGTTATTATCTCTCTCCAAGTCTTCAATATAAATTGTTTGGGATTCCTTTTCAAGCTTTCCCACTTCACCCTTTAGTTCAAAAACAAGAGTCTTAAGCACTTTTGTTTTCATTGGAACCTATCATTGTTCATGGCAATATTTTGAGGGCAAACTTCGTAATCTTTAGGAATCATCATAAAGCTCAAACAATCTTCTTCAGATTTTTTATGAATATCACCATAAAACGTTTCTCTCATGTAGGATATACCCTCAAGACTAATAAGTTTCAATTGACACTCTTCTTTTTCAAGTTTTAGTTCTCTCTTTACTCTACATATATTTAGATTGTCTTCTATATTTCTACCTCCCTTTGTCCTTCTATGTGCCTCTGTAGTGAGAAAAGGCATTGAGCCAAAAGTATCAACAATTCTATGAACATGTGTGGTAAAGACTCTCATTCCAAACAAGGTTGTTGACAACTCAATGGCAATACCCATTAGGCGAAGTCATTTGCTGGGGTATTCCACACACATATGAAATCTGCAACCAACTCTTCTTTTCTATATGTCTAATTGAAGTCTGCTTTGTGACCCAACGTTTTTGCATTGTTCTATTCTTTTTTAATTCAAACTTTCTAACAATAATCACATGGGCACGGTTACTTTCTACTTCTGGCAGAGATGGTTATGACCATAGATATGGATAAAAGAGAATTTACATACAATTTTCAAAGGTATGCAACTCCAAATGTGAAGGGGTGAAACCAAAGACATAAAAGGGTAAAGCATTCATTCCGGTCTGGGTAAAACTACAGACATAAAGACGTATAATTTAAGATTAAAATACAGTTCAACAAAGACAAAGGATACAACTTAAAAAGTTTTAAGTTCCCAAACTATAAAGGCACGACTTTGTTGCTCTAATGGGATGAATGTTAGCTTGAAATCTCACATACCATCACAGAATTGTTACCTTCAATATAAAGTGAACATACAGTTTTCAAAATACATAGAAATCAAGATTAAGCACAGCCAAATACTATGTTTATGACGTATTCCATAAAGCTATATTTTAGATATATAAAGTAAAATGGTAGCACAATCTTACTTTTGAACTAACAAAAAATTTGACCTGAACAACATTTAAAGAAATTTACTTGAGTAAATGGTCTTTGAAAGCCTTTAACATCTTGACAAACTGAAAGTAAGAAAAATGAGATTATTTGATAAAAGATCAAAATAAAGCCCAACAGAAGATCAAATGTTGGATGAAAGAATGTTAAACTCCCAAAACCATTTTTCAAGATCTTGAAAAGATTTTACAATATAAAAAGATGTTTTGTTCCAAGAGGAGAGCCGCGAGAGAGCCGAGCTGCATGCATTTCTAGGGTTTCCAGTTTTTCTCACACCACATTCTCTTGAAGAGTGTGTGGGATAGATTGCTTCTGTATCCTGATTAGGCCCAATGCATTTACTCCATCATAGGCAGATTTATTTTCCTTTATAATGCCTCCTACTTCAATTTTCAACTTCAACTTTTGTTGAAGCTGTTGAAGCAAGAAATGGCGCCTGTAGCGAACAAACACCCTCGAAAGTTCATTCCCAAGTGTTCCACGAGGTAATTCATCCCCCGACCTTGTTATTCCTTTTGAATGATTTCAATCAAGCCTATGCATGGCTAGAGAGTTACACCTTGATAGGGCATTTTTTGGGTCGTATCCTTTCTGATTTTGTTCTTAAGAATTGGATTGATCAATATTGACGCCCTTACGGCATCTAGGTTGAGCATGTGAAAAACCTCACCAAGGTTTTTTTCATTTTCGTTTCTCAAACCCTTCCAAAGTGCAACAAGTCCTCACCAAAGGTCCTTGCTTTGTTCATAGCAATCTCCTTGTTTTCAAACCATGGTATGGGGATTTAATGTTTCCAATGATGTTTCGCTAGTTGCTCCAGTCGGGATTGAGTTCCCAAGGCTCCCTCTAGCTATATCGCCTTTTTTGCGTAATCTTGCTTCGCTTGTAGGAGAATTTGTGTGTGATGAACCAGCCCGTTTCTATGCAGCTCAGCCAACCAAGCAAATGTGTGTCAAAGTGGACCTTGCCAAATCTTTGAAAGATTACATTATTATTTAGATAGGGGATACTCTTCTCCATCAAAGGGTTGTGTATGTCAACCTCCCCAACACTTGTTACAGGTGTCAATCGGGGTGTCACAAAATTAGAGATTACCCATTGATGGCCCACAAATTTAAAGCCAAAGGGCCATCTCCTACTGCTCCAACTTCCACTACTTCGGCTCAACCTGCTAAGGGGAACCAAGAGGAATGGCAAACAATGACAAGAAAGAAAGGCAAAGGGAATAAGCCTACCAGTACAAGCCAACCCTCTTCAAGTTATGCCCAAGTAGTAGCTCTCAAGACGCCCCTAGAGTTGAAAACTCCCTCTTTGCAACCTTCATCTATTTCAAAGGAAAGATATATCAAATGATGAAGGCCTTCCCCCTATGTCTTTGTTATGACCCAAAATAGAGGTCTCTTGATTTATACTAAATTACTCAAATCCAAATATGCTTATCTCTTCAAATTACTTAATACAATCAGATCTGAGATAAATACTAAACTATGCATGCAATTCATCCAAAAAATGCTTATTCTAGCTCAACACATTTCATTCAACCATGCATAAATATCTCAAAAACTCAAATGATGCCCTAGGAGTGAGAAGTCCTCCTTAAAGGGGTGAAATAGCAAGATAAAAAATATATTTTAATATTTTGTGAATAAGAAATGAGAGAATTACAAGCCTCAAAGTGCCCTAGAAATGTGACGTCCCTCCAAGGAGCTTTATTAACCAGTTCAATTGAAGATCTGAAATCAAACCGTCTCTCTCTAGCTGGAAATCCAATGTAAAATTCTCTCAACAACAGTAGATGATGCACCAGGGCTTCCAGAAGTAGATTGTAGCAAGAGGAATTCAAAGAAAGGGGAAAGGGGCACCAGGACCACGCAATAGTGTTGGCTAGAATAAGCTTGAGGATGCCAACCTC
>Ga0181473_100307_pt1 | contig 11343 bp, 10 predicted proteins | sample In2P11_FD_119089 | JGI IMG/M metagenome (GOLD analysis project Ga0181473, IMG submission 119089) | Clean room microbial communities from NASA Spacecraft Assembly Facility at Jet Propulsion Laboratory, Pasadena, California, USA -... ... | reverse complement strand
TCTTCATCAAATCCAAACGATAGAGCTTTGGTGGCAAATGCTCGAGCAGCAAACGTATCGGTCACACTCTTCTTTTTTGACGGGGGGCTCCAGTCGGGACGCGCAAGAGAGTGTGATGATGACGGGAAATCCCCCCCATTTCGGTCGAGCTCTTCATGATAAGATTCGCGTGCCTGGTGTGAGAACATAGCTCCAGCAGTGATTAATTGCCGTATAAACGGAGTTGGATCATGGTGTTTTCTGGCTAGATGACGCATGAATGGTGCAATTTCGTCGAATGATGATGGAAGGTCTCCTCGGGCAATGAGGAATTTGTGAAGGAGGAAAGCATCATCAATGCGCTCCTCTTCCCACAAATCACGAATTGCTTCGTCGTAGATCTTTGCAGCAGGCACATTTAGATAGAATGAGCAGAATTGCTTGAGCTGTTTGTAGTCTTGAGGTCTAAAAGTCTTGTAAAGGTCCGTAATACTGGCTTGTTCATGTATTTGTTTCTTTCGAAGGTAGAAACACATATACGCAGCTTGGTGTTCTTGGTCGCACCTCAGAAGGGTACTGATAACTTCTGTAAATAACTTAGGTCGATTCCAAGCAAGTCCATTGTCTTCACAAAGCAGTTTCAAGAATGTGAGGTCGTGAGCCTCAACAGCGGCCGATAACAGCTTCTGCCAAAGATTTGTTGTGACAACATCCTCCGACTCCAGCTTGACAGGCTTGCCTCTATACTTCATGCCACGCCAGATAGTTTTAGCGCCTTTCAAGCCGAAGTGCTGTAGTTGGTAGTCAAGCAAGATATCCCACAACTCCAAATCTGACCGAAATTGCCTATCAACTAAGCAGCTCCCAAGTCCCTTGATCGTATACAGACTGCTCTGACGCTGTAGATCAGCTACACTAAAAATGCCATACCGGCGGGCGCGAATCAGCAAGCTGTTTTCCGTCTGCAAAAATGTTTCATTTGGACCAGTAATTGATGTGTTGGCAGTTGAAGAAGCCGCTGATGGAGTTTGTAGATTCCTGCATGGTTGAATAGGGAGTCTCGTCCAAACTGCCGGTCTAGCGATATTTCTTGCCAGTGCACCTCGCAGACTCGTGAATGAAAGGCGAGTGATGCCACATGTTACCGTTTGCATCAACAAAGCATGGGAAGAAAGGATGTGAGATGCACGATCTGGATTTGATGAAGAGGAGAGGAACGATGCAAAGCGATGCAAGTCAAGATTCAGAAAGGGAAGCTTGTCAATTTACGGAAAGGTTTCGTCACGTGAGTGTGCCGGAGCTCTCCTGCGGTTTAACGTGAAAGCTGCAGATTAAAGCACACCACCTATTTCAGCACTCGCTGTACTCCTGCACTGTCTCTACAAACTCGCTCAGCAACTGTCAAGATGTTCCAACCGACTACCGCACGACTGATGCAGGCGACGCGAGCCCAGCTTTTCCGACCTGGAATGAACAACCAGTGGGGGTATGTGCATCACCAACTCACCACAAAACCCAACTGCCACGACTGTTGGGAAGGAATAGGCCAGTACTGACCGATACAGTTTCGTATTCCGAGAGAACCGTGTGCCATATTACCAGAGATTAATGCAGAGACATGATGGCAAGAGAACATGGTGGAAGGTCAGTCACATCTTTACCCTCGACATGCCTAGCTGGGAAAGACCGAAATTTGTTACTTCATACCTGCTCAGGTCGCAGACCGCTCCGGGTTGATTCGACAAGTGATAGTCTAGATGCATGGCTTCGTTTGGCTCAAACTGATCAATGTGAATAGTCTCACCGATCCCCATACCTCCTTTACCCATACTACACGCTTCTATGGGGTAGCTTCGGTGCTTCAGTCTACGGTATCATGCGAATGATTTTCGGTCACAAGACTTGGTATTGAACTGCAGGGCCGGACGATGCTTGAATCATGGGATGTTCTGTAAATACGGCGTATGAATCTGCATTGGTCTCTACAAAATACATACATAGATACAGATTCCTCAATACGATGAAGCTGCTGCTCTCTTTTTCAGATCCGTTCATCGCATCCACCAGCTGCAGAAGCAAGCCGTCTTTCGACCTACAGCGCTGGCGAGTTAAGAACTTTCGGTGATAAATGGCGGAATCGGCCACATGGTCCACACGAAGAACTGGCGAATCTGTTAGCTGTCTCAACTTCAACCAGAAGAGCTGAATATCCGATCAATCAGAATTTTGATGACCTGAATTTGTTGAAATACATTGTGATCGAGGTCTAAGTTGACAGGCGCGGCACATTCTGAACCTCGAAGTGCCATTTAAAACGAATATCAAGCATGCAGCCTCCGTAGCGATACTCCTTCGATCATCACTGAATCGCTGTCCGAGGTTTGCTCTTTGAAGCTGCCATGCCTATTCATGCTCTCGACGTGCCCCCAAGCTTAAGATTTTGCTGGCAATTCAGTGGAACCGGAGAGAAAACTACGAGGGAATCATGTTTAGCGAAGCACTGACAAGGCACGTGAAGCCACTGATGGCTATTACAATAGGTCAGTCGAGTCCCTTGTTCGACTCTTGTAGCAGAACTCCATTGACACGTGATTGAGTATGACAAATTCAACATTACAACCTACTTTATTGAGTTTTATACCTCGAAATCTCTGTTTACGCCAGGTAAACCCAGATCAATGTGGAATATCTGAAGATCATGTGAACCGCGCAACTGATGCTGTGCTCAAACAGGTGTTGAATTTCGATGTAACGTCAGGCCGCCCGAGCAGCGCGATATGTGGACACTTATCTCGAACGTGATATAGTGTCTTCTTATGCCGTACCACAACAGCGGTGCTTATCACCAGGTGCCATACACTCCAGACTCTTCATTTGCGCAACGTGCACACTGTCATTATGTCGCTTCGACTCAAGGCCTGTACTCCAGCTGACTTTCCAAAACTGGTTGATACCGAACGCCTCGCCTTCGCGGATAACCCCTTCACCCCAATACTCTTTCCCGGCCCGTTCCCACCGGGGATAGCAGAGTTCCGCGTCCAGGAACTTGCTGCCAGTCTCGAAGACTCGACCACGTTCTGGCTCAAGGTACGTAACAAAGCAAGTGCTACAGTCATACACTCAACATCACTTCAGGTGGTGGATACAGCGTCGGAGAAACCGGACGAAGGTGTCGCCTTTGCAAAATGGAATGTCTACAAGGATGCACCACCTAGTCCAAGCCTCAACAGAAGCTTTGGAGAAGGATGCAACATACCTGCGTGCGAAGCTCTAGCGGGGTGGCTAGCGGAACGAAGAGGAAAACTATTAAGCGACACAAAATGTGTTTGTAAGTCATTCTCGACTGGGCTCTGTATCGAGTCTTTAGAAGCGGTCTTATGCAGAAGCGCAATCGGAAAACAAAAACCTGACGCTGACAGATCTACACTTCCTTGTCACAGATCCAGTTTATCAAGGTCGAGGTGCTGGAGGTCTACTTGTGCAATGGGGTGTCGACAAGGCGAAAGAACTAGGTCTACCCGCGTACGTTGAGAGCACCATCAAAGCCCATAGCCTATACAAGAAACATGGATTTGAGGATATCGAGCTGCATGAGGTTGACTTGAGCCAATATGGAGCCAAAGAACCGCATCGGACGTGGGCTATGATGGCGAACAAACAGTAAGCAAAGGCGCTCTATACAGCTGATCAAGACAATATTTGCATTTCTATCATTATAGGGAGTCGTGCTCGTTGGGATAGGATTCTGGCCCATTATATGGTGAAAAATTCACCTAGAGTCTGTCCCCCGTGTGCAAAGGCGTTGCCAACGATATCGTGAGGACATAAATCACACATCTGAGACTGAACTCAGCACAAGATGTGCTCGTCGGCTCATGTGATCCATAACTTACAATATGGAGCGCGTAACACTGCCATCCCCATCCCATGCAGTGCCGATGGAAGGTATCTGTCTTGGGAGGAGTCTGTCAAGTCTGTGTAAAGCACGTCTCGGCGGACTTGCCCTTTGTGGCGTACCATGTCCCTTGCAGGGATTCAGGTGACACAAAGTCAAAACGAACATGTTTTCTGCTTTCTCGACAGACTCGCGTGCCAGAACTGAAGCACTTGCGTTGCAGACTAAGATGATGACCTTTTCCGATATTTACATCGTTCTGTTGATTTTCGCCAACGAACCTCCTAAGGCTTACGCAGTATGCGTGCGTACTGCGCTGAGCTATCTTACAGTCTCGTCTTCAATCTCGACTCGACGTGATGAGGAACGCCTGATCATGCAAACCCATGCAACAACTGACAGCTGCTTTTACAATTTGTCTCAGCCCTTCACGTAAAGTCAGGGTTGTCACGAGGATCACAATGTGTGTTAACAGCCACCAAAGGTCTTAGTGGGTAAGAAGTAGGCCTGATCCGGGGACAACAATCTTTCTATTGCAACTCAACACTACATTTAGTTCGATCATTACACATGCCCACTGCAACCATGTCAGTGTTCCTGCACTGCAAGCGCGTGAAATTCGTTCCGAAGCTGAACTGTTGCCGATGAAATTGGCTATGAAGAAGGGAAGCCCGTAATCTCCAGTCACAACTTTTTCACCTTCAAGACTCTGCTTGCAACTTGCTTCATTAATCTATCCGCTCGGGTCGGCCTGCCCGATAACCAGAGATGCTGCTTGAACGTTTCTGGACCAGCCTCACCACCGTGTTAGGCTGGTTAACACTTTCGACCTTCAGTGGCGATGATGCTCGACAGCAAGCTCTTGGTCTCCAGGATGAGATGGCAGCTGATATCTCTACGCTGATGGGAGCATCCCCGATCTTCTATCCTCCTGGTGGCAGCCCCCATACCAACTTCACTTGCGATTATACCAGAATGGGTCCTGGATGGAAATCTTGCTCGCGACCAGAGAACAGAGCATGCTGGCTACGACACACTGATGGACGCGAGTTTAACATCAACACTGACTTCGAGAAACATACCCCAATGGGCATCGATCGTTATTACACACTTTTCGTCAATGACAGTTAGGTAGCCGCAGACGGACTCAACTTCACTGCTACCAAATTATTCAATGATTCACACCCCGGACCATGGATTCAAGCCTGCTGGGGAGATGTAGGTAGGCATGGTCCTTCTCATATGCGTACAGTACTAACGCAAGCCAATACAGAGAGTCCACGTTACGGTTGTCAATAACATGGCTTACAATGGTACAAGCATCCACTGGCACGGCATCAAACAGAACCAGACCATGCACATGGATGGTGTCAATGGAGTAACGCAATGCCCTATTGCACCAAAGGACAGTATGACCTATATCTCCAATACAACCCAATATGGAAGCACATGGTATCACAGCCACTACTCTGTCCAATACTCGGACGGTCTTCAAGGCCCAATCTCGATTCATGGGCCGTCTTCAGCTCCATATGATGAACCCAAAGCACCATTGCTGATGACCGACTGGAGTAAGTTTTGGCTATTCATATCTCAATCTAAACCGCTACATGTTTTTGATTTCATCTACGATCATTGACCACGAAAAACAGATCATATTAGCAGTTTTCAAATCCTCAATCAGGACCCGAAAGTTGCCGATCAACTAAAGAAAGGCACAATCTTACTCAATGGCCGGGGGAACGCCTCAGACTTTGGATACACACCTGACAAAAGCGCCAATATTATGTCTCACTACCAGATAACCTTTGAGCCACGAAATCACAGCACGACTGTGAGAGCTAAACGTTATCTGCTCCGTCTGATTAACACTTCATTCGACACCACTTTCGTCTTCTCTGTCGACAACCATTGGCTTCAGGTGATAGGTGCCGACTTTGTGCCCATTGAACCTTACTGGAACACATCTGTGCTGGTTGGGATAGGCCAAAGATACCATATCATAGTTGAGGCAGATCCAGACTTCAGCTTCAACAATGGCACATACAACAATTCCATGCCAGATCCACAAAGTGGCAACTTCTGGATTCGAACTTGGACTGCGGACAATTGCGGTAGGCCACCTGGTAACGGGTCAATCGGGTATGAAAGAACAGGTATTGTTCGTTATAACCACGACGATACTGCCCTGCCGCATAGCAAACAGTGGCCGGATTCTTTAATTTCCAAACGTTGTTCGGATGAAACCTATTCATCCTTGGTTCCGAAGGTACCGTGGTATGTGGGACCGGCTGCCAACCGTCAGAATGGCCACAATGGGGAGCAGTACAATGTCACTTTTAAGCCGACAGGCGTTACGGCACCTTGGCCTCATGCACTGATCTCGTTCGAACCAGAAAATGCTGCACCGCTCAGCTGAACTCCACTTCGAATCAACTATAGTGACCCAACCTTCTTCCACTTGAGTAACTCCTCGTTCAAATGGCCCAGTGAGTGGGTCGTCCTACCCGAAGACCACAGCGAAGACAAGTGGGTAAGTCTGCACATGCTATAGAGCTATGGCACAATCCGGGTTTGATGTTTGTCACTAACATGACTGTATCAGGTCTATCTTGTCCTTGTAGGAAAATTTGCCACGGCGTTTGGTGCTCATCCAGTAAGTACAGAGCCTTCCGTCTACGATACCTGCCGCTTTGTCTAGTGACTGACTTGCGGAAGATCCATCTCCATGGGCATGATTTCGCTATCCTGCAACAAGAAGAGAGCATGGAGTTCAATGCGTCAACCTACAAACCAAAGTTTGACAACCCACCAAGACGAGATGTTGTTCTCCTGCCAACAGACGGATTTGTCGTGATAGCATTCAAGACTGACAATCCTGGTACCTGGCTAATGCACTGTCACATCGCCGCTCACGCAAGCTTTGGTTTGGCTGCTCAAATCGTGGAGAGACAACGCAGTGCTTCTGCTCTCTTTCCAGACAACGGCAAGGACGTGAAGGAAGCTAGACGTGTATGTCAAAATTGGGATAAATGGGTTTCTAATTGTAGGAATTGGTGGCCACAAGACATAGACAAGAAGGGAGTGTTTCCGGCCTGTCAAAACACCGATTTGAAGAATCCTTTCTATACTTTCAGAGATGACTCTGGCATCTGAGGAGCTTATGGTATGAGGCACTGGTAGTGCTGGCTTGTGTAAGGACGGCGAGGGGAGTTTGAAGCTTGGCACTGTACGGAATATGGAACTATACCTACCTAGATAGCTACTTGCGCCACTCGTGATGCAGATGAAATGACATACAAACACTTACGGTGAGTTCACGATGATGCTTTGGGCTTAAGTTCACACTACCGCAGTTCAGTTCCATGCTATCAGCCTGGGTGATTACGGGTTGAGTCTGCATGCGCCTCCGAAGCGTGCCTTCCCTGCACTCTTGGCATGCATGCTGTTCCGGAGGGTTAGTATTAGTTCTGTCTTGAGAATGCATTGCTCGCTCGCTCTTTCTCTTATCTGCTCGCATCCTACAGCAGAACACCATAGCGAAAGTTAAAGAGAGAACTCAATCCTAATCTCTGCCGACTGCTGCCATGTATACCATTCGTTATTGCGTGCAGCCTGAACGGGACGATCAGGCTGAAATCTGCCTTGCCAGTCCTGAAGCGTTTCTTGTGGTGGCTGTACACAATTCATAAAGGTCTGGCTTCTACGTTCACATTGATAGCAATCTTGACTTTGATGGCATCCATCCCGATTGACATAGTTACCCATCCTGGAGCACATTTCACCAGCTGGTGAAGAAGGAACCGCCATACTCCAACAGAGCACAATGTTCAATTAGTTCACTCTGGCCCTTCACCGACCAGGCGGAACAACACCACTGGATCAGCTATATGAGTATCGAACTCCAATGGACGCTTCGTTCCCGGCAAGCAAAAGCATTGTATACAGCACATTGCCGCTGCCCACTACTGATAGCCTGCGGATCCTCCGTATCAAGTCTGACAGTCACACCTCAAGTATCGAATGCGACCTTCTTGTAGCAGAACTATCGAAGGTTAAAGGAACCTAAACTGCGTTATCGTATACATGGGGCTCTTCGGAAGACCAACAAGTCATCTACGTCAATGACTATCATTTGTTCGTGCGTCGAAATTTGTTTGCCTTCCTTTACAGAATTTGAGAGAATGACGCGAATCTCTTGGTATGGGAGGACGCAATTGGTATTGATCAGCAAAGCTACAAAGAGAGGAAACCTAAGGTGAAGCTCATGAACAGTATCTGTGCCAAAGCCACATGACTCTGGCTTGGTGCATCAATCGTGGAGGACTGACGAATCTGACAAGCACAGCGGATGATCAGACACGGAAACTGATGGCTCGTTCACCATATTGCCACACGAATACCTTGCTTGCAATCTTCGAGAACAAACACTGGACGTGGACCTGGAGTTTGTAGGGAGTTCTGCTCGCAAGCGAGGTTTGCGTTCGATATGGCGTTGATGGCTTTTGCCGGGAAGAGTGGACTCAACTTTGCAAGAGGCTTTCAAAGGTTTCTGGATCAGCCGAATCACGGTGCCTGCGCCCTTTTTCAGAGAGCACTAGACAACAGCGACAAGGTGTAACAGCTCCTACGCATGCCCTACGGACCGTTATGCAAGCTCGACGCACTAGAGATCTTTGACTTTTCGAGCGATCCAGATACGCCACGAATTACCCTAGTTGGGGTGCCGTGGTACTAGTGAATTTCACGACCAAGGATGGACATCAATGCGTCCAATGGACTTTGAAGCGACAATACGGCAACGCAACCACAGCAGAGCTGTACTTCATAAGCACGCTCATGGGTTCGTATTGTTGGGCGCCATCGGCCTGTCTAGCAAATGAACATGTACAGACATGGCCAACTCCTTTGAAAATGACGATTTATGGATTGAGCTGACATTACATTGGCGCCGTGCCATCAAATTGTTTGGCCGTATGGTGGCTGTTCGGCTCGAGCACTCAGCGCCTAAGACAAGGTCAAGTCCTAACACTGAGCAGGATTATTTGGAGGCTGCAGGCGGGAGGGGTAACAGTACATTTCAGCTCACCTTTTCGGTAGACGCCACCAAAGCTGATTTCTGTCGATATACCCGAATCAGTCGAAGCTAGACACAAAGATGTGTAGCCTTACAGTTCAGCTGAGATGCAGGACTGTCTCACACCGTTGTGCATTGCTCAATTGGGAAACCTCAACGGTCTCTCCTCAATGAGCTAAACCGCATTGAGTAAGCTCGGGGTAAGCGCGAACGGTCCGCGAAGTTAAACCCCAGTGTACAGTATATCACTTTGAATCTTGCCATCACCACTTTCACATAAATGAGTTGTAGCGAGGGCAGGGATCACTCATGGCTGCTAGTAATGAAGATGAAGGAGTCCTACGAACCATCTGGACTTGCTGTGAGGCTACCCGGCGAAGCTACCTCTTGCTTACTAGCCATCCGAAGTTTTACTCAATCATACCTCACCATTCCTGCTCGTTAATCATCTCAGAGTAGTTATTTTGCTTCGTTTTTTGAAGTCGGAAGTTCACACAAGCTAGATATTGTGAGCTAGGATTGGGTGTCGCTTGCATCCTCGAACTCAGGTGGGTTGGGTGTTTTAGGAAATGACGACCCTAGGCGAAGTCAGTAACGCCTTTGAGTAGGTATGTCGATGACAGGGGTCTCAAGAATTTTCGCATAGCTCATCGGCGGATCACTCCCTTTCGTGAAGAGTAATGAAAGCCAGTCATGTTCGTAGCGAGCTAATTGCTACCAATGAGTGTGCAGATCGGACTGGTAAACTACTGCTGACTCGATGGTTGGTACATGGTTGTTGGTCTCCACTAACACACGTTGGTCAGTGCTGGGGCTGCTCTCGTCTCGAATGCTTGTCCCTTGCTGCGTGTGAGGTGACAGCAAGAGGACCAGCGAATAGGTCAAGCCAGTGTAGACACGAAGGACAACATTTGAACTTTGTGGACAGCTGTGTTATGTGCAACGAAATGCACAGCTGTGGTAACCCCGGCGTCAACTAAGAGTCCAGAAACTTGTGGAGAGATGTGTCAAGGCACCGCGCTGGGAAGGTGTGGCAATACTCACTCGAACTGATCTATAAAAGACGTCTCCGTGTCGTGTCGTGGTGTTTCATTCTTGTTTATCATTCTCCGTTCAACTCTACTACAAAGAGATCTTCCGACACTTTCATACGTTAGCACATACTTTGCTCAGCATTCTCTCCACGCAATGGACGCATTGTCCCAAGGCAGACTTCGAGCTGCAGCATCTTCTACCTTGATAAATGGTACAAATCAATCCGGTCAAGCAGGAAGCCAGCTGTTGACTAACGGGAACGTTAATTCTTCAAAGACGAACAGTGCTTTGGACGTCCTACGATCAAAGATCAATGCTGGTGATCATTCTGGCGTCGAGGAGCTTTTTCGGTCGCTTCTGCAAGACCAGAAGAATTCGACGACTGCCGGTGAGAAGTCACCACAAACCGCGAACGCTCCGCCCGATGCTGCATCAGGGAAGACTTTTTCCGGACCATATCCAAATCCGCAATCAGATACTGCTAAGGCCTTAATGCATATCACCAGTCTCGGTAGTACCATTATCAACTCTTTCGACGAGCCAGTCGCTGCTGTCGGTCGTCCTCCAGTCTTACCAACAACCACAGGTGTACATGGCTCGGACAGTCCGCGAGCAGCTGCGGCTGAAGCGAGTGTGATCGCCGTCGATGCTACTGCCCCAAAATTCCAAAGTCATGCCGATCTATGGCAGAGGATGATCGATGCAGGTCGCAGTGGCTCGCCACTGACAGTGAATGGTCAGGTTCTTAATGACCCTTCCCTGATCACTGTTGATGCCAACAATGAGCTGGTCCCATTGCCGCTATCGATGGCAGTAGATGCTCAGTCCACGACTCATCCTCTCACAGACAAGATCAAACCTGTGACGTTCGCCCCTTTTGCTAGATCAACCAGCGGGTCTGCTGTTTACATTGTCAATTCTACTATTGAGATACCTCATATCCTGCTGAAGCAGAACTTGGTATCCAACGAGTCAAACACGGTCCCTCAAGGGTTTGTTCTTGCAGGTACAACCATGTTGTTCGGCGGCAAGGTTGAGGCTCAACGATGCACCTTCCATGGTGCTGTAGGTGATGATAAGGCTGAATTGGCTGTGATTTCTCACTCACCTATCGCAATGGACGATCTCACCCAAGCTTCCGGCTTCTCACTTGGGAAGCTTGTATTGCAGCATCCATCTTTCCAAGTCTTTTCTAAGCCTACTGCAGCTGGTAAGAATGCAGGATTATGGCTTGAGGCGGCAATCACTCTCGATGGACCTCTTGCCGAGACCAATTCAATTTTGAAAGACATCCTCGCCAGGGATCTGCCATTCCTTGACATCTCCGTACAGCTAGGCGGATATCAAGGTCTTGGTG
>Ga0181473_100304_pt1 | contig 11372 bp, 4 predicted proteins | sample In2P11_FD_119089 | JGI IMG/M metagenome (GOLD analysis project Ga0181473, IMG submission 119089) | Clean room microbial communities from NASA Spacecraft Assembly Facility at Jet Propulsion Laboratory, Pasadena, California, USA -... ... | reverse complement strand
ACGCTATTCCTTTCACACCGCTGGCGAATTCAACCATTTCCCCCGCTTGAATCTGGTTCAATCCATAGACACGTGCTATCCCGTCTCCAACTGAGACCACTCTACCAATTTGATCAACTTTGAGAGTGGTGCTATAGTTGGTAATTCTTTGTTCCAATAGAGTAGTGAGTTCCGTGTCGTCGAATAGAGAGCGAAAATGGAGAAAGGAGAGGAATCTGGGCGGCGGGCAGGCATTACTCATATAACAGGGTAAACGTGTTTACTGCCCCACTCCTTTGAACGTTCCACCCTGAAATCTACACAACTCGAATTCGAGGAATTAATAAGGCATGCGCCTACTTATGAATCAAGAAATGAATAGGGCGCTTTCTTTCAATAAGAATTGTCTCGCTCTCAAATGGATAGTAGGAGGTGAAAGGTGCTGCCAAATCCGCCCACCTCCCACATCCTATTCCGAGATAGTGATCGAGCATATACGTTAAAGGCCCCTTCCACCACGAGCGATATGAGGGTACTACTAAATGGATGGATGCTTGCTCGCCCCTGGGAATATAGAGGACCTTGATAGACGCCGGGGATTGAAAGCAATAAGCCACGGGAGCATGGGGGAAAGAAACCACAATCGCTTAAATAGTAATAATGGGGCGGGGAAACAAATAAAAGAAGGAGATCTGGTCAAGCGAACTGGATCTATTGTGGACGTTCCCGTGGGGAAGGCCCTGTTGGGTCGTGTGGTCGATGCGTTGGGAGTCCCTATTGATGGAAAAGGGGCACTACAGGTCGATAAGGGCGCCGAACGAAGACGTGTCGAAGCGAAAGCCCCTGGGATTATTGAACGCAAATCTGTGCACGAACCCCCGCAAACAGGCTCGAAAGCGGTGGATAGCCTGGTTCCTATAGGTCGTGGTCAACGAGAACTGATCATTGGGGACCGACAAACTGGGAAAACCGCTATAGCTATTGATATCATATTGAACCAGAAGCGCTCCCACCTACGTTCGGGCACCTCTGATAGTGTTTATCGCGTCTATGTGGCGATTGGACAGAAACGTTCGACCGTGGCGCAATCGGTTCAAATTATCGCGGAAGCGGATGCGTTGGGATATACCATAATCAATGCAGCCACCGCTTCGGATCCTGCTCCTCTCCAATTCCCGGCTCCATATTCTGGGTGTGCCATGGGAGAATATTCTCGTGATAATGGAATGCACGCATTAATCATCTATGATGATCTGAGTAAACAGGCGGTTGCCTACCGACAAATGTCATTATTGCTACGCCGACCCCCAGGCCGTGAGGCTTCCCCGGGGGATGTTTTCTATTTACACTCCCGTCCATTAGAAAGAGCTGCAAAACGATCGGACCAGACCGGCGCGGGCAGTTTGACTGCCTTGCCTGTGATTGAGACACAAGCCGGAGACGTTTCAGCCTATACACCTACCAATGTTATCTCCATCACAGATGGACAGATATGTCTGGAAACAGAGCTCTTCTATCGCGGGATTAGACCTGCCATTAACGTTGGCTTATCTGTCAGTCGTGTTGGGTCTGCCGCTCAGTCGAAAGCGATGAAACAGGTATGCGGTAGTTTGAAACTCGAATTGGCGCAATACCGTGAAGTGGCCGCGTTTGCTCAATCCGGGTCAGACCTCGATGCTGCGACTCAGGCACCATCAAATAGAGGGGCTAGGCTTACAGAAGTTCCGAAGCAACCCCAATATTCACCACTACCTATAGAAAAACAAATTGTAGTTCCCTATGCTGCTGTCAAGGGGTTTTGCGATCGCATGCCACTAGACAGAATATCCCAATATGAGAGAGTTATTTTGACTGATCTGGATAATCAACCACAATCACTAAACGAAATCGTGGAGAGGGGGAAGTTAACAGGTGAAATTGAGGATCAGCTCAATACATTTCCCAAAAGCATTTCTCAGAAGCTATGACGACGGGAGGGAGCAAAAGCAACCATACGAAATTTCTCGTAGAACTGATCCGAGAAGTCTTGGTTACGTGCTCCCTATTCATAGCCCTGTATCTAATAACCAGGGGTTCTTTATCCGTATATTCTTCATTTCCTACTCTTATTATTTAAGCGGGGCCTCCCTACTATTATTATTTGAAGGGTGATCGATGCCCTACTTATTGTATATAGAAAAGGGCGGGCCCCTAAATGAATTTCTTCATTTCTCATGAATAGGCGGGGGTCTCGACCTACCTTATCGAGCCGCTCCCCTTAAATAATCGAGAGGGGGACTTCGAAGAGGATATTCTCCTAATCGAGGAGGGCGCCCAGGCCCCTGAGCCGGAGGAAGCCCCCCCCCGATCCACCGCATGTTCCCCACTTCGATCCGCCAGACACATTAATCTCGAGTAGGAGATTCAGTCTGGCGTAAACAGAGAGAGAGCAGCCCCGGCACTGTATAATAACGCGCATTTTGGAGAGAGTATGCGCTTAAAGAATAATGATTCTGCTTGCGTCGCTTCAATCGTTCACCTATCGAATTCGAGAAATTACCCTATTATGGGAACCCCTGCATGCGCCTACTCCTAAATTAATGAATTAATAGGGAATTTCCCGTATATTATTGATTCGGGGGCGATGATGGTGATAGGGGGGTTTCCAATCATTTCTAGTAGGGGCGTGTGGGCTGTTGGACGCAGTTTAATAGATTCATTTCTTTTCCGAACTAGCTAGAATGATGAATGGCCAGAGCAGTCTATCTCTTATGCCCCCTTTTCATACAATCGATTCGGGGGCGAAATGCCCCGAATGGTGAAATGTTTCTCCCCGGTTCGATGATAATAATAGCAGGGGCCCGAATTCATTCATGAATTTCTAATAAGAAACCCGGGTATATTCTTCTTTATGGAGAGTTGTTGTCAATCCGGGAGAATCGTTTTCAGGCAATTTGATGTCTGCCGTATCGTAATAGTAGGGGGCTTTCGTTCCCCGAGAATAGGAATCAATGTCCCTCTCTCCCCCCCCATAAGGAATGAGAAAGCGCTTTCTAATCCAATCCAATCTAATCTAAAGGCTCGCTTATTCCATGGTGTCTCGGCTAGCAACTCCGTTTAGGTTTCTCGCCTTGCTTAAATAATAGTAACTTGGTCCTGGGGAATGTAGTGTTGCCAAAAGCCGTCACAGCTTCTAATTCGTTTTGAGGCGGAAGAGGAATTCCCCTACTTCAGTTGGGATGCCGCTCGCTAGAATTTGTTTCGGAAAGAGGGCGGGTTATCGCACACATTGGCAGCACCTTTCCTCTCCCTATCTCCGGCGAGTGCTAGGGAAGTCGGATGCACTTAAGAGTTTCCCTCTTTAGTAAAGGTTTCCCCAGCTGTTTGAAAAAGGTAGGTCTTCAGGAAGTTGATCTTGCTTCAGAGTGTGCTCAATCGTGCGTCCAGAAGAAGGTTGGTCTTGCAGGTTGCTCTTCGACTTAGCTCGACCTCGAATGATAATAGTAGGGGGCCAACCTATTCTATTTAAGCCCCCGCATGGGGAAAAGCATGAAGCGGTTTCGAGCTCCAGTCAATCCGTTCCCTCCCCATGGAATGAACAAGCGGGGTCGGGTTTCGGGCAAGAGGGAATGCAACCACCGCTCCCCACTCTATCTATTATTCAAGGTGGTTTTCACGTATGGGAAGAACAACTCGACCTTTCCTCTCTCGTTGGCAAGAGCTTCAATCCACTCCCGATGATGGGAGCAGCCATGAGAACTGTACCCTAATGAACCCCGGCCTACCATTCCCTGCAAGCTTTCAATAGTGGGGGTGGGGGGGCGGGAATGGGAACGGGAATAAAGCACTATGAAAATGGTATCGTCATATCCCGGGATTCTTTAATGAATGGGCACTAAGATCACTTTCCACGTATATGATAGTGGGATCTGCTTCCCCCTATCATTATTCAAGCTGGCATTCCGCTTATCAATCCAGCGGCGTGATACGGCAGGCAGGCTACTGATCAGCTGGCCCACCACGACTACCTCCCCCTTCTTCTCCCTGGAAGCGAGAAACAACGGAAACCTGAATCAGAGCAGTTTAGTATCGGTATGGGCGCCTGAAATGAATAGTAATAGGGGCGGGCACTTTATGATGTTTCAACGTGTCACAGATCCAGCTTTTGCCTCTGATTAATAGCCCACACCTAACCCGGCCATGAATGTGTTTCTCTCCCAACCCATTACCACCCATTATCAGGCTGTAATGTTTGGGATGATCATGCTCTTGTTTGCCCCTGCAACCGCGGATCCGAATGATGAATAGGAGTGCACGGAAACAAGCCTTGTGGATGGGGTTTCGACCGATAACCCAGCTCAACAAACCGAGAATCGATTTGGGCCCGTATATAGCAATTGTGCCTACTATTACTATTCAAGGGGGCACTTGTGGAACTCCTAATTGTTGATGCTTCGACTCCAGGTTCCGATAAACCTAGAAAGATTTTGTTTTGGTAACGACACTTGAATAATCGAGGAATAGGGGGGCTGGGCGTACTCGATAGAAGTTGTGCCAATCACTATCGATGCAGGAGGCAGGGTGACTCACTTAACAAGTGGGGTTTCCTCACCCCGTCGTAGGGGCAGGTTGGGCATCCCTCTCTCTCTCTCCTCAAAGCAGGTTAATCGCTTTCTATTGTTTAAGGGGCTGGTTAATCAGGTATGCTGGGTTGGGTGGTAGGGCTGGCAAGGGTAATCAATAAGGGTGGGTGGGAGCGATAAAGAAGGGCGTTCCCCGGAATTGCGCTTATTCCAATCGTAGGGGGCCTCACTTGAATAATAGAAAGGATCAACTTCACTAGGAAGGGAATTTCCCGTATATTAGTAATTAGCATCGGATCAACTGCTAATTAAGAATATACGGGGTTCAATAGTTGTATCTTACTCATTACTATATAGGAAAGGGGGAATAGTATCATCTCTTGCACCAATAGTTGAGGGGAAGGGTGGAGGAACGCTTGCTCGGATCAACTAGGAACCGGTTATTATATTGAAAGGGGGGACAGGCATAAGCAGTTCATTCATCTGCTCTACCCAACTCTAGATATGGATCGGAATGAGGGGCAGGTCTCATCAGGTTCAACCCACAAGAATAATAATAATAGGGGCCGGAGGCATTATAGGCTCAACCGCTCGAATAATAATAGGGCGCCCTACTATTCCTTCCCCACCCACCGCCCTGGGGTGAAAGAGAACGTTCTTTATTGCCCCGAGCAACAAGGCCCCGGTAAGCTGTGCGATTGTTCATCAAGCGCGTGAGGGAAGGCCGGGGATAAGGAGCAGGGGGAGAGGGGCTAGCGCCATCTACAACTAAATACCTGATAGCTATTAATTGATGGTAAGAGCTATAGATGGTCTCTAATTCGGATAGAGGAGAAGGCACTGCCCACTATGAAACGCCAATCAGAAATCGTTGTATCGGGCCGCCATCAAATTCTTTCATCATTTATTGGGCGCTAGCGGTGCAGGCGCTTACTAATAAATAATAGAGTAATTGCAGACGGCGGATCGATTCCCGATGCTTTCGAATTAGACTGCAAACACCTCCCCGGGGATTAGGTTTATTGCCCTACTATTATCGATTGGGTTGGGTCATTATTGGAGAAGGCCGCCCACCAGTTTCACATCTCTCACAATCATTCATATCATAGGAGGCCGCCTACATCCATTCGAATCTAATAGGCCCCAACTCAATCTAGAAATGCTGTGTTTCTAGGTTCCGGCTCTAATAGTTCGCTTCAATCAATCTATTTATTCCCCCGCCTTTCAATAGTAGGCAGTCTATAAAGCCCAGTGGCGGTATGGATCCTATTCATTGAATGGATTCCCGCTGCTATCCGTATCAAATAAATGCTTCATTCTAGTACTTGCCTTCGATAGACGGCGGTTCAAACAACCTGAATAGTGGTCTAGGAGCTCCCAAAGGCTGATACCGATCCGCTTCCTTAGGTGGTAATAAGAGTGGCAATAAGCCCCTACTATCAATGATTCTTCGATCCCCTCACACCCAGCTATCCGTCTCAATCTGGATATCGATCTTTCCCCTTGGATTCCAATGGTGGGCCGTCAAAGACCCATCCCTTTCAATAGTGGGCTTACAGCTCCTAATCAACCCAATAGTGGGGCCCCCTTAATAGTGGTGTCCCTTTGCTTCTCTCCGGAGATCCGCATTGAAAGGTGGTAGTTTAGAGCCTTCTCTAATGGGATGATACTGGTGGTGATGGGAGGAGTGGAACCTTTACGAAAAAGGGCATCCCTTGGATTCTAATAGTAGGTGGTTTTCCCCTTCTCAATCAAGAACCCTATCCCTTCTGATCTTTTCTATTCTTTGGCCCAAGCAATAATAGTAATATCCTATTTGAATCCATTTAATGGGAATCTGTTTCCCTCGTCTCCGTTGACCAATCCCCGGGCAAATCCCATTCAATGTAAATAGTGGGCAAATCCCACCCTTTGATTGAAGCTAACCCCGCTTAAAAGCTATCCCTCCGGATCTGGATACGGAAGCTATCGTAAGGGGAAAGATCCCTCGCAGAAGAGTCTGGGTGGGCATGCTTTTAATAATAATTGCCCGGTACAGCGCGTTCTTAATCAAGGAGAAGGGATCTGCTGAGCTTCGGGTATTTCTATATAATGAGACACAGATAGTTCTCTAGTTGCCAGCCATCTATAGAACTCAGATTCTCCTGCTCACCCGCTCCCGTATATTCTAATTTCTATCAATCAATGATTATGAATTGCGCCCACTGGAAAATAAAGGGAGGGGTGGATTAGAAGGAATCTGGTTTTGGGGCAAGCAAGTTTTGTTTCGACTGCCTCCCTCAACTGGGAGTAGGATTTGTAGCCCCTCTCAAGAAAAAGGGATCATATAAGGAAGTGGTTGAAACTGGCTACTAGTAAATTGGATTAGGGGGAAGGTTTCATGTTGCCCCGTTCCCCTTTATTACAAATCAAGAAATTCACCCCTACTATTTCTCATCTCGCCGGCTTTCGAAGAGCGGGATGAAACGAATGGCCATTATGCGAGTTCTGTTGCCAGTGGAATCGGGTTGAAGTTCACGTTTCTTGACCCACGATGTACGAAATCTTCGCCGTGGTTGGAAGTCGTCGTGTCTCTTGCCCAACTCCAATTTCCCCGGGCTCATCTCATCACCTCTCTCCCTCTGCAACCGGGAAACCACATGCATGAAGTTGGAATCGAATATTCGACACGGAAGCATGGAGTTGGAATTGCTAGAATGAGGGTCTAGCTAACTCACCCATCTACGGACCTATGACCAAGCTCACCTTGCGTTTGACTAAGCCACCCTGCGTTCGATGTGCATCATCCGACACGCTAGGCGGCGCATTGTTCACCGTAAACAAAGAGGCTTCGTCCGGTTGATTACGTTAGTCCGGGCGGGCATACTTCTCCCAGTTACTCCTGAGTCGGACTTGTGTATAGGCATCACAAGCGGTTGGCGAGCAGAGAGAGGGATGTTTTCACCGAGTCAAGAGAGGCGCTTTACGCCCAATCTTCCTATTCCATTCGATAAGGGATGGACGCGGAAGCTCTTTCTTCTGGTTCATATAGCTGCCCCTAAGGGCGACTAACCATCAAATCGCTCTAAAGCTGGGTTTCTTATTAATGGGATAGGGTTAGGGATATTGCGAGTTTGTCTGGTTAATATATATATGGAAAAGCGACTCAACATCAAACCTTCTCCTCGTATAGGTAAGTGTAGAGTGCGGTTTCCGAATTGGTCAGTTTGGTTAGGACCGATGCCCCTATTATCATTTATTGGAGGGATGGGGTTGGAGATCCCTCTAGACTGCCTACTCTCGATAGTAAATACTATTTGTTATCGGCGCTACTGTTACTAATCCGGGAGAATTCAAATACCTTCTCAATAAATTCCCCAATAGAAGAGTCTGATTGAATTACGAGCTTAGGAGTGAAATGAAGTGGACGGCTTGATTTAGTAGATCCAACCATCTAATCCGAGAATCTAGAACTTCTCTGGCAGCTATTGGGGGAGAGGGCCAAAGCTGCTCCATTCTACGAAGCTCTATCACGCTTCGGGAAACTTGATAGATCTTCATGGGTTGGCCTTACTCAATAGATTGGGGAGGAAGTTGTTTGAACTGCCCCCTGTAATGAATAGGCTGCTATTGAGTACGATTCGAAATCCGGGCCGGGTGAAGGGGCCTGAATAAGCCCGCCTTTCTTCAATAGTACATCAGTCGGTGCGAAGCGCCGGTATGAAACGGGTGCGGTAGGACGGACTGGATCACCTTTTAGAAGCTTCATAGAAGCAGCAGGTTCTATATGATCGAAATAGCGTTGTGGTGTGGCTCAAGAATATGCAGCTAGCGAGCGCGGGAGGATTATATAGAAAAGGCGGATTGGATCTTCACTCTCTCCAATGCACCAGATGGATAGATGGAGAGAGACCCCTACTATTATTATTTGAGGCAATCCGCAAATGGGAGGCGACTAAAAGCAGGCGTTTTTGTCTCCATAAATACGAGGGTACTGAAGTGGGTGCAGGTGCCCCATTCCAGATAGAAAACGCGTTTGCTTCCCCTCTTCTCGGCTCGGACCCTCCATGCCATCCTAATAGCTCCATTTACCACTCTGCTTTATGATTCATTCCGTCGACTCCTGGATTCGGAATTGTCGCGCCCTCGCTTGTTTGAGCCGGCTGAACCCCATTCGAAACACAACTCATACTGAACCCAACTGCCCGAAACGCTCCCTTTCCTGTGCGCCTCTCTCTAGAATGAATCACTCCATTTCCGGGCGCTTTCATCCGGATCGGGGAAACAAATCAATGCCACGCATGAATGAAAAGTGCATCTGCTCTCCTGTTGCTGCATGATCCCACCCACCCCGGGGTTCGCTTTTAGCTTGCTGAAGCGGCATTATGGCGTTTCAGTAGGGGCGTATTGATTACTGATCCTGCCTTGAGTTGTATTCGCAGCACTTGCTTACCCACTTCCAAGCCACGCCCCCTACTATTCCAATCCTGGGCTTTACTTGAGGGTGTAAGCCCACTATTCAAGGGGTGCACCTTTCCCCACTATCCAGCAACAATATTCATTCCAGGTTGCCCACCCATTATCGGTATCCATTGAGGGGGAGAGCTTCTATTTAGGAGGCTACTACTGGTTGTTTATTGGAGGGCCACCACCTCTATTATTAACAGAATCAAATATCTACTATTTAGATCTAAACATTCTATATGCCAAAGCTTGAAGCGAAAAGCGATATTTGGATTATCCGCACCAAGTAAAGATGGATTAGACTAATTATGGTTTCGTCTCATTCCCTCATACAATCATACAATGAGCGGGACTATGGATAGGAGGAGTAGATTCAACAGCGGAAGCAGAGTTCACTAACCCCTAACACTACAGATCCGCTGCACACCTCCGCTGCCGTTATCATGGATTAATGAATTAATAGGGCTGAATCATAAGATTCCTATTTCATGCCTCCAAATCCAAAGCATAGGATCGATACTTTCTATCTTCAAACATGTTCGGTTTCGCTCATCAATCATCCCCAGTCTCGCCCATCTCCAAGAGAAAACAATTCCAAGATCGAGCAACTTCTCATATACCTCGGAACCAGCATCGGGAGCAAAACACCTAACGGTTCATACCCGATTCATCACATCCATCGAGAGCGAATGTTTTAAGGGACTGAACTAAAAAGGGACTGAACCAAAGGAAAGGGTTCATAATCGAATGAGCAAGAGGTCCAACAGTTCGAGATTTCTCTCCCTTCCCGAATTCCACTCCGACACAGATGGAAACGTGGCCCCAGGCCCGAACTATCCGGTGGATATTTTCATAGCAAGCAAAGCTCATTTGTTTCTCGATTCCATTGATCAGATTCGAAATGAGACTGGGCCCTGACTGAATAACCAGCCAGCCAGCCAGCCGGGAGGGACCGAGTAACAACAAGCAAGCATTTCTAGGTTGGTTCTGCTTTCCCAGTGTTTCGGAACAGGCCAAATATTCTTCCTATTTGGGATCCAGTAAGAGAAGCACAGATATTGACTCATAACTCAATAGTCTTCCTCTCTAAGTGATTGCTTCGAGCGGCTGGACGAAACTGGAGAAGGTTCATTGGCCTAGCCACAGGAGTATTCCCATCTATCATTATGAAGAAGTTATGTGGTTTTATTATCTAGAAAGCTTTTGCTATCTCCCGATAGAGAAATCGAAACAGGCTCTCTCCATGTTAGTGTTCCACTATGCCAATCCCTAAACAGAGAACTACATGGATATAGGTCTCCCTCTCCATCATTACTACTCAGAAAATTGCTTCTCTTTCCGGAGCCCTATGCAATTTCATTTCATTCCGATCCATCCGCTGATCGTTAAAACATCCGGAACAAGAGGCTGGCAACCGGGCAGAGTTGCAGCATGGGGGAATTCGATTCCTCTAGAAACAAGTGTTAGGAGCCCGCTCCTGAGATTGGGAAACGGGATGGGTCGTTTGAGAGATTATTAACGAATTCCGGGTTCAGGGCACATCATCGCTTTCCAGGTCCGCCCGAATGAATCGAGTTCTCTAGTTCCGGAGAAGAGTTGAATAGCATGGAATGGCATGAAGAGACCCTACATTCCAATTAGTGTTCGACTGGAACGGGTGCATACAGTCCCAGATATTCTTCCTGTTTACCAAAGGATTTCGTCTCGGATTCATCCATTTCCGTTTCCATCTAGCTACTCTGTCAAAGTCTGGAGGAGACCGGATTATCATACGTAATCTATAGAACCCGGTAGAGTATCCAACCGAGGTTTTTCTGTCCGCCAAAACCAATAAGTATCTCTTTTGCGGGGTTGAACGGCTTCTTCTGGGCACCAATTCCCTCCCGTAATAATGAGAAAGGGGGACGGAATTCTACACCGACCCTGCAGGTTGGGCTAGATGGGATATTATGGTAGCTGCCCCCTCGTAGCCCTTCTCCTTAGCGAGGATCCAAATAAAGCCTTCCTGTGCTCTCACTATTGATTGGTTGCTATTGTTCCGTCCCTTCTCATGGGTTGGCGGTACCAGAGAGGTGGTAAGCCATGAAAAGTAGTGAATCCGGCTCAATGAATAGCTATTTCCCATTCCCCCTGTACCATTCGCTTGGTAGTGAATAGGATTGGTAGGAGTAAACAGCTTATAGGGCCTGCTTACGTTGGTAGTAAATAAACCCTTGCCTTTCTTCGGTAGGCGGCTTACCGGGCCTTTCACTTGACCTTTTTGATGAGGTATAGGTCACAACCCACTAGCTATTGATAGTAAGCTTAAACATGGGTGCGTCTTGCGTAGCGAATCCCCTCACATTATTAGATCGCCATAACTAGTAATAGGTGGACCAATCCCTTTAC
>Ga0181473_100303_pt1 | contig 11398 bp, 6 predicted proteins | sample In2P11_FD_119089 | JGI IMG/M metagenome (GOLD analysis project Ga0181473, IMG submission 119089) | Clean room microbial communities from NASA Spacecraft Assembly Facility at Jet Propulsion Laboratory, Pasadena, California, USA -... ... | reverse complement strand
AGTGGCAGTAGCAGTGATGGTGTTCCATTGATGTTTGACTTTGACGGGGTAGGTGCGCTACGAGGTATTGGACGGTTCTTTCTCGATAGCTTGTTCGTGTGCCACCGGTTCGGGTTAGACCATTTCATCTTGGACAATGGGTTAGCGAGAAGCAGTAGTGGGTTAGATAGCTTGGATGGTTCAGTTAAGTGAATCAGTCTCAGTAGGCAGTGAGATTGCTTGCTAGGAAGGATAGCTTGGACGGATAGATTGATGGCTTAGATGTTTTCATTATTGTTCCGATAGTGTCTGTAAGGGTCGAAGACCTAGATTCGGTGAGTTATTTCTTGTTTCAGTTTCAATAAGTTAATAAGTCTCAGTGACACTAGCTTCACCTTGAGATGGCTACACCTATTTATTGCTCCGCTTGGTTTGCTAGCTCTGGCACTTGTTGCACGATACACTGTTTCACAGCTTGGTTCGGCCCACTTTGACGGGGCAACTTCTATTGCATTACAGCTTTGACCATACCAATTGCTATGGATGATGACCAGCCTAACAGCTAGCGATAGAAGCAGCACGAGACGAGGTTCAGCTAGCTCCCAGTTAGTACCAGTCAAAGTATCAATCACTAGCTTTACCTTTTGCTTTTCCTTTCCCGTTGGTCAAGCCTGCTTACGCATCCTTTTCCTTATCCTTTGGCTTGATAAGCTTCACTTTGCTATTCTTCATGGGCATAGTTTCTTCACCTCGCTCCGCTTCCACTTGGTGGGCTTCGCTTAGCTATTTCCATTTCCTCTTCCATTAGCTATTGTTTCACGAGGTACGAGAACTCTATCCTCTGGTGAACGAGGTTCAGCTTCGCCATTGTTTGGTAGACGAGGTTCAGGTTCGAATGGTTCTGTTTCGACCAGGGTTAGCGAGCACAGGTATGGTTAACCACTTTTTTTGGACAACTTCCGTTTAGACCAGGTTTGATTGAGCAGCATCGGGTAACACTTGGACAACCCATTAATGGTTCATCAGGAGGTTCAGCTTCGCAATCCATTGTTTGGTTCACGATCTATGGGTTAAGTTCACACGATACAATGTTTCACGATCTATTGGTTAAGTATTCCTCGTACAGATTGAAAGCTTGAACAGCTTCCAGCGCACGAACTAGCACGAGGCAAGGATGCTGGCGCAATCGCAGGACGAGGTGCGGTTCACAGCTTAACAGCCCAGGAACTCTAGCTAGCGAGAGAGAGTATCCCAGGTTCAGCTAGCTCAGTTTAAGTATAAAAAACAGTATCAATCACTAGCTCTAGCTTTACCTTTTCCTTTGGATGGATAAGCTTCACCTGGATCTTATCTTGATTGGTAAAAGCTTAAACCTGCCTTAACTATAGCTTGGTCGGGATGATAACCAGCCCAATAGCAGCACGAGGTCAGGTTCACGGCTTATCAGCTCATGAACTAGCACGAGGTCAGGATCCAGCCCAACAACAATCACGAGGTATGGCGGGCTCGATCGATGGCAGGTTGGTAGGTGGAGAGCTTTCCCTGCCCCGCATGAGGGATGTGGGCGAGAGCTCCCCCTGGTCTCGATGTATGGATGAGCGCCTTTATATGTCTGGATCGATGGCAGGTTTGGAGGGAGAGTGGAAGTATGTATGCTCGACCGATCGGATGGGAGGCTTTACCGATGGCGGGTTCCTCTTGATCGAAGGTATGCTGAGTCGAGGTATCTGCCGTGTCTGGATCGAAGGATGGATCGTTGGAACTGCCTTCTTGGATTGATTCTCAACAGTCATAACCTTCAGAGAAACGGGGCTGGCTGGAGGGGCTTGCCATCAAATTCACAATCTAAGCATAGCCGGGCCTATCTCGCTAGCTGAGGCTTAACATTTGAAACTATCTGTTTAGTAATCTATTACAGAATCAATGTTTGACCGGCTCAATAAGAAATATATCTAGGAGCGTAGCGAGGGTTTCCTGCTAGTAATAATCAATATCCTTTTCCATCTAGTCATGTAGGCAGGCTGGTAATGACAGAAAGAGTATATCCTCATAGGTCGCCCAAAGGTCTGGACTCATGGTTGGTAGATCAGATGGGAGGCATCGTAACACTTCAAACCCTTCTAACGTAACACTTACATGTGGATAAAGATATATATCTATTTGTTTTAAGGACTAGCTTTAGTAGGAAGGGAGGTCAGGTAAGTTATCAGAGTTCATAGCCCTAAAGAGAGATTATGAGGCGATACAGAAGCTATCCCCTTGAGCAAATCGATGGAAGTGACTCGTATCCATTTTATTCAATATTGAATGGTTAGGTGAGCAAGGTGGAGCCAAACCTGTCACGGTGAGGAGGCGACTTAGCGAGCTCTATCTAGATCTTTTTCTGTCTAGATCTTTCCAACTTGACCGGTATGTTCCGTGCCTATTTTTAGGGGAAACTTTTCAATTTGACTTATTGGGTGGGGGGGCTAACGGTCGAGCCTGCTTGCGCATCCTTCCCCTCCTATTTAGGTACTAAAATTGACCCACAACTTTCATTTTGACTTATTGGGTGGGGGGGCGTTGGTCGAGTCCCTACCGGGCCTCACCCTCCTTTGTCGGATGAGCCATTCTTCCTAATTGCCATTTTGATCAATATTTGAGCAAATCTGGCGGAATGAGCTGAATAAATAGGGCAGGCCACCTAAGGAAGGAAGGACGGCCACCTCACGCTCGAAGGGATATGAATGACCTACAAGGGAGGAGACAGAACCAAGGAAAGGTATTCAACCACAGCCTGATAACCCAGAAAGACTTCGGTTCTACCTTCCCTAACCAAATAGGTTCTACCTTTGCTATGCTAAAAAGGCCGATAACCCCCCAGCAATACCGCGGACCTATTCTCCATTATCCATCCTTAGCGGACCTATTCTCCGCGGACCTAATCTATATCGATCTATCCTTATCTTATCGGATCTTCAGGAAGGCGGGATCCGCTCCTGAGATTCTCGGGTGGTAAGATAGTTCAGACTAGGCGGACCTATCTGATCTGAAGACAGTATTGTAAGGACCTTTCTGGTACGTGATAACCTTACCTTATAGAGAGCTCTCTCTGCTTGCTTGTAATTTGACCCTTCGCTATCTCCGCTTGCTTCTAGCGCTTCTTGCTTGTAAGACCTTTCCTTCTAGGCCTGCTTGTCCATCATCACCTTGGCAAGTACTTCATTTATTTCCAATCATTGACGGAAATCCGACGAAATGAGCAGGGGCTGAACGGACATGAATTGGATAGTAATTACAACGAATTAGAGAAGGTTCGAATCCCGGACACAGGCTTAGAAACTTTGTTTCGTTGCCGTCTTTTTGGGAATTGATGATATTAACTGTCGAAGAAGCATTTTTGAGTTCCCCATATTGTCGAATAAGCATTTGTCCGCACGACTACTGGAAAGTCATTATACTAAAGCGTTTTTAAGCTTTGAAGGCGCTGATGATCTTCCAATGCTCCAAGCGGGCTCGCTCCTTCCTCTTCTGGCTATTCAAAGAAGATTTCTCCACATTCTGATCTATCTTTCTACCTATTCCTATCTATCCTTTCCCTTTGGTCGAGCAACGTAGTACCTCAAAGAGCTCAGGGTTATACCTTTCCCGTAGCGATAAGGTGGTTATTCCTAATTTCCTTCTGGTCTCTCCATCTTTCTTTCCATCTTTATCTCCATCTATCTCTCCTCGCTCCTCTCCCTCAACTGGGCATCGATCAAAATCGTCCGTTGGCCCACCCACTTGAAGACCTACCCAGGCTCCTCACTCCTTTTCATGACGTTTCTCTATGTTAGGCGGGATGCAATCATTTGCTTTTAGGTTCAGCGGGAACCCACTTGCTGGGAGAGGAAACGAATTTGAAGACCAAAGGGAAAGGTCCCGGAGGGGCTTGCGCTTCTTAGTGCAAGGAATTTAGCTTTTGGAGAGAACGAGCACTTTAGAATGAGGAATGAGGAATTTAGAACGAGGAATATGGCCCCCACCCCCGTAGTTCTAGGCGGGTGAATGAAGGTCCGTAGTCCTTCCGAGAGAGGGAGAGACATAAGGGGAGACGCTCACCCACGCTTATTTCCTAGGTCTTTTACCACCCACGAAGCGGTCTTCCTGATCGATGCGGTGATCGATTATATCCATTTTGATCAGTACCTCAGCTATTAGGCTAGGCGTTCCAGCGGGGATGGCTTGCGTCACTTCCGTTCTGTCATCGGCTAAAGAATCAATATCTATCTCTTTAGTCCCTAGACTTCTTTCCTTGGTACGAAAGCTAAACAAGAGAATGGGGTTTGAGCCATAAACCGCTTAAATTGGCATTTGAATGTGTTTTATTGCCATTTAAGCCCTTAAAAGCCTTATCTCCAGGAAGACGAGAGAAGGAGGACAAGCCAGAAAGAATCAATCTATAGAACGAGAACAACGAATGCGATGGGCAGCCTCGCAGAGCCGGAGGGCAGCCCTGACCAATCAATATATTAAAACAGTCACTATCTTCATAGTGTACTTTCATAGTGGAGATTCATAGTGTCATTTCCTGCCAGAAAGAATCAATCTATAGCTCGAGCCAGCCAGCCACGAGGGAGGAGGGTTATATAAAAGAAAGCTACTCCTAGCCTTGAAACGTACCTGGTCATTTCAATACTTAAAGGTAGCCTAACAAAGAAAGTTATATTATCCAACGAAGAAGCTTGAAAATCAAACACCTGGGAGGTTGCTTGCTTTCTGACTTGCCTTCCTCGAGCGTTAGCGAGACTACTCCTTACCCAGCCAGACCTACCACGCCTACAAGGGTAGGTACCAACATATGCATTGAGGGTAAGTGAAAATATATGCGATAAACCCAGTGCCCCATTCGTACTGTTGCCATTCTAACTATTGGAAAGCCATGAAATCAGTTCTATAAGGCCGGCCGGAAGACCAACCAAACCAAAAGGCGAGGTAAAGCCAGACAGAAAGATCTACGATGGTCTTCGCTAACAACAAATTCCAGTCCATATGCCCTTCGTACTTGAAAAGGGTGAAAGTGGCCATACAGCGCGTTCAAATGGCCTTTGTAGCGGTTTAGCACTAATCCCTAAATGTTTCTTGCCAGGATGATGAAAGGAAGCTCTTGGTAAAGCTGCTGCGTGATTAAGGACGATGATAGAAACTATAGGTCAGATCACTACGATATGAAGGAGGATTTTCTGAGTTAGGTCCATGAAATTTCCTGCTCAAACCTGAGCAGAGCTAGCTTGAAGGTAAGGTTATCGCTTACAAGCAAGCAGAGAGAGCTATAAGGTTCGGTTCTCACGTACCAGAATCTCGTATATAGAGAGAATTTGAAAACATGCTTCTTCAAACGACAATGCTGCTATTATATATGTAATTACGTTGTTGGTTTCTAAATCTCAATATATAAGCTTCATTTACCATAATATAAAGAAAAGAAGGGCCCTCTCCCGGGGGTCGAGCGTTCGTTACCTCACCCTATATTCTTTAGGGGTCACTCACTATTCATATGGTGAGGGTGAGGTAACGTGTGAGGAGACGAACAACTCTCTTTTGGGGCCCCTCCCCCAAAAGAGAGGAACGCGAAGAGGGCCGCCATCGTTTTAACGCTCACTCATCATATGGGTGAGGGATTTCTCGCTCTATTTTCCTAAAATAGAGGGACGGAGTCACTCACTATTCATATGGTGAGGGATTTCTCGCTCATCCATCATATGGGTGAGGGCCCTCTCCCGGGGGTCGAGCGTTCGTTACCTCACCCTATATTCTTTAGGGGTCACTCACTATTCATATGGTGAGGGTTCTTATAGGCTTTGTGGGTTATTGAGCTGCTAGACGGAATCAGTCGCCCAAGGTGTTGTATGCAATGGTGGACCGAGATAGGGAAGGGCATTACTCTTGTTGCTGGCCGCTTGAAATGAACAGAGCTTATGTATGCAAAGTGGGCTGCCGGGTGCTTGCCTCCTTGGTTGATCGCTATCGCTCGTAGTTGATTGAAGGGTGGGTGGGGCCAGGATAGGGAAGGAAGGAGGCAAGCCCCAAACATATCCTTCCTGACTGTCAATATGCTGATGAATGGTGTCTCCGCGCAGTACTAAGGGCATTAGTGGCTATGAATTAATATGAAACTTACTGGAATATCGGAGCCTCCTGATGGTGGGCGAGCCTCCCACACAAAAGGGGATTAGGTATCCGAGTAAAGCAATAAAACCAATATAAAAAGCCAAGCCATTCCTTGCTCCGGTCACTGGCTACGGTGATGGGCTACGGTAATCTGTACCTGTTGCTACCCCCGGAGGGGATATAGGTAGGGTAGCTTTGCAAGAGCGTACCGAGAGAGGCCCGGAGGGACTCACTATTCATATGGTGAGGAAAACCCCTAATAAATCTTCCAATAACCAAATATCTGACTAAGCTGTTTGAGCGGTAGCGAGTCAGCTTGCGCGCTTATTCGCTCGGATGCAAGGAGCGCTTATTGGGGAGGTGCCTGTTGGGGAGGTGCTTATTGATGAATGGAGGTAGGGCTTCGTGTTCTTTTCATCCTGTGTAGGCATGGATATACTTTGATGAGGGGTTAGTTATGGACGTACAGCTGCCTCTTTATTCTATAGCAAAAAGCCAATAGGCTCCTAAACTAAACAGGCTTAACGAACTGCATTTGTGAGGGTGAGGTGCCGTAAGGCTGCTCTATTGCTAAATAGAGGTCAACTGGGGGCTTGCCTCTGCCTGCTATGGTAGTATGCTGTCCCTGGCTGCTGTGGTAGTAGCTGCTTCTTCGCATGCTCGCCTATGCCTTTGCTGAAGATTCCACTCTAGGTGACTCTGGCTGCACTCTAGCTGCCTTCCCCATTGGCTACTTGACTATCCCGCAGGAGCATGCAACTCTATTACAAGTCCTCGGCTATTGGCCAATCCATTCAATCCATTTGGTGCTTCTATTCTAAAAGACGTGAAGTGAAAGTACCAACGTAACTAAGCGCTTAATGTAATCCATGTCAATGTGTGAAGCCCGTCCAGCTTTCTCTGTGGATCCCATTCTGCCCCATCCATCAAAGTCTCTCTTCTAAGTTATTGAGTGAATCCGGAGTTCCACGATCAAAGCTAAAGATGACCCCTCTAGGCTAATAAAGAACCATCCTGCCATGCCATGCAACTAAAAGTGCTCGGCTAATGGACCATCCCATCCAGAATCCTCCATCTATCCTTCCATCCCATGAGAATCCAGCCAGTAAGCCATGTCTCTGTGTGATCAGTTCAGGCTGTGGCTAAACAATACATCCCATCAACTAAAGGTTCCGGCAGTTTCAAATCTATCCAGTTCGACGCAGCTAAAAGTAAAGCCTATTGGTTCCTATCCTATCCCGTCCCGCCATGCTGAAGTGTTTGGCTAATGGACCATCAATTATCCTCCATCCTGCCATGAATGTCCATTCCATTTCTCTCTCATAAGTTAAGGCTGGCTGTTTTTAAGAAAATCTATATATCGAGTATAACGAGGATATATAGCTAAAGGGAAACCCTATCGGGACCATCTCATCCCATCCCTGCAGGAACATGCTATTAAGAAAAGGATCCTGGCCTGGGCTACTGACCCAATCCATCCGGCAGTGAAACGATATCAGCTAAAGGAAAAGGCACCCACCCTAGGGGCTACTCAAACCATCCATCCCATCGAATGAGGCTCTCTGATCTGATAGACAACATAATCCATCCAAGCCATCCTTCCTCACCCATATGAATGAGTGAGCCATCCTTGATGGCGGCCCTTCTTAAGAGCCTTTAATGGCATCATGACTGGAGAGCGTGAATGCATATTATATATGTCATTACGCTTTCTCGAATCCAATCACCGTACTTCTCTGTTTGTTCCCCTCTCCCCCTTGTCGAGAGTTCGCTTGCTCACCCCCACCCGCGGAGGTTTGATGCTTTGGCCCTTGCCCGATGCGGACAAGCGACTACGTTCCTCTCCTATTGTCGAGAGTTCGGCGGGCTCACCCTACGAGATTAGCCATTTGACCGTGGCGGAGGTTTTGGAATATTGAGCAACGCCCCCACCCAATAAGTCAATTGAAATGCATAATGACATATATAATGAATGAATGCATAATGACATAGATAATATCTCTCATGAATGACTGGAAGAAAGAAATGAGAAACCATAATGACATATGTTCAGGGATAACCTTCTATTTCTTCCCCTCAAAGAGATAGCTTTTTCAAATAAGATCGAGGAAGGATGGCTCACTCATTCATATGGGTGAGGAATGAAAAGGTAAGTGAGAATCCTTGCTTTCCTAACGTCAAGCAAGCCCCTACCGGTCCTTGCCCCCGGAGGGACAAGCGGCTTCGCACCTTATGCATTCATTCGTTATATACGTAATTACGCTCTCGAATCCAATCATTCATTATATATGTAATTATGCATGAATGAATTCTATATGTAATTACGTAATGATGCGCAAGCAGGCTCGACCACTATTTACCCACCCACCCCAATCCCCGGGGCCCGGTAGGGCCGCCATCAATTGGAAGCTATACCCTCCGGGGGATAGGAATACCTTAATAGAGATGCACACCACTTGTAGGAACAACAAGGTGCCGTAAGGCCGCTCGACCAAAGGGAGAGGAATGTCGGAACATATCTTATTGGAACACTAGCAGATGTCGGAACAAGCTATCGAACCGGAAGGGATTCTGGACAAGATGGTGGTGGAACTGAGTGGGGTGACTGTATATCTATTATAAATGAAATTGGCTCCGCTGCCTTCGGTACCTCTGTTTACTTGGATGCTGTTTCATTTGCTTCTGGGACTGATAGCTCTGCATATGGATTTGGAACTGGAAGATCTCGATTTGGAACCTTCCGAAGGGAAACTATGTCCTATTCATTCCATACCTACTAGTTCTCTTCGTCCCAGGCGTGGATTCATCGGGTGAAGAACCAAAGCCGGTTAAACCCGTAGCTCTGTCCCCATGCGCATTAACCGAAGCCTTCCTCCTTTCTGTAGTCAAACAAGGGGCGAGAAAGGGTTGTGCCGAACTTCAATAGGTCTTAATTCTGTTTACCCGAAACCACTAATAGCAGCAAAGCTAGCAACAGATCCAATTGCAGAACCACAAAGCAAGAGAGAGAGAGCTCCAGTACCTATTTTATATGCAAAGGTGAAAGAGGCGAAGACACGTATTTAGGTAGATAAGTAATAGTCGCAAAAGCAGGATTCTGAGTAAACCGCCTCTTCTGCGTAAGGGTAAACTCAGTTGATTGGATCAATTGCAACTTGGTCAAATGCTTTTTAGTCAACGGGTGAAACAGTAATTGTACGTACAGCCAACCTTGCTCCATCAAAAATATCATCCTATGCCAATAGGGTGAGGTAACGAACGCTCGACCCCCGCCATCGCCCTTTCGATTCGATCGAATAGTTGTAATTTATTCTATTCCTATCGAAAATGTCTGCTTGCAGAAACGATTTTATTATATCCATGACTCCTTGATCATCTATACAGGATTGAACTGCGGCCAACAACTTGTTATGAGTGAGGTTATCATAACATTTCACTATATCCGCTCCTATGAATCGATCAACAGGTCCCCAATCTTTCACATCCATGAATAGGGTTTCCACGCTACGCTTCTTACGGAACCCATGCGAGCTCGTCAAAAAGGTATGACGTAAGAGGTCATTAAAGACCTCGGACATAGAATCCATAACAATCACATCCAAAACATGTGGAATTGTGATAGGACGGAGTTCCCCGGGTTTGTTGGGCTTTGGTATATAGGTCCGATGCATTTCATTGAACTTGAAGGACTTAATAAGGAGAGTTTCCATTATCTCTATGGCTTGAGGTTCAGAGATCTCATATTTACTTTCATGCTCGCGGAACAATAAGATAACACGAGCGGCAACATGGGGAAGTATATCCGTGAATCGTCCGTCCTCCGCTATCCTATAATTAATAGCTGGTTTATTCATAGCTTTCTTTTTCTTGCTATTAATGTTAGCCTTCGTATGATCATGAAATGCGGCGTACCTTATATACCCATGACCCTTCGAACCAGGAAACTCCATTACAAACTTATGGTTCCCCAAGTTGAACCTAGGTGAATTCATTCGGTTTCACCGTGTTTGCATAGGTTCGTGGACAGATTGACATTCACTGCTGAGAGAGATACACTGGCCATGCACGGACAGATATCATCATCCCATCCATTCAATGCATCCTTCCATCCATGGGATCTAGGCTTCCACTAACAGAGCGGAGGAGGGAGGGAATACAGTCTAGGCTAGCAAGGGATACACTCACACTCCTATAAAGGAATTCTAGCAAGGGATACACTCACACTCCTATAAAGGAATTGAAGGAGGGATAGACCTATAACTATCAACGAATGGAATGAATGAAGCACATCTATGCTCTGTACACTGCTATCACGGGATGGATGGAAGGAGGGAGATACTATCACTATAAACGAATGAGGGATATACGAATGGTTACACAGCTACAGAGTGGGGATGGATTCTCACCCCCTCCCGAACAAATGAGAGGATACATTGTTGGTGGCCACAACTCCTATGAGTGGAGGTCCATATCTGTGTGCTGGGATACTAATTCGTATGCGAGGAATGCATTTCATAGTGATAGCCCGGGTGATAGCTGCATCTGATGAGGTGAGGGGCCTCGATTCTTATTGATTCCGATCATTCATAATACCAATCATAGATTCTGATGACTAGTGCCTCGGGATGGATCATCATTATCAATGTTGTTCTGGGGACTCTATTTTGAATTAGAACATAGTTAGAATTCCTTACACCATAGGCCCTGAACTACGTGATGGGCATATTGTTTCAAATAACTCCCATCATATATAATGCCGATGGTTAGGGTTCACAATCATAGGCTGTGATCCGATGCCGAGGCAGATAGTGAAACACACCATTATTTACGATGCCACCTTCCCCTCCCCCGTAGGGCTATCCAATTCTTTCTAGTTATTGTCTGACAGACTGCGCTCGCTTCGCTTTGGTAATGTAAATAAAAAAAAAGAAACCATATATATTCGGGATGGGTAAGATCTAACTAAGACGAACGGATGGCAGGGGAGGATCCCACTAATGGTATCAGTATTGGTATCTGTCCCACTGCATCTGTTCTACTGTCCTAATAGGTATCCGTCTGTTGCATGCAGTATGAGGAGTGCTATTGAATGGGGTATTCTGAGAGCTATTGAGATGCTAAAGGTTGATCGGTAGTGGACTGACTGTGTCTAATGCTGGGTGATTGGTTGTATCTCTATAGAGATATAATGGCATGGTATTAGTGTAGGTAGGTGAGGTATGAGATGGGGTATACCAATCACAGATGAAAGGTATACGAATGCGGGTTAATGCATCTATTCTATGGCAGG
>Ga0181473_100302_pt1 | contig 11408 bp, 14 predicted proteins | sample In2P11_FD_119089 | JGI IMG/M metagenome (GOLD analysis project Ga0181473, IMG submission 119089) | Clean room microbial communities from NASA Spacecraft Assembly Facility at Jet Propulsion Laboratory, Pasadena, California, USA -... ... | reverse complement strand
AAGACGCTCTGCAAAAGATTCAAAACACAACCAAATCCCTATTCTGTTCAATACAGTCCTGTATAGCCAGAGTTTTACTTTGTGACAGAGAAAAAGAAAAAAATCAAAATGATTTTCAATATGTACCCCTAATACACAATCTTCACCCAAAAAATTATTATACTTGACCAAACACCAAAACAGTTACAAATAAAAAAAACCTTTTGAAAACTATAATCTCGGTTTTCAATAAAACCACTTTGATTTCTTTTTTAATATTTTTTTTTCTTTTATAAAAAATATATCTCCAAACCTTTCTAATAAAAATTATACTTTCAATTAAACAACACTTTGATCTTTAAAAAAGGCTTTTCATAATCTTTTAACATTTCCCACCATTAAAATAAATTTATGTTTTTCAAATCAATTCAAAGCTCTCCAAAAATACATGTGTATGCTCATAAACCAAGCCCAAACCTTTTTAAGCCCTTTAATTAACAATACGTAAATAAGTCAAAACATGCACTCGTTATAAGAAAAAACTTTATCAAAGCCTTTAGAATATTTTAAACCCTTCAATAAAACTTTATTGCATTACCCACGTGACCTTTTCAAACCTCTTTTGACTTTTTGAACCATTTTTTCTTACGCGGGTGAAATGTGGTCACGTCGCGTACTAACACATTTCTTCATATACTAAGCTCGTGTTATAACGCACTGAATATCGGTGGAAGGTGCGTTATATTTTTCTCTTCTCTTACGGACGGCTGTTAATCTACTTTCCGTGGTTTTTTTTAACCTTTGATAACAATTCTTTGGAAACACAGAGGAGTTGAAACGCAAATTAAAATACAAAATTTTTTGTAACCTCACTTTGATATCAATTTTTTGGAAAGAAAAAAGAGTTGAAACACAAATTAATACACAAAACACAGGAGGTGCGATTTTTTTATTGGTCATACAAAAACTTGATTTTTACAATAAACATAGTGAAAGGTATTTAACCTTTTCGAAATACCGAGCTGCATAAAATAACTTGACATGCATACACAATGACTTAATTCACCATCTAAATATGAACTGCACTTAACTCTTCATCAGCTACTCTCTCAATGCTTAATAGACTCTCTGATTTTAACCAACTCTCACATCTCGAAGTAATTACAATTTCTAATAATTGTGAAGAGTAAGTCGATGGAGAGTTTGCAAACCCGCTAAATAAGAGGCAGCTCTCTCAGTCTCATTTGAATAAACGGTTTACCTAGCTGATGCCAAAGAGCACCGTAGCCAAGAGGACAGCTGCCGCCACCTTTTTTTTGGTTGTTGCCATTATTGGCTGAGGAAAACCACCATTCAAACGAGTCACCCTATTCATCTCCCAAACGAGGAAACCCTAACAGAAGACAAAGAAGAAATTGAGAATGATTGGTGTAGATTTGATCTGCTACCACCTCCTATGTTTACAGGTGAATATTTTGATCATTGGGTTATCAAGATGCTAACTTTTCTTAGAGTTAAAGATTTAATTGAGTATGAATCTAATAACCCACATGATGAAGTATGTGATGTTTTAGCATTGAATTTTATAAAACAAGTATTGGATGATAATTTTTTGTGCAAGATAGAAAAAGCTACTACTTCCAAAGAAGCATGGAAGATATTGGAAGCAGAGTTTGGCACAAAGGGGAGTGACATGTAGCAACAGGTTATGTCATAGGCAAAAAATTTAGTCGCAGATCTGAGAATAGATGAGCAAAGATTTGAGAGAAAACAAAGCTTGGAGAAGCACACTCAAAAGTGGATGATGGTTGTCAAGACCATAAAATTGAAACTCATCATGCAAGCATGCATATGGATGAAGAAGATGCAACAAAGATTGCAAAGAGAGAAGTTGAAGTCTCTATGTGTGAAGTAGAGAAAGAACATATAAATTCTGAAGGAATCCACTGTAACGTGGATGATGTAGATGATGGTGAATCCCACTGCGACGAGACACATGTGGATGATGACTGCAAAGTTAGAGGTGAATTGGTGAATCCAACTACAACTGATGGATTTGGTGAAGTTGAAATTGTCAATGAAATTGACAATAAGCACATGCATGCTAGGATATCACACCATAGTGTGGATGAACATTATGTTGATTATATGTGTGACTTGAAACAAAGATTGATTGTGGCAATATGATAAGGGAAATGTTAGATAAAGAATTGAAGGTTGAAGTTGCCATTGTAACAGCAATATATGAAGTGGTGAGAACTGCTCATGAAGCATTATGTTATCTAGCAGCAGTTGATGATCAAGAACATGATAAAGTTATTGAAGAGTTTTTTGGAAGAATATCCATTGACTACATAATAGTGGAAGATAGTTTCAGTGAAGTTGAAAATAAGGCAAAGAAGAAATAGATAGCTCACTCAAGAGCGTAATAAATATGTTTTTAACATTGTTTTTGAATATGAAGGTGTTAAGAATAGCATGGGTGAAAATGTTGAAAACAAACTTGTTAATAAGTTTGATATAGATTTGATGTTCATTGAATAATGGATTTAGAAACCAATAGAACAAATTGATGTGAGTATTGAAGCAGCAGTTGGAATAAAAGAGTTGAATGAAATGGTGAATAATGACCTTGAGTGTGCAGATTACAGGAAAAAAACCGTAGTTGCTGATGATGAAAGTGAAAGAAATGATATAGATGTTTCTGAAGACAACTATGAATGCATTGAAATCATTTTTCAGCAATGGAGTCAAGAAGAGATAAGATTCTGCTATCCAGAAATATGGTAGAAAGAAATTCAAGAATATGAAGCACAAGAAGGAAAGAAAAGAAGAGAGTTTGAAGATGCAATGTTGTGGCAGCAATCCATGGTTGAACAAATATTTGAAGAGAAAGGTGTAGAACACAGGATTCAATTATTTTTCAAAACAAGTTCAAGACAAATCAAAGAAAAATTGTAGCAACAAAAAGTGAATAAAGCCTACAACAAGAAACCGTAAAAGAGAATTAAGCAATTTCCAGGATTTAAATTTGGAAAAAGAGAAAGAAAATGCAAAATTGTGAAAATCTTGAGTCATTGTAAGCCTAGACCAGCAATGTTTCAATGATAATTGAGTTAAGTTAAGTCATGTTTGAGTTATGTTGAGTCATACAGTTGTAATTAAGGGGGAGTGTTAGAAATTGTAATTACTAGTGCATGCCAGAGTTGGCTAAAATTAGAGAGAGTTAACTGAGTGCTGAGTCAAGTTGCATGATCGATAAAGAGTTAAGTGTAGTCCATATTTAGAGTGTGAGTTAATTAAGTTAAGTGTGTGTGCATGTCAAGTTATTATAGGGGAGTCTCTATTTAGAAAATGTTAAATACCCTTCATGAGATTCATTGTAAGAAAAGTTTTTGTGTGATCAATAGAAAAACCACAACTGATATATTTTGTGTGTTAATTTGTGTTTCTCGTTACCTTTCCAACAACACTTACCTCTCAATTTTAGCTTCCAATTACTAGCTTCACAGAAAATTCCTTCAACCTATGGCTTCCCCTTTACAGTTAACTCTTATACGAAATGGATAAAACAAAGGCCACAAAAGTTTTAAAATACACCTTAATCATGGAGGAAAAGGTCCACAAACAGAATGAAATGGTCCATCGGAGGGAGAGAATAAAATGAAAAACATATAACGAAACGAATGGACATATTAGTATTTTTTAATTGTGTATTGAAACCTATAATGTTAAGGCTTGAGAAGAATCTCAATCTTACATACTAAACCAATGAAATCTAGATCCTACTATTCTTTTTGGAAACAAAACTAAAATTGTGAAAGAAGATTTCAATATGGCAACGTCTATCCACGAATAATAATCGGAACTAACACCACAAAGTTTGACCAAACATTTTGAGAAAAAGAATATGCAAACAATACATACCATCGGAGAAAACAATCACACAATCATGGCTTAGACGCAGCGCTATTGTCCTAAACACCACGGAAATGAACATCATCTCCATCCCGTCAAAAACGCGCAACAAAACTTCATGCCCAATATACCAGAAAGACATAAGACGCTCTGCAAAAGATTCAAAACACAACCAAATCCCTATTCTGTTCAATACAGTCCTGTATAGCCAGAGTTTTACTTTGTGACAGAGAAAAAGAAAAAAATCAAAATGAAAGAGTGGCAAACAGATTATACAGTGAAAGTTAATGATATACACACCACTCCAAATAGATAGATACATATCTTGTGGAATTTTGGATTGTGGTCAATAGCACACACATTAATGTGGCTACCTGCGCTGTTGGTTTGTGAAAGTTTACCAGTGCTGATCAACGGCCCCCAATATGACTGAGCAGGAATTGCAGGACATAGTTTCGTTGAATATTCGTGGACGAGCTTTTGGACAAGCCAACACGTGTATGATCGGTAAAGTTGGGCATTGAAGGTGGGCGAGCTGCGCATTGGGATGTTTGAGAATAAATAGACACATAATTACTGTCGCTTCGGAGATGAACATCACCACGGTTTGGGTGGCTTCCATCACAGCTGCAGTATTGCCTGAATTTCCATATGCAAACATAGTGCTTGCAGGGGAATCACTGGAATTTCTTGTAACGTACGTTATGTAGAATGGAGGAGTCATCACCGTCAACAGGAAAATACATCCGTTAGCTTTACCAGTTTTTCCCAGACATCCCAATTCTTGGTTCGCCCGCTTTCGAATGCCCTTGTCGACCGAAAGTACATACACCCTTAAGAGTTTTGGCAATCTACAGAGGTCCTTCCAGGAACATCACAACGAAGGAAGCTTATCCTGCAATTCCTACTCAGTCGTATTGGCAGCCATTGCTATAGAACCAAAATATCGTAGAGAAAATAGTGCAAGTGCCCTTGGTTTCATATATGATTCACTGTTTTCGAATACAGTTTGGAATTCCTCCACCCCAGTTTTTAAAGATGTAGTGTCCAACAATGGTATCCAATTTTATCAGTTCAGAATGTGATTTTTATGTACATAAAATTTCAATGTTCTTTAAATTATCCAAAACTTATTAGTTTAGAATGTGATTTTAAATGTATATAAAATTTCAATGTTCTTTAAATTATTCAAAAACTCTTGAAATTCAAAAAATTCTTTCACCTTTTCTGAATAAAATTGAATGAAATAAGTATATTAAAACAACAACTTCTAACACTTTTAGTTGTATTTCTTTCGATGTGTCGGGAGAGAATCTGCAACTACACATTCATGGCTGTTACCAATTTACCAGACAATAAAGTTCAACTCCGGACACTAACACCAGGAAGTGGAAGACCTCACAGGAATCGAAGTCATGGTAACAAGAGTATTGATGGTTGTGTATCTTGATACGCGTGAGATAACCTTAAAACAGCCTGTTGCACCTATCCGTGGCGCATGGGTTACGCAGGCCACGTAAAATTTTCGCCACGCATAGTTGTGGCATTCATGTAGGGCCCACTATGGAGTCCGATAGTGATCAAATTTTTAGATCCTTTTAATCCTCCAACTAGAAGAATGAACGATAAAAGAAGTCTTTATGATTCGTTCAGCAATTGTCTTCGCTCTTCTCAGGCCATGGGTCGCAAGTTCCCACCGCCCATTCGATTTCAGCGGTCCTTGAGGCAAGCCTTCTCTACACGTTATGCCATCTTGATACAGAAAATAATCTAGAAATTGCAAAACTCGGATCCCAGATGGATTGGTAATGGCGACGATGTACATAAACCTATTCTTTTTTAATTTGCAATATCCAACCCCGATATGATAGGCTTTAATATGTGGAGCTAGACAGAATCTTTATAGTTTATACTGCCCATTTTCCGCGTTCATGCTGGCCAATTTTGTCGCAGTTACACTCCAGGTTGTGTACGGCATTATTTTCTCATTTTGACGTTGGCCAAATTTGTGGCAGCCACACTCCGTGCACGGTGTCCAAAGAAGGTATTTACATTCTGAGTTGTTTTTAGTGTGATGTTTTGAAATTTTGCGAAGAAATTTTTATTTTTGTTATTTAAATTAGTTTTTTTTGTCTGTATATTCAGATTCAACGGTTTGAAAAAAATTTAGGGTATTTTATTGTGGAGAAATTACTTATCAAACTTGTGATTTCATGAAAATCAATGAGTTTTATTTTAGATAAATTAAACAGAAAAATTTGGCCAAAACACCTTCCAAAAAATCACACTAAAACAACTTATTTACATTGATATAAATTGAGTCTTCTATTACAATATTTTATTTTTTTTTAATTTTGTTTAAGAAAATATTTGTTTTAATTGTATCTTTAAGCTATGTGCTTTATACATTTGGACTATCTAAGAATTATATAAAATATCTCTAGAAAAGAAAAGAAAAAATTATAAATAATAAAAAATCACAAATTTTCAAAAAAAATTTGATTATTAAAAACTCAAACTGAAAACATTAACAGGATCTAAAAATTCAAACATTCACCCGTTTCATGACGCCACAAAAATCTGAAATCCAAAGCATTAACGCGTTTTATGGCAGCGCGTTCCAGATTGTTTATGGAATTCATTTACCGTGGTCGTTTTATCCAATTTTGTGGCAACCACAGTCCAGATTGTGCATTGCAGTCTTTTCCATCTTCAGGGTGGCTAATTTAGTGACAACCACACTCCAGATTGTGTATGGCACTACTTTCCGTGCGTTCACGATGACCAAGTTTGTGGTAGCCACTCCAAATATTGTATGGCATTATTTTCCTTTCATGGGTAATTTTGTTGTAGCGAATTTCGATATGTTTGTAACTCTAGTTAATTAATTGCTAGAATTAATGGAGATTAGATAATTATTGTTACATAGATATAATTGTGTGGTTTTTGGACATTCACTTCTTATCATTCAGAGATTTGATTTACTATCTCTAACTAAGTGTATCTATTTATTATGGGAGTTTAATGTGAAGCCTAAGTGCCATATTTGTTTGTACGAGCTCTTGGTGATTCGCACGTATGAGCTCCTCCTGTGTTGTTTGCCAATTCATGTCTTCCATGTGCAACTGTTGACATGGTATCAGAGCTACAGAAGGAAGAGGTCTGTAAGCTGTTAGATTAGAGCATACAATGGATTTATACTCAGAGATAGACAAATGGAGAAACAACAAGATTACTCAATCAGAAACAAAGGAATAGACAAAACAATCACTAGAGTAACAGAAATCACTTTGCGTTACATAATAGGCATGGGTCTTGGCTTGCTTGCTTTCCTTGGCCAGAGAAATTACAAATTTATAGAGGCAGAAGAATGATCTAGAATCCTGTATGTGATTTAGATGGAGATCTAGAATGATTTAGAAACTAATGGCGGTGTAGCAAGATCTAGAATCCTAGAGATTTAGAAAATAATGGCAGTGTAGAAGAATCTAGAATCTTGCATGAATTTGATTTCACACTTAACATTCTCCCACTTGAATCCAAATATGAATCAAGTCACATCGAGTCCTACCATGCCTCTACATAAATCATGTTTATTTCGTGGTAGAATCGTAGTGAGCATATCAACAAGGTTCCTATTTGTATGGATTTTTTCCAAGGATCATTGTTCTTCCTCCAACACAAGCTGGATCCAATGTTACCTTAAGTCAATGTGCTTGGTTTTTGAATGAAATGTTGGCTTTTCTCCAAGTGAATGGCACTCTGGCTATCACAATATAACACATACTTGTCCTGCTTTATTCCTATCTTTCCTAGGAATTGCTGCATTCACAACATCTTTTTACAAGCTTTTGTTGCAGCTATGTACTCTGCTTCTGTTGTAGAGAGGGCTACTATTCTTTGTAGCCTTGACACCCAAGATACTACTGCACCTACAAATGTATACAAATAACCTGTAGTGGACTTTCTGGTATCCATATCTCTAGCAATATCCGCATCTGTAAATCCTTAAAGCACAATTTCATCATGACCAAAACATAAACAATAATGGTTAGTACCTTTGAGATACCTCAAAATCCATTTTATTGCTTCCCAATGTTGTTTACTTGGATTGGCAAGGAACCTACTCACTACTCCCCCTGAATATGCAATGTCTGATTGTGTGCATACCACAGCATACATCAAATAGCCAACTGTTGAAGCATAAGGAATCTTGCTCATTTCTTCTTTCTCTTTGTCATTACTAGAACATAATTCAGTACTCAGCTTGAAGTGGGCTGCAAAGGGTGTACCAACTAGCTTGGCATCTTTCATATTATACTTGTCAAGCACTTTCTTGATATATTTTTCTTGTGATAGCCACAACCTTTTGTTTTTCCTGTCACGCAAAATCCGCATGCCCAATATCTGTTGTGCTGGTCCCAAATCCTTCATTGCAAATTTGCTACCCAAATCTTTCTTCAATCTATTGATTTTATTCTTATCATACCCGACAATCAACATGCCATCCACATATAACAATAATATGATATATTTTACTTGATCATACCTCTTGATATGGACACAATGGTCAGCTTCCAACCTCTTAAAACCATGTTCCAACATGAATGAATCAAATTTCTTGTACCATTGTCAAGGTGCCTGTTTCAACCCATAGAGACTTTTCTTCAACCTACAAACAAGGCCTTATTTGTCTTTTTCTATGAAGCCTTCTGGCTGCTCCATATAAATTTCTTCCTCCCATTTACCATGAAGGAATGTAGTTTTTACATCTAACTGTTCACATTCTAGGTCTAAAGTAGTAACTAGACCAAGAATGACTCTAATGGATGACATTTTAACAACAAGTGAGAAAATTTTAGTGAAGTTAATACCTTCTTTTTGGGCAAAACATTTCACCACCAGCCTTGCTTTATACCTCTCTTTTTTTTCATCACCTTCATGCTCAATCTTGTAAACCCATTTGTTTTGTAGAGAATTTCTACCTTTTGGGAGGTTTACCAACTCCCAAGATTTATTTTCCTGCAAAGAGTTCATTTCTTCTTCCATTGCTTTCTTCCATTCTTTATTGTGCTCAACTTTACAAGCTTCTTGAAAGCAATTAGGTTCACCTTCATCAGTCAACAAAATATAGTTTGAAGGAGGATACCTTTGTGAAGGCTTATGAGGCCTAGGAGATCTGCGAACCAACTGTGGTGGTGCATTATCAGGTTGAATCTCCTGTAAAGGTTCCTTCAAGATCCCTTCTTCTTTTTTTTCATTATTTTCCACTTGTTGTTCTTCATGCTCTTGAATTTGTTGTTCATTTTCTTGTATTGGTGGTATGTTTTCCTGCTGCTCTTCAAACCTGTCAATAACCTTCTTGACCTCCAACTCACCTACAATCCTCTTGAACATTTCTGACTCATTAAATATAACATACCTTCTTCTAATAATTTTATGTTTGACTGGATCCCATAGACGATAACCAAAATCTTCATCCGCATATCCCAAAAAATGAATTTCATAGATTTATCATCTAGCTTAGTTTTATTTTCTTTGGGAATATTTACGAATGGTTCACATCCAAAGATTTTCAAGTGAGAATAATTCAAATTCTCACTAGTCCAAACTTCTTTAGGGATACCGTCATCCAAAGCTGTAGTTGGAGATCTATTTATGAGGTAGCAAGTGGTCTTGATTGCTTCAGCACAAAAATTCTTCTCCAAACCGGAATTGGACAACATACTTCGCACCTTTTCCATAATGGTGCGATTCATCCTTTCTACGATACCATTCTGTTGAGGAGTACTAGGCATAGCCTTCTCATGCTTTATGCCAAACCTGTTACAATATTCCTTAAATGCATTTGAGAAATATTCTTCACCATTATCTGTTCTTAAACACTTCAGCGATTTGTTAGTCTCTCTTCAACAACAACATGGAATTTTTGAAATATTCCAAACACTTGACTTTTACTTTTCATAGGATATGCCCAAACCTTCTTGGATGCATCATTTATATATGTTACAAAATATGATGCTCCTCGTAATGATTTGATGTTAACAGGCCCAAACACATCTGAGTGTACCAATTCTAACACATTTTTCTTTCTGTCATGGCGACCTCTAAGGAATGAAACCTTTCTTTGTCTACCATATATATAATGCTCACAAAGATCAAGATTGTAGGATTTCAAACCTAGCAATAAATTTTTACTAACAAGGATTTTGAAGCCCTTCTTGCTCATGTGACCCAAATGCTTATGCCACAGATCTACTGAATTTCCTTCTTTTGTGACAGCAGCCAAATCTAATTTTCCTATCAGTGTCTTCATTATTTATAATGTTCATGTCTTGGGTCCTTTGGCCATGTCCAATGCACATTTGCTAATTTTCTAGCCTTCTTTTCTAAAGCTTGTTGAATAGCCTTCATCATCCAGTCGTCCCATAGAGATTAAACTCATGCACATTTTTGGTACATGCCTGACCTGTTTCAACAATATATCTTTTCCATCTTTCATCTTGATCTAGCCATCTCCCACTCCAACAATACTGCAAAAACGATTATTCCCCAAATGCACTCTACCATAATCACCAAGATTATATGAAACAAAATTATCTTTGCATAGGGTTACATGGTGATATGCCCCAGAGTCAAAGATCCAATCAAAGCTACTACTAGATGTATATACATATGCATCCTCTACTGAAATAGTGATCAACACATCACCATCTGTGGCTACAACAGTGGTCTCACCTTCATTTGTGGTGGATGACTTGTGATTTGTACTAGACAGTGTTTGATCCTTTTGTCCTTTCTTCCAGAATCGACATTCTTTCTTCATGTGCTCGGGTTTGCCACAATGAAAGCAGATGATTCTGTCTCTCCTCGATTTTGATTGGCCTCTCGATATTGATCGCCCTCGCCGGCTTCAATTCATTCTCTTACCATGATCAACAAGAGCTAGAGCATCTCCTCCCTGGTTTTCCACAATTGACTTGCATCGCAGCTCCTCATTCATTAAACTGCTGCCGACATCATCAAACTTTAGGGTCCCTGTAGTAGCTGAAGTGCTCATAGCTGCAATTAATTTTTTCCAGCTATCTGGCATAAAACACATTAGCAAAATAACTCTAATTTCATCATCTAAAATGATTTTAATAGAGGCAAGCTGATTAGTAATAATATTAAATTCATTCAAGTGCTCAGCGACTGAAGCACCCTCCTTCATTTTGAGATTATAAAGCTTCTTCATCAAGAACACTTTGTTTGATGCCCTGTTCTTCTCATATAGATCATGGATCTTCTTCCATAATCCTTTAGTCGTCTTTTCTTCGAACACATTGAAACAAACATTCTTTACTAAATATTGGCAGATTGTTGCAATTGCCTTTCTATCTAGCTTATTCCACTCTTCATTTTTCATCGATGAGGGTTTCTTTGTTGTGCCCTCAATCAGAAAATACTGATCCTTTAAAATCAGTATATCCTCCATCTGTGATTTCCATAGGGAAAAAATAGCCCCACTA
>Ga0181473_100301_pt1 | contig 11439 bp, 14 predicted proteins | sample In2P11_FD_119089 | JGI IMG/M metagenome (GOLD analysis project Ga0181473, IMG submission 119089) | Clean room microbial communities from NASA Spacecraft Assembly Facility at Jet Propulsion Laboratory, Pasadena, California, USA -... ... | reverse complement strand
TCCATTTCAAATTTCATCCCTCAAATTCTACATTTTTCATAAACTGCGTCAAGTATATAATATTCCATATAAAACTTTGATGGCTAAACTCTCTCTAGATTATTGGTTGCTTGAATGTTTGTCTTGAGTGTGAAACCAAGAATAATTTCCCAATTAAATACTATCCCTTTAGTGGCAACTATGTGCATTAGAGGAAGCCATGATCCTAGAAAAGTATCAATATCTACTCTCCCATACATCATGTTCATCATGACTACCATTAACTGATACACCTTCCAAATGCCTTCTATCTTATAAACATGGTCTTCCTTAAGCTTGAATTTGGTTGGTTCTTGCCTCCATTATTTTAGTATGTCCTTGGTGGATCCATTAAATGTTGATAACCATCTAGCGTTGAAGGCCTCTTATCATTGAGGTAGATTTTAATTGGTTGTAATGTCATCAGGGGTGAAGGATGTTAAAATCTCTTAGGTGTGCCTCTTGATTGCCTAGTGGTCTTCATCTGCAGTCTGAAATATCTAGTCTATTGTTTTAACACATGGGAACATAGGTGGGTGTACAACCAAAACCTCTTGATAATAATGTCTGCCTTGAAATCCTCTCAATCCTACAAGATAACCTTGTTTACAAACTTTGAGTAAATTTCCCACCATGTAATTTTTGTTTTCTTGTTAATATCACTAGCAGTATCTCCATATATGGGCAAAGTTGGTGGATTTTATACAACTCCTTGAATACTTCTTTCCTCTTTGGAAAAAATCTTACCCAGACATTTATGAGAACCTTTTACCATTGGCGGTACCACCTCTCTGAATAAAGATGATATATTTATGTATTCTAGATCAAGGTCACCTAGCATTTCAAATATATGATCCCAAGAAATAGATGTTAGCATGAATAATGATAACCACCAATAAACTAGAAAAAGGAAGTGCCATAGGGGGGCTACTGGGTGCAATGTATGAGCAATTAGGTATGGGAGTAAGAAGGCTTCTATGGAGGTCGCAATTCAAAACCATGGGACAAGTCATAAATTTTAAAAGTATGGCAGGTCACATAATAGATTAGGTTTCATAAATCGTTAACCTTTCTAGGTGTGATTTTGCGACTTTTCAACTAAGAGATCAATAAGATAGCCTGATCACATTTTGGAGGGAAAGATAGGTCCAAAGATTGCAAGATCGTTAGATCACAAGGTCATTGGGTCATAAGTTCGTTAGGTCACAAGGTCATTGGGTCGCAGGGTTGCAAGGTTGCAAGGTCAAAAAGTCCTGAAGTCACTAGGTAGCTAGGTCGTTGGGTCGAAGTTCGTTGGGTTCTACTATCTAGTGGATCTATGACCTCATATGGATTGTGATTTTCTACTATGAATAGGTTGTGACCCTAGATGAAAATTAATATGACTAAGAATTGGTTTCATCAATACTCAGATGTTTGGTGACTATGTGAAATGTCTGCCTAAAATTACGACCCGATCCCTAGACTCTAAGCGAGCAAAAGGCGTTTAGATAGGGGATATGGTGAACTCGTAACCCCCTCCACAAACCATCACTTTCCAAGGGTATTTGAGTCAGAATTGATGAGGGTTAGACATACTAAGGTGTAATATTTAGGGACTAGCACCACATGAAAAATAAAACTAAAATGGTAGGATGGAGCCAAGGTATGTGGGTCAGTTTAGAATAGGTCAAATAGTAGATTAAGACTTTTGAAGCTTAAGGTGAGGACTCACCACAAACAAAGTTCGCACAGATCTCTATGATCACAGATGGATATGTGGGAATTTGGGGTTGAGGTTGAGGGCATAGCAAAGTAATAAGAACACTCAGGATGGGAATGTGCATGGTCATGGTGGTGTTGGCAGGAAAATTTCCCTAAGGTAAGGGTTGACAACCTCAATAGAGTAGAACAAGAAAATCAATAAGAATCATTCAAGAAAATGTGCCAAACATATGAATTATTAAATTTGGACTTGGAAACTTACCTGGAGGTCCTATGTTTGATGATGTTTTGGTAGGGTCCAAACCCTCTTCTTCCTCCAGAATCAAGTAGGCCTACAAATCAATTCATAGAAGCATATACATGATATATAATTAAATTTGCATACATAAAATATATGTTAGATCATCATATATAAACATGGAAATTTATATTCATGAGATAATAACATATCAAGAACAAGACATGAGCTTCTTTATTGATAATCAGCAATAGGTACAGGAAAGGTACAACCTTATCCAAGCCAAAGCACCGATGAATCCTTCCTGTGGATCCATTCAACCTGAGCCATGAAGACAACCTATCTAACAAATGAAAGGAGGTGCTATAAAGATGATGAAAATCTCTTCAAAGGAAACAAGGGTTTCCATAGAGACTAGAAGTGCAGGAGGTACGGGAAAATAAAACTTGATATGGGAGAAAATGGGTATAATGTCGATAGCCTTTCTCTTATGTCCTTTAGGCCTACCCAAGGTGTGTATATATACCACCTGAAATCCGTTAATTCAGTTGTGCTATGGGCTCCTGTAGGTGGGCTCTCGATAAAGCTCATGAACCCTGCCTGAAAAATAGCATATTTTTTTTTCATATTTAAAAAGGTATACACAAGTATGCAGTTATAGAACCCACGTATGTACGTACTTTTGAATGGGTAGAGTCATGTATGGAATTTAAAATATTATTTTTAATAAAGGATCAAGTTTGCATGGGAAAAGGCTTCCAAATTCCATATAAGAGCATCAAGTCTACAGGAGTGCTAAATGATGATGTAACAAATTCCCCCTAATATATGAGGTCAAAAGGGGTACATGATGGCCAAAATATATTAAGTATAGAGAGAGGAGTCATTTGAAAGCCCGAGAGGAGATCACCATATTCCAGCTCATCGAATACCTGTGGAAAGGAGTCAGAAAAAAAACTCATATTTGAGGCGAGCATACCCATGCTCAGTAGTAATAAAGCATGGTCGTTGGTCAAGTATAAAGTGGATCTAGAATGTATACAATAGAAAGAGTTGTAGAGTACATAATGGATCATCATATCACAGCCTCAAAAGAACACAGTGAAACTAAGTCTCAATATCACATATAGACTGATATTCGATCAATGATACAAGAAGATTGTCTAATCAATGATGTTGCATCACTAATCCTCGTAAAAGTACCAAGTCATAAAGGTGGAATAGAGGTACTGCATAAACTCAGGTGCCAACATATAGGATGTTGTTGTGAAGGAATGAAACATATAAGGTGGAAGGTGTCACTGGTAAAGAACTAAAGGAGTTGTCAAGTGAACCAAGATACTAACACAACCTAAGGTCTTCACTGACCACAAATGGTACATTTCTACACTATGTGAATAAATGAGTTGAATTCGACCATGTGAGAAATTGTTTGATTACCAGTCATTGATGTATATCATTAACAAAAGCGAGACAACTCACCAATAATGATAATGAGTGTTAAGGTATCCTAGTACAATCTAACATGTGTGAATAAATGTGTTGAAGTCGAACACTTGAAAGAATCTATCAATCAGGAGACATTGATGTATTCTTAATGTCGATAGCGAAGAAGTCTGCCATTAATGACTGCAAACCCTAAGGTACTGAAAAAAGGACTCTAGACCTTATTCCCAAAGCAATGAGTTGGAGTCAATGGGAAAAGATCCATTGGAAGGAAGGCTTTAAAGAATCCCACATCAACTAGCACGAGTGTAACCCTCAAGCGAACAATTTGGAAGAATTGGAATGAAGAGAGATGAAGTAATCATTCCAAAGTACATTTTCGGCATACACAAGATGTGGCTAGTGCATGGTAGAAATCCTTTGAACCAACCAATAATGAAAGTTGACACAGAGGCAAGGAATCCACCAATAAGGTCAAATGGAAACCAAGGTACTCCATGAATCTCAATGTGTGATAATGTAAGCTGACATTGAGCACAAGGGAAAACACTTAGTTGAAGACCCATGATACTAATCGATGTTGAGCATAAGGTTACCTATCAGTTATGTAAAGAGCGCCAAGGTGCGACTCTAGGTTTACTCTTAGAGTAATTTTTCTAAGTCGATAAGAGCAAACCCACAAGCAAGAAGTTAATGGGGACCTCCTTAACCAGCACAAGTGAAGGACCAAATAGCTAATGTGATACTGAAGATAACTTGACAGGTTGGATATGGCCAAAAAAAATGAGTCAAGAGACACTGCAGAATGGCTGACAACATGTTTACTTACCTTGAACAAAAACATGATGCAATGTGACTTTATGGCAGCATAAACTAACTTTGTATAAGTTTGCAATGTAGAAGGCATTAACAAACTCTGCATATGATTGGAATAGATAACCAACCAAAGGAGGACTGACTCACGAACAAGGTTATGGCTTCCCTAAAACTAGACTAAGTCCCATACCAATGGAGGAAAGACTCTTTTTAAGTGCTTTGTTCAAGGGCAACACAATTGGCTCTAGCTATCATCAAATGATGAAGAAATTTTCTTGTTCCCTCTCTTTTTGGAATATTTGATTTTTTTGTCTTTTTCATATTTAAAGCTTGAAAAGGAATAAAAGAATGTCTATAGTACAGTAGAAAGAACAAGTGTTAAGGGCAAGTGCACTAGTTCCTGGGACTGGAACAATCCTATGATCAATGCGAGGTAGTAGATGCTGGTCATCAACACTCGAGCGAATGTTCTTTCCACAGAAAAAATAGGTGTCAAGTCACCAAGGCTAATGAATGCATGCTTTGAACTTGCCAAAGGTCATGGTCAAAAATGGCTTATACATGAGTCAAAATGAGGTTGGCTTAAGGCCAAAAGAGGTACAAGTAGTCAAAATGAAATTCAGTAGTACAACTTAACACATGGGAGCCTCTATGGTATAAAGCCATAAAATAGTGAAAAGGAAGAAGAATGAGGTTTCAACGCAAAGTCATGGCAGGACTAAAGAGGACTCCCAAGCCTACACAATACTTGCAGCATGGGCGATATATGTCAGCGAGGATCTAACAAGGAATCCCATGGAGGGAAAGGCTCTACCACTATTTTATGACTTTATAAGATGGCGAGTGAAAGGGGTTTAAAAATTGCAACATAATGGGGTCGACCCTATGGATAAATATCGTAGTATGAGGTCAAGATGGATAGCAAAACAGAAAAGTGATATGTCTTAACCTATATGCAAGTTTAAAAAATGATACCTGTCATGATAGGTCAATGATCATGGAGTTGAATTAGTGGAAAAAAACATCACTAAGTCTTCAATACCCTGAAAAAAACCTTTCCCAACACTTCAACCAAAAAGTCAAAAGCTCATAAAATTATAGAAATAAAAAATTTTAATTTTAGAAAAGTGGGCTTTCAAAATTTGGCTATAAAATGACTTTTCAAACTCACCTAAACTCATTTTTACTATTCAAGTGTTGATAAGGGGGCTCCTGCAGTAAATTTTGGCAAACCACGTCGATCAAATCATCCAACAAACTCACTAGGTAATTCTATCCCTTAAACTCATTCATTTTTTTTGGATTTTTAAAATTTAATCTCAAGAAATTCAAATATTTTTTCATGAAACAAAAATCTTACAATATTAAATGATCATGACGCAGACGTTGGACCAGTGAGACTTGAGGGTCTACATAGGCATAGGAATCATGGCAGAGTTGTGAAGAGAGTAGCAGTTGAGTTTGAGAGGGTTCTCCAAATTGGTTAGAGGAACATGGAGAGTTTGACTCGCAGGTTTCCATGGCAGCAGTAGAGGATCTCCCTGAGGCTATACAGATACAAGTGGTTGGAGTACCATGAGAGTGGGTGCAACTCTTCTATTGAGTGGAAAATGCCATTGTCTTCTTCCAAGATGCTTGTCCAGGGCATGGCCAACAACCTTAGATTTTAGATGACTGCCCTTTTTTTATTATGGACATGATTGGGTTTAAGCTCTAACTTTGTAGGACATTTTTCCCAATTTTGTAATATTTTGACATACTCTATCTATCTATATATAGAGACTTCATGATGATTTGATCATATATATAGATGATTTTGTGATATTTTTTTTAATTTTAAGGTGATGAATGATTAATATGCCAATTCAATGCTTGGTTAGCTATAAAATCAGCAAATGCTTTATCTAATCGTGGAATATGAATGAAAGTAATAAAAGTAAATGATCTTTGCAATAATCTCACTCTTAGAAATTGGAGATGTAATAAAGGATCTCTTACATGATAAATCTTATTCAGTTGAGACACAACCAGTTGTGAATCCAAATAAACCACTAATGATTCATTACCATGAGATATTGCTTCAAATACTAAATTAATAATGGGAATGTATTCAGCCATATTATTAGAAAAATGACCAATACATATGCCTCTTGGGACTAACAGCTGACCAGATGGATAATATATTACCCAAGCAGCGGAAGCTAAATTTTGTGTATGTCTACTAGCACCATAAGCAGATCCTAAATACACAAAATCACCCATCCAAACCTACCAGACCAGATCAAGAATATCATCATCGCCACAAGATCCATATACAAAAATAAAAGACTATGTACAATATTTAAAAAACAAATAAAATGCTAGGACAGAACCTAAGCCTAATACTTCTTGAGATATAGCCCATTTCTAGGCTCCAACAACACATTTCCTTCAAATTCAACCCATTCCTATACACTTGTCTTGAAAACCTTTTTAACGATATAATGACCATACCACATAGGTTTAAAATTTCCTTCCCCCAAGGTGTCTTTGTCTTGGTAATAGACCAAAACAAGGTCACCTTCAGAGAAAACCTTTGATCATATAATCTTGTCATAATGGGCTTTTACTCTTTCCTTATGAACTCTATTCATTGTGGTTGCATCCCAATGTTTCTCATCGAGATGTTCCAAATTAATGAGGCATTCTTCAAGACTTGAAGTATTTGGAAGAAGATGGACTGCTAATTTGAGAGATGGAATTTCACATTCTACAGGAAAAAATTCATTCCAACCCATAAACCAGTTGAAAAGGATTAAAACATGTAGCAACCTTAATAGACATCCAGTATGCCCAAAGTACAGGATATAACATGATGTGCTAGTTGGACTTAGCCTGATTGATCGTCCTTTGTAGGATGGTATTAAAGGATTTTTTGATGGCTTCTACTTTTCCATTTTCTTGAGGATAATAAGGAGATGAATTATCTTGTCGAAATCCCAAATTTAAAGCCAACTCAAGCACCATCTTGTTCTAGAAGTAGCTACCGTGATCAATGACAATCTCTCTTGGAATACCGAAGTGTGGAATGATTTGATTATAGGAAGAGTTGTTGTCTCACCGTTGTTATTGAAAGTAGGCATAAATTTGAACCACTTGATAAAGTAGTCTATTGCTATGATGATATATTTGTGGCCCTTAATCAAAGTTGGGTTACAAGTAGTAAAATCAATACCCCACTTGGTAAATGGACCGATAGTGACAACAGGAAAAAATAGAGTTGAATGCGTGCACATTTTCCGAGTATAAACTTGACAAGGATGGCATTTCTTGACCGCTTCAATGCAATATTTGAAAATCAAGGGCCAGAAATAACATACACGCAAGATTATTTGGGCTATGGCAAGCCCAAATAGATGACCTCCATAAGCTCCAATGTGGAAGTCATTCAAAACCGACTCAGCTTCCTCTAAGGTTAAACAACATCTAAGGATTGAATCAATCCCTTGATGATATAAAGTATCACTAATGATAAGATAATTTTTATCCAGGTGACGCAACTTCCAACGTTCATCCTTAGAAAAAGAATTGATGGAACTTCAAAGTCTGGAGATATACAATATTTCTCCGTACCAAGGATCTTGTGAAGAGATGAGAAAAAAATGCTTATCAGGAAATGATTCTTCATAAACAACATCTCCTTCACAAGGCAATTCTGAGATCAATTCCACAAATACCAAAGGTTTCTTTGACTTAGCTAACATAAAATCGAGATCAAACTCTTGCAATATGACAATTCATTTATTATCTTTTCCCCCAATCACTCACCTACTGAGAACAAATTGAAATGGGTTGATTTCAGTAAATACAAAAGTTTTTCTAATTAGAATGTAATGATGGAGCCGCTAGAAAACATGAACACTTCTGAAGCCAATTTATCTATATGATGTAGAAAATCATGTAGATTCACAATCTCATGCAATGTACTAAAGCATAGGACAAGAATCTACTTCTACTTTCAACCAATGGAAGCCAATATATAGATGAAAAAAATATGAACAAGAAGAAGATAAATCAGTGACACATAACACAAGATGTATTTGAGGAAAGAAACTACTCAAAACCTTGTTATCTATATTGCATATATCAGAAATATAAGTGAAGATACAAAGCTTTTTCTCACTAGAACAATTCCACACAAGTATGCTGAACTCTCTCAGCTCACAAGCTAGCTCAAGCTAAATCCTTAGCCTATTTAGCAGCTCTCCAAGCCCCTAATCTCTTGTGTCATTCCTAGGATGAATAGCCCGTATTAAAAGGGAATTCATTCTTCCAAAACTACGTAATCCAAACATAGGATCAATCTCTTATGCATGCATGATATTTACACTCTGGTAAATAATACAACTGATATTACATTTTCCATGCACTCTAATCTCAACTGGGTCTTTCTCAGAATTGGCATACATGAGTTTCTGATGAGGGAATCTTTAATTAAGTAGAGTGACACTTGTGGATGCACTAGTGCATTAATTGACTGTTAACTCTCTATTAGTTCCTCAAAGAGTTTGGAACTAATTTAACTAAACTTAACTCAGTAAATTGAGTGATCTAATTTCCAACTCAATTTAAACTCATACTAGACCCCTAAAACATAGGGAGAACATATACATGAATTTAGAAAGAATTCCAACTCGAAATTCCTAAGAAAATTAAGTTAATTAAACTTAATTAGCTATCCACAAGTTGCTATGAGAATAGAATTCAATTTTAATTCTCATTTTAATTCAAGGACAAACTAAACTAGAATTTCTTGTTGCCATTTCTCAACACTCCCTCTCAATGAGAAAGGGATTATCATCTACCCCAATCCTGTACCTATGAAAGTCGAATTTACATCTTCACAATGCCTTTGTCAAAATGTCAGCATCTTGCTTCTCCGTGGGAATGTACTCTAACAACATAATCTACCTCAATACATAATCTCTGAGATGATGAATCAGATATGAATATGCTTGGACAGATCATGAAAAACTGGATTCTCAGAGAGTTTGATACAACTCTTATTATCGCAGTAAATCACAGTTGGATCCACCTGCTGACCAAATAGACCAACTAGGATCTTCCTCATCTAGATGGCCTCACATGTTTCCTGACTCCTAGCCATGTACTTTGCCTCTTCCGAACTGAGTGCAACCAATATATGTTTCCTATTGTACCAAGAAATTGTCGCTGACCCAATATTGAAGATCCTTCCTAATGTACTCTTCCTAGCGAATGGAATCCCTACCCAATATGCATTAGTGAAGCCTTGATGCTTCACTCCCTCTGTCTGTTTGTACCATAATCCATACTGAGAAGTTCCCCTGAGGTATCTCAACACATTCTTTGTCACCTTCCAATATAGCTTAGTAGGCATAACCATCACTTGACTAAGTTGGTTAACTACATAGCACATATTTGGTCATATGTTCACCAAGTACATGAGTGAACCCACAAGCTACCTGTAAACAATAGCTTCCACTACTTCCCCTGAAGTAGCATCCTCCTTCCTCCAATTACCTTCTAGAGGAGTCTCCATGGGTTTGCTGCTCTCCATGCAGAATCTCTTGAGTATCTCATTGGCATACTTACCTTGAGACACAAACAACTCCCCATCTCCCTGCCATACATCCATGCCAAGAAAGTAATACATGAGCCCCATGTCCTTCATCTCAAACTCACTTACAAGGTCCTCCTTGCAAGATTTGATCCGCTGATCAGCCTGTCAGTATGAGATCATCAACATAAATTGCAATGATCAAGAGTTTACCTTCCACCACTATGTGGTACAGGTTCACGTCTGCTTCACTCTTCATGAAGCCCAACCCAGTGAAGTAGCTATCTATCCTATTGTATCAAGCATGAGGTGCTTGCTTAAGCCCATACAACACTCTCTTGAGCCGACACACATGCAACTCATGGTCAAAGGTCTCAAATCCTTCAGTATACTATATGTACACTTATTCTTCAATCATGCCATTAAGGAAGGTTGTCTTCACATCCATATGATGTATCTTCCAACCCATCTATGTTGATAGTGATAATATAGATCTGATTGATGAGTACCTTGCAACATGAGCAAAGGTCTTATCATAGTCAATCCCATCTACCTGTGAAAATCCACAGGCCACAAATCTAGCCTTATGCTTCTCCACACTACCATTTGCATCTTGTTTTACCTTGTAAATCCAACGAGAGCTCACCACTGACTTGTCCTCAGGTCTCAGGACCACATCCCAAACATTTTTATGAACTACGGATTCATACTTCTCCAACATGGCATCAACCCAAACTGACTGTTGCACTGATTCCTTAAAGGAAGATGGCTCTGTCACAACACATTCACTCATAAGAGCCATGTATCTAGTGTACCTCTCAGGTGATGTCCTTTGCCTGCGCTGAGAATTGGGTGCTCCCACATTCTCCCGTGCATCATCCAACAATCTTTCATCCTCTCTGGTGTGCTTTCTTCCCTCTCTGAAAGACTCTACCTGAGTGGATGTCTCCACTCTCGGATATTTTGCATGTGCTTGCTCCACATCAATCTGAGGCTCCTCAACCTTAGGGTATAAAATCTCCTCATCCACATGTATCCCAAGCTCCCTCTCAAGGGAAACTCACATGGCCTTCTCCTCATCGAATCTGACATCTTTGTGAACCACTGTCATCCTGTTGTTCGACAATTACACCCGATAGTTGTGAGGTGTATCAATGTACCCAAAAATCTTGAAGTGACCAACATCTGACCTCTTACTGGAATAAGCCTCCTCTGATGTCTTCATCTCAAGTATCCAATGTGGGCTAAGGTTCTGAACATAAACTGTTGTTTTGCATGCCTTAGCCCACAAGTGTAGTGGTAGCCCCTGATCATGCAACATTTCCCTCGCTGCCCCTACAATTCTTTTGTTCTTCCTCTCGGCCAACCCATTCCAATGAGGGTTATGGGGTGTCATCAACTCCTGTTTAATCCCTTCCACTACAAAAAGTTCTTAAACTCGTTTGAGACATGCTCACCATCATTATCACTCTATAGAGCTTTAACCTTCTTACCCAACTATTTCTTCACCAATGTTTTAAACTCTCAAAACTTTGTGAAAGTTTGATCCTTTTTCTGCATGAAAAATATCCAGAATTTTCGAGAAAATTCATCAATAAATATAACGTAATACCTATGTTTGGTCATGGATGCTATCGAT
>Ga0181473_100296_pt1 | contig 11482 bp, 7 predicted proteins | sample In2P11_FD_119089 | JGI IMG/M metagenome (GOLD analysis project Ga0181473, IMG submission 119089) | Clean room microbial communities from NASA Spacecraft Assembly Facility at Jet Propulsion Laboratory, Pasadena, California, USA -... ... | reverse complement strand
TCCTAAGTAAGTCATTTTATATCCTAAATCATGCAGGTATATCTCTAATCATTTCTTTATGAATTAATTAATTACTGAAGCATAGTCAAGGGGATTATGACCAAAGTGCTTGCTAAACTTCATCTTATGTCCAGATTTCCAAGTCAAATGGCTAAGTTTACACGTCGAGCTGGTAGAGCTACTATCGAACTATAGTTGTAATGGCAGAACCGATCCAGACTTCCTCTTTTTATCTTTTGTATTCTGTTTTGGGCTTATTACGACCTTCATGTAAATCGCAGTTGATAGTTACCTTAATCTCGGGAACTATTATTTTATAAGAAAGGATAGAGAGTTTGAAACAGGGTGTTGGAGACAAGAGAATTGAGATTTGTAATAGAAACTTTTACATTAATGAAATTTACATATTTTCTGATCTTTCTGTGACTTCGTGAGTTCATCACAGCCTTGATTAGGGAGTCGGGCCCACTCTCCTGATCAGGTGCTGCTGAGATAGTGTTTGCTAGTTTCTTTTCCTTGTTGTGATGGTTTGATGTAATTGTTGTGAATCGAATTGTTGTTACAATGAATTATTGCTATCATTTCTTTTGCTATTACAGTAAATTATTGCTATCATTTCAATCGTTGTTACAGTTAATTATTGCTACCAATTCTGTTGTTGTTACAGATTAGTTACTATTGTCATTTAGAGTTGTTGTTACAGTTTTTTATTATTCGTTGATGAATTCTCAATCAATTATCGGCTATACAATTGTTACCTACATATATTTTGCGTGTTAGCACTGAAATAACTAGTAGATCCCGGATTGATAATTAATGGGGGAAAGGGTTGAATAGTTTTATTCATAGTTGGACACCAACATTTTGGCTCTGTTGTTGGGGAGGCTATCAAAGAAACAAGAGCACAACCGATGTTAGTCGCTAGATCAAGAGAGAATTTTTATTACTCTGCTCCAAGTTTCGAGCTTTATTATTTTTGGCTTTTTTGTCTTCATTTCGATTGATTGCGTAGGGGCCACTCTCTCGCCTTGGGGCAGGAAGTTTTCTTACCTTACCCCAAGCCCTAAGTTTAAGATTTCTCTGCTTATTTTGTTTTTATTTTTTCTCTTAAAACATTTCTCTCGTCATGGGGAGGGAAGTTTTCTTACCCTACTCCAGGTCTTGAGTCTAGAATTTTCTTGATTGGTTTGTTTTTTTAAGAACCACTCTCTCACCCTGGGAAGGAATTTTTCTTACCTTTCTCTAGGCCCCAAGCTTACGCTTTGTTTTACATTTCCTTTTGTTTTATTTTATATTCCAAACCATTCTCTCGCTGCGGGGAGGGAAGGTCTCTTACCCTACTCCAGACCCTAAGTTGTGAGAACTTTTAATGCTTTAAATGCATGAATAAAGATCCGAATAAAAGGGGCAGATGAGGACCACCAAAGAAAGGAAGGAAGGATTTTGGTAGGAACACCTACATCGAGGAAATCATTGAAAAAGCTGAAGCTGAATCATCTTCATGAGTCATTGTTAGGATAAGGACTCATATGTAGTCTAAGGGGTAGTTTGTTGAACAACCAATATTACCCTCGGGAGTGAAGACAACCCTTTCAATGACAGAAGGAGAAGAAGTAGAGAGCAAGGAATCAGAGAAACTAGAAGTACTCCCTTGAATAGTAGAAGAAGAGGAAGTAGAAATTAGAGGGTCAAAAAAAGAAATCAATCCAAGTGCACCTGCAGAAGGAAATTTGAGGGATTTGTGTCACCGCATGATCAGGGAAGTGTTGTTAAGTGACCTCAATCACTAGTTGTCATACAACAAGAACCTGTTGAAATTATGAGTGGTTATTGGAGAATATTCATGGCACATCCAACCTCCTCGATTGAATTTCTAATTGGATACATTAGAGGTGATGCGCCAATGAAGCCCATTCCACTGACCGCTTTGCCTAACTTCCATGGGCTTTCCTCAGAAGATCTAGATACATTTCTGTTCAAATTTGATATTGTCTATAGGGGATATGACTAGGTGTTTGATGCTCAAAAATTGAAAATATTCCTTGCTACTCTCAAAGGGATGTATTTTGGAAGAAAGGAATGTTTGTGGGCTATAGTGAAACTTCTAAAGCATATAGAATCTATGTGTCTTGTCAAAGAGAAGTGGAGATAAGTCATGATGAAACCTTTGATGAAGATGCTACCCTTAGAAATATTAGTAACCTTCATATTCTAGGGAAGGAAAAAGAAGTAGATACATGAAAGTAAGGAGAACCGTAGGATGAGATGATGCTCTATGATGAAGGACCAATAGATCCCATTGATCCACCTCCTCATGTGCCCTCATCCTAAAAAAGGAGACCTTCATGACTTAGGGAAACTTTTGAATATTGTGAGAGGCATGTTACACCAAGGGGGACATTTTCTGAAAGTAAGAAGTCGAATAGGTACCAAGGGTACTTAACTACCATGAGCACCATTGTTCAAACTCAACCTTGCACATTCAAAGAATATGTGAAGCACCAAGTTTGGAAGGATTCTATGAAAAAAGAGTATGAGTCAATTATGAAAAATGATGTGTGGGATGTCATCCCTAGACCCAAGGATAAATTCATTTCCACATTGAAATGGCTCTACAAGATCAAGCATGGAGCTGATGGAAGTGCTAAAAAGTTCAATGCCAGGTTTGTTGCTTGAGGCTTGTCTCAAAAGGAAGGTGTGGACTACAATGAGATATTTGCACCACTTTCCCAATATACCACCATATGTTCGATTATAGCCCTTGCTGCCTCACAAGGATGGAACCTACACTAGATGGATGTCTAAACCACCTTGTTGCATTATTCAATTAAAGAGGAAGTCTATGTAGAAAAACTCGAGCAGTTCGAATTTCAAGGTCATGACACACATGTATGCAAGATGAATAAATCCCTCTATGGATTGAAGCAAGCTCCCCGAGCTTGGTATGAGAGGATCGACAGCTATCTGATGAAGATGGGTTTTACAAGAAGTGAATTTGATCTAAACCGTTACTTTAAGTTTGAGAATGATAAACATCTCATATTCATACGTTATGTTGATGATCTCTTTCTGACAGGTCCAGGCCCTCTCATTCATCAATGTAAGAGGGATTTGGCTTCTGAATTTGAGATGAAGGACCTAGGATTGATGCATTGTTTCCTAGGGTTGGAGGTTTAGCAAAATCAAGGTGAGATTTTCCGTTCTCAAGGAAAATACATTGTGAAGCTATTTGAAATATTTGGGATAGTGGAATGCAAGTCCGTGACTACTCCGATGGAACTTAACTTCAAGAAGTTATGCGGAAGTGTTGTTGGGACTGATTTGGGGAATAATTTTGAGTATTGTCAACCCGTCTGGGCCCTAATGTTCTTGGTCAAATCCCATCCAGACATATGCTTTGCAGTGAATACATTAAATCAGTTTATGGTCGAGCCTCATCATATAAATTGGATTGCTGCCAAGAATCTTCTTAGATATCTTTGGGGAACAATCACCTATAGACTGAGATGTACTACTAGGAATATGAGGCTCAATAGTTATTCTGATGCTAACTGGGCTAGCACTATGGTGGATCATAAGAGCACATTGGGATGTTTCTTCTCACTATGTTCTGCTTCAATATCCTGGATGATAAGGAAGTAGGAATCAATTTCTTTAAGCACTATTGAGGCTAAATATATTGTTGCTAGTATGGCCTCCTATGAAGTTGTTTGGTTGAGGAAGCTATTTATTGAGATGTTTGGGCATGTGGTGGATACCATCATAATCTATTGAGACAGCCAAAGTGGGATTCACCTTTTTGAGAAACTCGTGTTTCATGACTACTCCAATCATATTGATTTTAGGTACCACTTTATCCAAGATATGGTACAATGGGGAAAAATAAGGCTTTATCACATTTAGACTGATAATGATGTCACAGATATTCTTATAAAGACCCTGGGTAAGGTCAAATTATTAAACTTCCGTGAATGACTTCGAGTCATGGAGAGAGCCTCTTATGATGGTCTCATTTGAGTTGGATATTGAGATTTGGGTGCTCCGGGGGGATTAGGGTACTTCTTGGAGTGATGAGCGACCATAGGGTGAGTGGTTCACCTTCCCCTAGTGGTGTGCGATGTACAGGGTGATTAGTTCACCTTCCCCTGTGATACCCCATGATGGTTGAGATATACATAGGATGAGTGGTTCACCTTATCCTATGGCATATGAGCAAGATGAGTGATTCACCTTCTCTTGCTAATACATCCTACCCATGTAGTTCGAGACTAATGGGAATTACCTCTCATTTGGCCAATGGGTAGGGAAATTAGGATAGAAACCATAGTACTACCGATGGATGCATCATGTACTACCATACTCCCTATGCTGAGATGTTTGATATTGATCTGGGACCAATGAAGATTAACTTCAGGTTAGTGGAGAGTGGTATGGTACACTCTTGATCATAGGATATTGACTTCGGGTCATTCGAGAATGGTATAAGACATTCTCGATCATTTCTTCTTCATTATTTCTTCATGGTTCAGTAGTGTAGAGCATAGCATAGTATAATAGGGATGTTAGAGATGGTATAGATTGACAGATGGATTTATTCTTAGTGGAGAGGGAGTGTTAAATTTGGAAACTAGGGAAAAAATGTCCACCTTGGATAGCTCATGTGACATAGCTAATACTTTTATTGGATTCCTCTTTTCGAGAGGTGTATGATTGATCTAACGATTATCTCATTCTGACATGTGCAAATGGAATTATGAATTTATTTCGCTTATGGACAAATTTTCAATGTCGGCCAACAAACTAATGTAGGCTCAAAAGCCCAAAGAGATGTATTTTCATCCTCAAAGTTGCATATAAATAGAAGTTGCATGTACCTCATTTGGACACAAATCAAGCACTTGTCTTTCTTTCTCCTCTCCTCATTCATTCATACAACAAGCAGGAGAAATTGTTGGGAGCTAAACTTGAATTTTTTTACTTACCTTTTTACCATATTTTCCTTCACATTTACACTCCTAAGTAAGTCATTTTATATCCTAAATCATGCAGGTATATCTCTAATCATTTCTTTATGAATTAATTAATTACTGAAGCATAGTCAAGGGGATTATGACCAAAGTGCTTGCTAAACTTCATTCTCGGCTACTTGGGATTCTGGTTTTGGATCTTCATCACCAACATGTTCAATGATAACTAGTGAAGTTTGAGCATTCACCACCTGACCAGATCATAGATTTATCTCATTACATTCTATAGTGGAAATTCTATATGAAGGAAGGTTGAATGTGTCAGTCCATTGAGAACCCTTATTATTAGGATTTGGATTAGGTTGGATAGGAAGATGAGGGTGAGGAGGAGTACTGAAAGGAATGTTGGAATGCAGTTGTAACAACTATTGTTGAATAGGTTGAGGAAATCAACCAGGAGGAGGGGAAGGTCGTCACCAATTCTAAGACCATGAAGGGTTCAAACTAGACTAAGGGAACCAAGACTGCTAGGGTGGATATTGATAAAATTGAGGCCATGATTGTGGAAAAGGTACTAACTAAGGGCCCATATTTAAATTGCTAAAATACTAAGAAAGGTCATGAGACATACCTTGATTTGAGTTTGGTGGTCATCGTTGCCATGGTTTCTTAGAACCCATAAAGCATAGTTTCTCTACTCCTTCACTTGTTCCTTAGAATACTGCTTTTAGCCTAGGAAGAGATGGACATGTACTGGTGGAGTGAGCTTATTCACATATTGCACATGTCTCCACAGTATTTAGTGGAAATTCCTTTAATGGATGTTTCTTCATGCACTGAGGGAAAAATATGGCCATGGTCCTTTCTAATTCCATTTGCTTTTGTTTTTCCTGTAACATGTCCATATGAGAGGACAATGTACTTAGGATGTTGGTTTTCAAGTTATCCAATAAGTTCCCAATTTTTTCCTTTGTAATCCCTCTGTTGGATGTTTTGGAAGTCTTAATCCCTTGCTTATTCCTTGTAGCCCCTAGTGAACACTGAATGAAAAACTTGCAAATAGAATCAAAGTCCTCCTTAGATATATCACCCTTCCCTGCTATATTCAATAGGTCTAGAGAGTCCTCCCTTAGGGCCTGGAGAAAAATAATTTTTAAGATATCCTTATCTATGTTGCTATGGTTAGATGTCTGTAAGGTATATTTAAAACGTTCCACACAATCCTCCATATTCTCGTCTTCCTTCTGCATAAATTTAAAAAATTATTCCTTTATGTCCGGGATTTAAAATAATCCTAGTACTTCTCTAGAAAAGCTTTCTTCATCTTGTCCCATGAGGAGATAGATTTCCCACCTAGACCCATAAACCATCGCAGAGTTATCCCTTTGAGAGTAGCAAGGAATATTTTCAATTTTTGAGCATCAAACACCTAGTCATATCCCCTATAGACAATATCAAATTTGAACAGAAATGTATCTAGATCTTCTGAGGAAAGCCCATGGAAGTTAGGCAAAGCGGTCAGTGGAATGGGCTTCATTGGCGCATCACCTCTAATGTATCCAATTAGAAATTCAATCGAGGAGGTTGGATGTGCCATGAATATTCTCCAATAACCACTCATAATTTCAACAGGTTCTTGTTGTATGACAACTAGTGATTGAGGTCACTTAACAACACTTCCCTGATCATGCGGTGACACAAATCCCTCAAATTTCCTTCTGCAGGTGCACTTGGATTGATTTCTTTTTTTGACCCTCTAATTTCTACTTCCTCTTCTTCTACTATTCAAGGGAGTACTTCTAGTTTCTCTGATTCCTTGCTCTCTACTTCTTCTCCTTCTGTCATTGAAAGGGTTGTCTTCACTCCCGAGGGTAATATTGGTTGTTCAACAAACTACCCCTTAGACTACATATGAGTCCTTATCCTAACAATGACTCATGAAGATGATTCAGCTTCAGCTTTTTCAATGATTTCCTCGATGTAGGTGTTCCTACCAAAATCCTTCCTTCCTTTCTTTGGTGGTCCTCATCTGCCCCTTTTATTCGGATCTTTATTCATGCATTTAAAGCATTAAAAGTTCTCACAACTTAGGGTCTGGAGTAGGGTAAGAGACCTTCCCTCCCCGCAGCGAGAGAATGGTTTGGAATATAAAATAAAACAAAAGGAAATGTAAAACAAAGCGTAAGCTTGGGGCCTAGAGAAAGGTAAGAAAAATTCCTTCCCAGGGTGAGAGAGTGGTTCTTAAAAAAACAAACCAATCAAGAAAATTCTAGACTCAAGACCTGGAGTAGGGTAAGAAAACTTCCCTCCCCATGACGAGAGAAATGTTTTAAGAGAAAAAATAAAAACAAAATAAGCAGAGAAATCTTAAACTTAGGGCTTGGGGTAAGGTAAGAAAACTTCCTGCCCCAAGGCGAGAGAGTGGCCCCTACGCAATCAATCGAAATGAAGACAAAAAAGCCAAAAATAATAAAGCTCGAAACTTGGAGCAGAGTAATAAAAATTCTCTCTTGATCTAGCGACTAACATCGGTTGTGCTCTTGTTTCTTTGATAGCCTCCCCAACAACAGAGCCAAAATGTTGGTGTCCAACTATGAATAAAACTATTCAACCCTTTCCCCCATTAATTATCAATCCGGGATCTACTAGTTATTTCAGTGCTAACACGCAAAATATATGTAGGTAACAATTGTATAGCCGATAATTGATTGAGAATTCATCAACGAATAATAAAAAACTGTAACAACAACTCTAAATGACAATAGTAACTAATCTGTAACAACAACAGAATTGGTAGCAATAATTAACTGTAACAACGATTGAAATGATAGCAATAATTTACTGTAATAGCAAAAGAAATGATAGCAATAATTCATTGTAACAACAATTCGATTCACAACAATTACATCAAACCATCACAACAAGGAAAAGAAACTAGCAAACACTATCTCAGCAGCACCTGATCAGGAGAGTGGGCCCGACTCCCTAATCAAGGCTGTGATGAACTCACGAAGTCACAGAAAGATCAGAAAATATGTAAATTTCATTAATGTAAAAGTTTCTATTACAAATCTCAATTCTCTTGTCTCCAACACCCTGTTTCAAACTCTCTATCCTTTCTTATAAAATAATAGTTCCCGAGATTAAGGTAACTATCAACTGCGATTTACATGAAGGTCGTAATAAGCCCAAAACAGAATACAAAAGATAAAAAGAGGAAGTCTGGATCGGTTCTGCCATTACAACTATAGTTCGATAGTAGCTCTACCAGCTCGACGTGTAAACTTAGCCATTTGACTTGGAAATCTGGACATAAGATGAAGTTTAGCAAGCACTTTGGTCATAATCCCCTTGACTATGCTTCAGTAATTAATTAATTCATAAAGAAATGATTAGAGATATACCTGCATGATTTAGGATATAAAATGACTTACTTAGGAGTGTAAATGTGAAGGAAAATATGGTAAAAAGGTAAGTAAAAAAATTCAAGTTTAGCTCCCAACAATTTCTCCTGCTTGTTGTATGAATGAATGAGGAGAGGAGAAAGAAAGACAAGTGCTTGATTTGTGTCCAAATGAGGTACATGCAACTTCTATTTATATGCAACTTTGAGGATGAAAATACATCTCTTTGGGCTTTTGAGCCTACATTAGTTTGTTGGCCGACATTGAAAATTTGTCCATAAGCGAAATAAATTCATAATTCCATTTGCACATGTCAGAATGAGATAATCGTTAGATCAATCATACACCTCTCGAAAAGAGGAATCCAATAAAAGTATTAGCTATGTCACATGAGCTATCCAAGGTGGACATTTTTTCCCTAGTTTCCAAATTTAACACTCCCTCTCCACTAAGAATAAATCCATCTGTCAATCTATACCATCTCTAACATCCCTATTATACTATGCTATGCTCTACACTACTGAACCATGAAGAAATAATGAAGAAGAAATGATCGAGAATGTCTTATACCATTCTCGAATGACCCGAAGTCAATATCCTATGATCAAGAGTGTACCATACCACTCTCCACTAACCTGAAGTTAATCTTCATTGGTCCCAGATCAATATCAAACATCTCAGCATAGGGAGTATGGTAGTACATGATGCATCCATCGGTAGTACTATGGTTTCTATCCTAATTTCCCTACCCATTGGCCAAATGAGAGGTAATTCCCATTAGTCTCGAACTACATGGGTAGGATGTATTAGCAAGAGAAGGTGAATCACTCATCTTGCTCATATGCCATAGGATAAGGTGAACCACTCATCCTATGTATATCTCAACCATCATGGGGTATCACAGGGGAAGGTGAACTAATCACCCTGTACATCGCACACCACTAGGGGAAGGTGAACCACTCACCCTATGGTCGCTCATCACTCCAAGAAGTACCCTAATCCCCCCGGAGCACCCAAATCTCAATATCCAACTCAAATGAGACCATCATAAGAGGCTCTCTCCATGACTCGAAGTCATTCACGGAAGTTTAATAATTTGACCTTACCCAGGGTCTTTATAAGAATATCTGTGACATCATTATCAGTCTAAATGTGATAAAGCCTTATTTTTCCCCATTGTACCATATCTTGGATAAAGTGGTACCTAAAATCAATATGATTGGAGTAGTCATGAAACACGAGTTTCTCAAAAAGGTGAATCCCACTTTGGCTGTCTCAATAGATTATGATGGTATCCACCACATGCCCAAACATCTCAATAAATAGCTTCCTCAACCAAACAACTTCATAGGAGGCCATACTAGCAACAATATATTTAGCCTCAATAGTGCTTAAAGAAATTGATTCCTACTTCCTTATCATCCAGGATATTGAAGCAGAACATAGTGAGAAGAAACATCCCAATGTGCTCTTATGATCCACCATAGTGCTAGCCCAGTTAGCATCAGAATAACTATTGAGCCTCATATTCCTAGTAGTACATCTCAGTCTATAGGTGATTGTTCCCCAAAGATATCTAAGAAGATTCTTGGCAGCAATCCAATTTATATGATGAGGCTCGACCATAAACTGATTTAATGTATTCACTGCAAAGCATATGTCTGGATGGGATTTGACCAAGAACATTAGGGCCCAGACGGGTTGACAATACTCAAAATTATTCCCCAAATCAGTCCCAACAACACTTCCGCATAACTTCTTGAAGTTAAGTTCCATCGGAGTAGTCACGGACTTGCATTCCACTATCCCAAATATTTCAAATAGCTTCACAATGTATTTTCCTTGAGAACGGAAAATCTCACCTTGATTTTGCTAAACCTCCAACCCTAGGAAACAATGCATCAATCCTAGGTCCTTCATCTCAAATTCAGAAGCCAAATCCCTCTTACATTGATGAATGAGAGGGCCTGGACCTGTCAGAAAGAGATCATCAACATAACGTATGAATATGAGATGTTTATCATTCTCAAACTTAAAGTAACGGTTTAGATCAAATTCACTTCTTGTAAAACCCATCTTCATCAGATAGCTGTCGATCCTCTCATACCAAGCTCGGGGAGCTTGCTTCAATCCATAGAGGGATTTATTCATCTTGCATACATGTGTGTCATGACCTTGAAATTCGAACTGCTCGAGTTTTTCTACATAGACTTCCTCTTTAATTGAATAATGCAACAAGGTGGTTTAGACATCCATCTAGTGTAGGTTCCATCCTTGTGAGGCAGCAAGGGCTATAATCGAACATATGGTGGTATATTGGGAAAGTGGTGCAAATATCTCATTGTAGTCCACACCTTCCTTTTGAGACAAGCCTCAAGCAACAAACCTGGCATTGAACTTTTTAGCACTTCCATCAGCTCCATGCTTGATCTTGTAGAGCCATTTCAATGTGGAAATGAATTTATCCTTGGGTCTAGGGATGACATCCCACACATCATTTTTCATAATTGACTCATACTCTTTTTTCATAGAATCCTTCCAAACTTGGTGCTTCACATATTCTTTGAATGTGCAAGGTTGAGTTTGAACAATGGTGCTCATGGTAGTTAAGTACCCTTGGTACCTATTCGACTTCTTACTTTCAGAAAATGTCCCCCTTGGTGTAACATGCCTCTCACAATATTCAAAAGTTTCCCTAAGTCATGAAGGTCTCCTTTTTTAGGATGAGGGCACATGAGGAGGTGGATCAATGGGATCTATTGGTCCTTCATCATAGAGCATCATCTCATCCTACGGTTCTCCTTACTTTCATGTATCTACTTCTTTTTCCTTCCCTAGAATATGAAGGTTACTAATATTTCTAAGGGTAGCATCTTCATCAAAGGTTTCATCATGACTTATCTCCACTTCTCTTTGACAAGACACATAGATTCTATATGCTTTAGAAGTTTCACTATAGCCCACAAACATTCCTTTCTTCCAAAATACATCCCTTTGAGAGTAGCAAGGAATATTTTCAATTTTTGAGCATCAAACACCTAGTCATATCCCCTATAGACAATATCAAATTTGAACAGAAATGTATCTAGATCTTCTGAGGAAAGCCCATGG
>Ga0181473_100291_pt1 | contig 11500 bp, 13 predicted proteins | sample In2P11_FD_119089 | JGI IMG/M metagenome (GOLD analysis project Ga0181473, IMG submission 119089) | Clean room microbial communities from NASA Spacecraft Assembly Facility at Jet Propulsion Laboratory, Pasadena, California, USA -... ... | reverse complement strand
ATACAAAATTATTTTTCAATGCCCAATGTACAAAGTCTAGGAGCACAAAGCCCTCAAAGATTACCTATCTCCAAAAATGAGATAAAATTGGGTTGTGATTCAACATCCAACCTCCAAAAGCCTTTCATTGCACAATAATCCTTCAATTGGTTTTCAAAACAATGATAAAACCCTTCAAAGTGGGCCAACAAGCCCATAAGGGTATGACCTTCCCAAACAATGTGGTCCAATGAGTTCAAGAATGCTCCAAAAGATACCATCAATGGAATAGTGAGTGTATAAAAGAAGGGGAATACTAATCTTATAATGAATATTTTTAGTATGAGTTACTTTTACTATATGGTCACTCCCTTTATGAATATTTATTTATTTTGTATAGACTTTTTTAGAATAAATTTATAAATAAAATTATTGATGGTTTTTATTTGTAATTTTTATATAAATATCATTATTATTTTATTTATTGATTGGTAAGAAATGTCGAAGGGTTAATTACTCAAATTATCACAAAGCACTTAGTAAAATTAGAGGCTTTTGGTTATGAAAGTGAAGCTCATGACTATAAAGGTTGATCATGAGGTAAGATAAAGAGTTGATGGTTTAAAGTGCTCATGTTAGATCAATTCACTACCACTCGGCTCCAATGTGTTGCTCTTCCATTTTAAGAAATATGAAAAAGACAACTAGAAGGAACTCTAATTAAAATGATGTCAAAAAAAGATGAAAGGGAGAGGAAAAGTGATGCAGATATGGAGTTGAAGAGACAAGAACACTTGGCTTCTAATTGTTCTCAACAAGGCCAATGCTACCTATAAACCCAAGCACGCCAATAGAGAGTAGCTAAATAAAATTATTTTGATAAAATTGTAAATGAGAAGAGAACTAGACTTTATTGTAATTTTGGTCTTGCTAAGAAGTAAAGAATGAGTGCATAAGCATTCAACACTAGAGATTTTTTGGTACAAAGTTTTTATATTTATTATGGTTAATTGTTGTGGAATTGTGGGGTTTTTTCTATTTCCTTTAGTGCTACGATAATTAATTCCAACACCTATGAATTTTAATACTTTATCGATCCTTTACATTAATATATTTGAATGGATTGAATTGTTGGTTTGTATCCACAATGATATCCCTTTGTTTGTATTGTTAGTTGGTCTCCATAATGCAGTTGTAAGTTCGTATAAGTCATTGCTGAATGGTTTGTTGTGTGAACACTTTGCGCTGAGGTACTCTACAACCCAGCATGGGTGAGATGTTGTAGTGTTTGTAAATGAGTGTAAACATTTAAATGTTGCCTCAATATGGGGAAATGTTGTAGTGGTTGTAAATGAGTGTAAACATTTAAATATTGGCTCAATATGGGAGAGGTATTGTAGTGTCAATAAAATGAAGCATTAGATCAACAAATAATAATAATAATAGTAAAGCATAACATCCACTAAACTAAAAAAACGTCATAATTTTTTAAAAATAACAAATCGATTCAATTCAATTTATTACATTGTAATTTAATTTTTACACCGAGAGGTGCTCTCCATCCTAGTATGGTAGAGATGTTGTAAGGTAATGTAATGTCCATTGTGTTGAAAAATGTAACTAGGTTTAGTCTTCATAATGACATGTAATTATGATTTTATGTAATTGATGAAAAGAAGAAAATATTTTTCTATCTCATCAAGGTACACTCAAGTACTCAAGGATAATCTCGAAGGATATCAAAGTGAAGTCAATATCTACAAATAAGTATCAAAAGCCTAGGTTGAGGAAGAAGCCTACACCAGAAGAAGTCTTGGGAACCTCAAAAGACCACAAAGACCCTACTCAAATTGAAGGGATTTACAAATTAAAGTTTCTTGAATATTATTCATCCTAGAGAAGCAAAATCAGGGAAGTTTTCATCATCTTCAAAATTTCTAAGGCAATTTACTCTCGTTGAAGAAAGGACCCTATTATTGAAGAAGATCATCCTAGAAGCATCAAGACATCATCAAGAAGTCATCATTATCAACAATAACAACACAATGAAAGGATTTAAAGTGATCTCCTTCATTTTGGAGTCAAGGAACACTCTTGAAGAGATCTATCTTCATCAAGAAGAAATTCTCTATCATTTATATTTTCATCTAATTCAAGGAGGTGGCAAGTGGAAGAAACATCTTCTCAAGTAAGTATATTTATGTCTGAATTTGTCAAAAGGTTTTTTTGCAAGGAAATCAACAAATCGATTGGGGCTTCAAACAATCTTGCATGGAAGAAGAGGATAGATTTGAATCTCATTGAAAATGAGTTTACGAATCATGTCAAAGGATCTATCACCAAACCAGCAAAAGAATATGCTCAAGCACTTGCAAAGTTAATGAAAGGGGAAGTGAGGGCTCAAAGGATTCTCATAGAATCCATCAATGATCCCCTCATTCCATATGTATCTAAACTCAACGCCTCAAAATAAATATATGACAAAGTGGTAGAGTTGTTTTCTGTAAGCATTGTAGGAAACGTTATCTCTCAAGGTAAAGAACTCTACAAGCTAAGGATATCGAAAGAAAATACTTCGAGATATGGGAGAAATAATGTCTAACAAGGAGATGACCACTGTAGTACTCAATGCACTACTAGAGGAGTGGGGTAACTTTAATTCAACTATTCATGGGGGGGTAGAACTAATCCATTCCAGGATTTATGGTCACTATGCAAGATTGAAGAAACCAAACTAAAGGCAAAAACTATGTAGGATACAGTGAGAATAATCAAGCATATGTTGCTATGGAAAAGAGAATAGGAAAGTATGGGAAATTCGGTCCTCATTAAAAGAAGAAGAACCTCACTAAGGTTCAATGCTATGGATGTTAAGAATATGGGCATTATAAAAGAGATTGTCCTAAGCTCAAAATGGAAAATAACAAAATGGGTAGAGAAGAATCCCATATCACTGAAGAAGTGGAGGAAGTTGAAAAGAATAAGTCCAAGAAAGAGGAAGTAAGAGATCTCTACTGTGATTGAGATAGTCTTCCTCACCTAGTTCTTTTCAAGTTCTTGTTTTCAAGTTTTCTATTGTAAGATATGGCTATCATGAATCACTAAGGAAAATGATAAGATGCATCATGGCATCATAGAAGCATTAAAAGCAAGAGCTCATGATCATAGAGAAAAATAGTTGAAATAGAAGACTATGGAAATCACCTATGGAAGGATATAATTCTTGGTAACCTCATTAGAAGCATAAGCGGTACTTATGGGAAAAAGGAAAAAGTTATCTATTACAAATATCATCATACATCAATCAAAAGGCATCATTTGTTGGATGAGGATACTTAAGATTTTATGTTGGAATCTTTGTCGGAAGGTTCACCAATTAAAAGGAAGCAAGTGTTTTAAGAAAGAGTTCCAACTTGTGGAATTCATGGGATGATGGTATGATGATAAAAGAGGCGAAGCAGATCAAGGGATTAAATTTCTTTCAATCAAGGAAGTTGTTGAAGAAGTCTAGATGACCTAAAGGAAAATGAGGTATGCATGCTTGTATTTGATATTATAGAGTGATGTCATATGGTTGTAGGTAACATGCTCTATCTTGAGAGCATGATCAAAAGAAAGGATCTCCACCTTTGAAAAGATGAAAGAATACATGGGTCACACATTGCCTAGATGAAATTAAGACAATATGTCCTCGTATGAAATATGAGGTGGTTGACAAAATTGGAGGAAATATGATCGAAATTTCCTAGAAGGAAATGTGTGAAGAAAGAAAGGAAGAGATCGTGTAATATGAAACTATGAAAAAGGAAATAAACATCCAAGGACTAAAAGATTTGACTAGGATATCTCCATGAAAGGTATGAAGATTCTGATGAAGTCTGAAAAAGAAAGAGACCTTGACATTATATAACTTTTGGAGATTGTCAATGAGTATACAAGATGTTGATGTGAACTAGAAGATGTCATGATGAAAGACCATCACAAAGGTAATATTGATCTCATGTTCATTTATTATTTTTGAATGATATCTGAATGGGAATATGTAGGGATGCAAAGGGAAGAGCTATGAATATCTTCCACCATTGAGGTCCATGTAGTAGGATGAAATATCCGTAAGGAATCATGGCATGAAGAAGGTATCATAGCATGAAGGAAGGCCATATAGGAGCTAATGGATCAATTTCCAATGAAAGGAATAATGACATGACTGACTCATGGATGAAAGTGTTGAATGGTCTTTGCCCTACAAACAAGTCCCAAAACATGAATACTCTTGAATAAAGACAAGAAGTTCATGACATTGTGAGGAGTTCTTCAAGCAGTTGGTTGTCCCATCATCTCCACCTAAAGAGATGTTGTAGGTCCCTAATTAAGAGGGAGAGTGAAAACAAGTTTCTAACTTGGTAGAAACTTGGAAGCAAATTCCTAAGCAAAGAGGGAGCTTAGGTACATTCCTTCAGCATGAATGAGTACATTCCTTCATTGGAATAGGTATTTCATCCCCAAGTTGAGAAGGAGAGATTGACACATCATTCTTGTCTTCATTTGGGAAGACAAAAGGGAGGATTGGGTAAACATTTGGAATTTGATGCTCTTTGAGGATGAGTTAGGGCATCCAAGATAAGGGTAATTGTAGAGGACTGATATTCTTTGCAGACTGGGAATCCAAGATAAGAATTGTCCTTGTGGAACATACTCTAAGAGAACCCCGGTAGGGTATGTTCCGAGAGAGACAATGATGAGTGTGTCTATACATCATTGGTCTCACCAACATTGTGCTCTGATCTTGTGGAGAGATAAATTTGTTAGTCAAGGCCTTGCTATATGACAATGATGGTTGATATGATGCTATACAGATGGGTTACCAATCTAACTCTTCTGAAGAGAATTCTTTAGATTAAGAATGTCCAAGTACCTTGTATGGATTATCAATACCTCCCTAGTTAAGAGGGAGTGTTGAAAAGTGTAACTAGGTTTGGTCTTCATAATGACATATGTAATTATTATTTTATGTAAATGATTAAAAGAAGAAAATAAAATTATTTTTGTAATGCTTGTCTCATGGGTTTCATGAGCAAGGAATTTTAATATTATAGTTAAAGCTCCCATTGTGAGCTATTAGGTTTGGTCATAAAGTCATAAAGTCTATTAAGTCAATGTCAAGTGTTGAAGACCCATTTGGGTAATATACACATTTTAAAAGAGAATTTACCTGTGTCATAGACCCTCTAAGACCTTGTCACAAACACTCCTTGAAGTCAACCTAAGGATGATTCTAGAGAAGGCATGTCGGCATACTAGGCACTAGTTCAAGTTGGCTTATTCTTGGTGGAAAAATCGCTATAAATAGGCATCTCAACCTTCATTCCTGTGAAAAAATTATGGCCAGGGATAAAAGGAAAAAAAGATGTGGGAAGTTTGGAAGGAAAGAAGCCTATAGTCAAGTGAAGGAAGGAGAACCATCATCGAGATTATTTCATATCTGCTTTTGGGATGTCGCCTCCACACGCGCGAGAATCTAGTGATGTCTAATGCAAAAGAATGGTCGAGGTTTGCAAGGTCACTCTAGAAGCCGAATCAAAGGAGAAGACATTACATTCATCAATCTGAAGTGTAGAAGGAAGTCTTTCCATCCAAGCAAAGTGGTAACAAGGTGAAAATGTTGATCAACATCCATCACATGTGTTGCATCTAGGGTTTCTGAAGAGGTCGAGGATTGTAGTTCTAATCCAAGAAGTCCAGATCTGAAGGATAGCCGAGAAGGATGGAGAAGCAAGTAGTTTGACCATTGTTGACTCCAGAAAGAATAGGTTAAACTAAATAGGTCTTGGGACTTGGTCTTGGAGAGGTTAAATAGGTCAAGGGTCTTGGTCTTGGTATTTGTCAATTGAAGTCTCTATAAGAAGAAGAATTCGTTTGGGTTTTCCTCTCAAGTCAGAGAGGTTTTTGCCTTGGTTGATCGCCTACATTTTGTGTCTCTTTTATCTTTATTGTTTATGCATTGGTAGTTGTTTGATGAAGAAGAACACTATAATAATCTAAGTAAAGAGAAGATCCTAATCTAAAATGCATGCACAAGCAGTTATCATTAGAAAATAAATCACCTAATTATTATGCCCTAGATTTCTTAACACGGTGAACATTTTAACTCAATTAAAGTAAAATAAAATTGAAAATAAAAATAACCCTATAAAATAAAATAAAAATGATTGATGGTATTGACAAACGGTATTCATGTGGAGCATAGCCTATTTAAATCCGGGAGGAGTTAAACCAACCTAGATCCATTTTAACACCAGATCTACCAAGTGCCGAGAGGGATCAAATTTCTTTCACTCTAAAAGAGGTTTTCATCTTAAGATATTTGATCCCTCTCGACACTTGGTACATCTGGAGTTAACATGGATATAGGGCAGTTATAATAAAATTATTAACGATATTTTCCTAAATAAGTATCATAATTTACATATTATTTTAAAAAAATTTCAATAATAATGATTCCTATTTCACATCATATAATTAAATATATACAAAATTAATATATTTAAATAAATAGAATGTGGTATTCCATTAACATTTGAGATGGAGTGGATTCACTCCTTTGTTGGGCATTTCCACGACCTTATGATGATTGCACCATCATGGGCATGCGATATCGGCAAGGGTTCATCACAGTGTTATAAACAACTTAGCTTCTAGACTGCGCCTATACTCTTTTTTAAGTTAGTTACAAGTTCTTGTTTATTATATGTCAGGTGTTATGTGCGAAAACATAAACTTGAACATAAATCATGTAGCAATGTGATATCAACTTTAACCAACAAGTTGTGCCAACATAATATCAAGTAAATGAACATATTTATATTATATTAGTTTTTGTACATAAAATGGGAGGCTAGCTTAAGAGGGTTGCAACATTCCATTATAATTTCAGAGTAAAACAATTCTTTACAGCCTAAACGAGTGTGCCACTTGGCTTTCCCAACACAAAAAGCTCAATGGAAATCATAGACTACCTTGCTCACCATGTGTAGGCACATGTCTATGCACACTCCTATCTCTTGTTTCTTGCCTGCTTGCTACCTCAGAACACTATGTGATATAACAAACCTGCGCCCTATGAACTTGTCTTGCGACATTCCTTGTGATTATGTTTGCCTTCATGTCTTAACATATATTTGACTTGCCACATCATTGGAGTGCCCTATCCATGGGTTGACGCCCTCCCAATGTATTGAGCAGACATTTAAAATTAGATTTGTGTTCACACACCCACCACCTTGCCTTGTATGCCAAGAAACGCCCCACACAGTGCTCGAGTGCCCCACCTTAATGTTGTCACGCCCTTGGGTGCAGATGTCAGTGAGTCATGTCGATGCGATGATTGACGAGCCAACCATATTGCTTCTCCAACTCGCCCTCCACCCGAGTTGCGTGCTCGTGCACCCACGTAACGTGATTTTACTCCATGATTGTTGCATTGGTGCAAATCAAGCCCACGGGTCCTCAACTCGTTAAAGGGTCTCAGGGGCACCCAGTTGGGTGCTTGACTTGCCTTGGGAAGTGATGCCAACTCAGGGTCCTAATATCCTCCCCCACCTCAATTCATTGCCATCGTCAACAATCCTAATATTCGAGCTAACTCTGCCTCAAACTCAACAATCCCCTTCTTCCATCTCCACAACAAATCCTATGTTTCCTAGCCACTTTCCTCTGGTGCATTCTTCCACAACATAAAGTACTCTCTCTTCACGTCGCTCCTGACTCCAGTAGTTGTGAGGTCCAAAACCAAATCTAATCGGTCTATGATCAAGGCTAGACCTCTCAGTTTTGTTGCTCTCTTAGGATCATCTGCATCAAGTCTTCCTTTCTTTAGTTAATTCACATGGAACACAAGATTCTTGGAACAAATATGGTTTGGTAGCTCAAGTTCATAAACGACCTCTCCAACCCTTTACTTCACTCTTAACGAACCTTCGAACTTTTGTTGTCCCCTTTGGTGGTGGAATCTAATCTTTCATCATCCATAGAAAAAACATATCTCCAGCTTCAAAGTGTGTGTCCTACCTATCCTTATCTTCCCATCTCTTTATTATGTCTATTGCATCTATCAAGTACAATCATGCCAACTCCAAGGACTCTTCCCATGCTATCAAGAATCTCTTCACACGTGGACTCTTCACATATCCTCGTGATAACACTGTGTGCGATGCAACAAGCATATGTCCATTAACCAACTCAAACAGACTATACCCTATCGTTGAAATCTTCTGCAAATTGTAGCTAATCTGCGCTCTATCCAACAACTCAGACCAATTTTTCTAATCATCCATCACATAGTGCCTCAAGTAGTCCTCTAACAACAATTTAATGTGTTCGGTATGCCCATCTGTCTGTGGATGGTAACTCGAACTATGCAACAACCCCATCCCGATCAACTTGAACAACATGGTCCAAAAATTACCTGTGAACCTCGTATATCTGTCAGACACAATACTTAATGGAATTCCTCAATACTTCACAACATTTTTGAAGACTTCTCTGCTCCACACGACATCTTCATCAGAATGAAGACGACATAATTACAAAAATGATCAACAATGACCATGATCTCATTATACTCCTGTACCTGTGGAAACTGAGTAATGAAGTCCATCGAAACACTCATCCAAGGTATCTTCACAATTGGCAAAGGGTTCAAAAACCCTCCCTATCTTCCCTTGTCTTATTTTTCTTGCTGACAAATGATACAAGTTTGCACATAGTCCTCTGCATCCTCTCTTATCTTTCCCTAAAAGTATCCTCTCTCCAATAGTGCCAGAGTGAGACACTTCCCTGGGTGGCCAGACCAAGGAGAATCATGGCACTCATTCAAGAGGTGCCTCCTAAGTTATGATGACTTTGGAATGTAGAGATAGTCAACACAGAACAAGATTCCATAATGCACAAATAAATTTCTCGGCTTCCCTTCCTTTACCTGCTTCATGATATTTTTCACTTGAGTATCTGTCTATAGACTTTCACAAAGTCTACTCTACAACTCCTCACTCATACGAAATTGAATCTCACTTGGTTCAACATGGACTTCTTCCTCCCCAATTGCAGCCAACTTTGCCTTCCTCCTGAGGGCATTTGCTACAATATTGAGTCTACCTGGCCTATACTCAATCTTAATGTCAAATTCTGCCATGAAGTCTTGACAACAAGCCTATTTTTCTGATAACTTCATTTGAGATGCAAAGTAACTCACTGTAACATTGTCATTCTTAACAACAAATAACTTCCCAATCAAATAGTATCGTAATACCTGTAAACAATGGATGATCATAGTGATCTCATTCTCATGAACGGGATATCATCACTCTCTTTCATGCAATTTCAACTCTCATATGCCACCATATGTCCATCTTGCATGAGAACTCCCCCAATCGAAAAATCAAAAGCATTCGTTTGCACTTCAAACGGTTGCTTAAAGTCAAGCAACTTAAGTATCAACACTGTAATCGTTCTTTTCTTTATTTCTTCAAAGGTTTCACGAGATCTTTCAATCCAATTCCATCACTTGTCTTTCTTCAACAAGTTTGTCAGTGGTGAAATTATCTTGGAACAACCCTCTACAAAACTTTGTTGGTAGTTTGCCATCCCTAAGAAAACCTTCACATCATGGACATTCTTCGATTCCTTCCAATCCTCTGTCACACAAACTTTGTTTGGATCCATTTGTATACATCCCTAGCCTATCATCTGTCTAAGGAATGAAATCTCAAATTGGGAAAACATGCACTTTGACTTCTTCAAGAAAAATCGATTCTTTCTCAGTGCCTCGAATACCAATGCCAAGTGCCTCTTATGATCCTCCATGTTGTTTATATAAACTACTATGTTTTCCAGGCACACCACCACAAATGAATCTAAGTATGGACACAATGCATTGTTCATCAAAGTACAGAATGTTGCAGGAGCACTGAACGGTCCAAATGGCATGATAAGGAACTCAAAGCTTCCATGCCTCATCACTATCGTTGTCTTCTTCTCATTGCCCTCTATTAACCATAATTGATAATATCCATGCATGAAGTGAAGCTTCGAAAACATTTGTGCCTTCACAAGCTTATAAAAAAAATCTACTGCAAGTAGAAGGCGATATTTTTTCTTGACTGTCTTCTTGTTCAAAACACGATAGTCACAACAAAACTAAAACTCACTCATGTCCTTCTTTTGAAACAATACTGGAGAACCATATGGGGTCCATTAAGGACGTACGAATCCTACATCAACCAACTCTTCCAATTGGTCCTTCAACTCTTCCAACTCCGGCCCAGACAAACAATAAGGAGCTTTTGCTGGTGGTTTCTTTCCCAACTCTAGCTCAATGTGATGGTCAAATTCACGTCTTGGAGGAAGTACTTTTGACAATTCCTCGGGCATTAGATTTTCATATCTGTATAATAAATCATAAATCTCAGCTGGAACAAGCATCCCCATCCCATCATCTTCCCCAGTCTCTCTAATTATGGTTGCATATGTCTCAAAATTTGATCTTTGCATCGCTCTACTCATACTTAGTGTAGAAACATGTTGTACCTTTACCTCCCTCCTTTGTCGATGGGTAGGAAAATTCCAAGTTTGTGAGCCACCAATCAAAAGTATGTCATCGCAGAAAAATATCACAACAATTTTGTTACCCTTCATAATGTATTGCCCCAATATCATATGAAAGTTGTTCATCTCCATCACATGAAATCTAAACAACCTTGCCAATATGAAATTCGAACCGACACATCACTTGCCAATCCCGACACTCTAGCCCTCAAGTTCACTGCCTTGAACTCCACTCGTTAAGGGGTGATTTTTACCCCAACTTCTTTTTCTAGACTATCATCACAAAATTATCCATGATCCATGTGTTGGGGTGTGTGTAGTTTCATTTAGAGGTAATCGTGGTAGTGGTTGGAATCTTGTGTCACATGAATACGAGATTGACCTAGTTGTTGATTCCTCTAGTCACAAAAAATAAACATTTACCTTTTGGTCCTTCATTTGAACTTTGATTAAAATAGTATATTTATGCCTCAATTTGTTCTCTTTCCCTTTTCAGTTATTGCAACAATATTTTACTTTTTTTTGTTGGTATCTCTCAACCCTTCTATTACTGCCCCTTTTTTTAAATCCAATTGAATGTAGAGATATTTCATACTAGTTTCATCTATGCTTTTCACACTAAAAGATTGTAATATCCTTTAGATATGGATCACTTGTCCTCCAAGTTACTTCACCACTACCCTGGGCTCTTATAAAGAGATACCCAACCTCATGGCCCACTTCTAGAATTTGGTCAAGTATTCTTGTACACTTTATTCTTGATCATGTGAAGGATTTTAGTTTTAGGAGTTGTCCCTCTTCATAGCCTATGGGATAGGATTGATTTCAATAATTTCTTGAACCCTCCAATTTTGTAACCATGGGATTTTCACCTAGCCTCAATGAATCTAAATAGCTAATAAAGTACATCTAAACATTT
>Ga0181473_100290_pt1 | contig 11510 bp, 16 predicted proteins | sample In2P11_FD_119089 | JGI IMG/M metagenome (GOLD analysis project Ga0181473, IMG submission 119089) | Clean room microbial communities from NASA Spacecraft Assembly Facility at Jet Propulsion Laboratory, Pasadena, California, USA -... ... | reverse complement strand
ACCTGGAATTGGTGATCAACTCGGTGCTTGCCAGTGTCAGAATTTGATAAGTTTATAGTCGATTTTTCATGTTTTCACTCTAAGAATCCAACCGTGTAGTTTGTTTCTCCAGTTGAGGTCTCCAATTTCAGGCCATCATCAGGAATCGAGGTATAAGGGTCATTTTTGTAAAGTTGATTGTAATTCATTTCTTTGATGCCACTTAATGAAAAAATGTCTCCCCAATTTGAGCAAGGCTCAGAGACATAGTCCACATTGGGTGAAATTTGTAATAAAATTGTTTGTGTGCCTTTGATCTCATGGTTTTTTTATGATTTCACCACTTCTTTTTCATGTGTTATGTTACTTGGTTAATATGCTCTTTTATATGCAATTCTGTATGCATCCTTGAAGTTAAAATATCAGGATCAAGTTTGGTATCATAACAAGTATTCTTGATGCATGTTGCATGAGTGAATGCTACATAGGAGAAATCTCCAAAGAGGAGAAGGAAAACTTGAATCCTTTGATCCCAAAGAGGGGCATGCACCATGAAGACGGAACATGGGAGATGAGGAAGCTCAAATTGAGGAAGAGAGAAATTATTGCAAGATCTTCTTCACCATGGCATAGAAAGTTGACAAGTTGTTTGTAGGGTATGAGAAGACACTCAAGCATGAGAAGAAATATCCAGATGACAATGCATCATTAAATAATGAAGGTGGAAGAGGAGAGACTCTTGAACCTCCCTGTCCATCCTCTAGTGACAATTATTCTTCTTATTCTTCTCATCACCCTAACAGGCATCATAGGAATACATCTAAGAAGCCATTTTTAAAGCTATATGTAAAGTTTCATTTTCACACATATAATGGAGAATGTAGTGTAGAGAAACTAAACAATTGGATTAGATAGATCGAAGTTTATTGTCAAATTTTGTAGATCAAGGAAGATGAGGAAAATATCTAATTAGAATCTCTTTGGCCTAGTGGCACCGGTTTCATTTGGTGGGATAAAAAGTTGTAAATATGCAGCAAAAACTTGGGTAATCTACTTTCTTCTTGGTCCAATTTTGTTTATTATTAAAAAATAAGTTTAATCCTTTGGGTTATCGAAAAAAGGATTTAATGGAATGGAAATATTTAAAACAAGGAAAGGGTCAAAATGTAAAAAGCTTCATAGGAGAGTGTAGAAAACAAGCACTAAATTTGGGCATTTCACTTGATTCACCAGAAACTATAACAAAGTATATTGGTGCTTTACATAGTTACATCATGCATTCTTTGTTATTATTTGAGCCTACTACTATTGATGTAGCCAGTGTGAAGGCCATTCACCTTGAAAACAAGGGAAAGAAAGATAAATAAGAGCAAGCAAAGAAATCATCTTTCAAATCTCATAATGGCAAGTTCAAAGGAAAAGGCAAGGGAAAGGACAAAAAGGTAGCTACAACCAAGAAGGGGGAAGGAGAAAAGCCATCTTGCACACATTGTAAGAAGGAAGGCCATGATGATGAAAATTGTTGGAAGTTCCATTTGGAGTTGAAGCCAAAGAGATTTGGTGGAAAGGGCAAGAAAAATATAGTGGCAACCACACAACATGACCTTAGATTCAATTCCAGTGATGAGACATTGATCACAACAATGGGAACACAAGGTACTCTTTCTCTTCATGTTAATGAAAATTATGAATCACATGCAAGAACAAGTTATTCAAATGATCCTCTTGTTAATGAATGAAAGATAATTGAGTTGTCACACATTAGAGTCATTAATGAAACATACTAAAGTGGAAACCTTGTTGGATTTGGGTTCACAAGAAAATTTGATTTCACAATCCTTGGTTAAAATGTTAGGATTAGAGACCAAGCCTCATCTGAACCAAGCATTGTAGAGCTAGATTTATGATTTCATCCAAAGTAGGCGATGAGGTTGATCTTGATGTTGTACCCTTGGATATTTGTGTTATTGTATTGGGGAGTCCATATTTGTATGACAAGAAAGTAGTTTTCTTTCTCCATGAAAATAATATCATCTTACCAAAGATGAGGTGGAATACATTGTTAGAGCTCATCGTGCCAAAGTCAGTGCCAATATTGTAAGTACATGTGATTAATTCCAACAAAGGATGCATGCACATGGTTGTAAGAGCAAAATATGTCGAGAAATTTGAATATTTTCAAGGTTGTGATCCCACTCATAAAAAGGAATTGTATGAAATTATTTCTAACTATGATGGGATTTTTCAGGAACCAAGTGGGTTTCCACCAAAGCATGAAATCCAACATGAGATTCACTTGTAGTAGGATGCTCCTTTAACCAACATTGGTATGTATAGGTTGTCAGCCATTGATATGGAGGAGATAAAGAAGTAGGTACAAGAATTGCTGAACCAAGGGGTCATAAGGCTAAGTTCTTCTCCATGCGGTTCACCTATTGTGTTAGTGCCAAAGAAAGATGGAACATGGAGGATGTGCATAGACTACAAGGCACTCAAAAAGAATGGTGAAGAATCGATACCCTCTCTCTTGCATTGATGATTCATTAAAGCAATTGAAAAATGTTGTCTATTTCACAAAACCAGACTTGAGAAGTGGCTATCATCAAGTTAGGATTACAAAACAAGATTTATGGAAGACTACATTGAAGATGAAGCAAGGGTTGTTTGAATGGATGGTAATGCCATTCGGACTATGCAATTCTATGACCACATTCATGAGGGTGATGAATGATATTTTCAAGTATTTTCTTGATGAATTTGTACTTGTGTATCTTGATGACATTCTTGTTTACAGCAGGACATGAGATGATCATGTGTGTCATGTTAAAAAAGTTCTTGATGTTTTGCAAAAAGAAAAATTTTATTTCAAAATTTATAATTGTAAGTTTGGGAAGACCTATTTGGTTTGCTTAGGTCACATTGTTGGAGGTGTAAAATTGAAAATAGATCCTTATAAAATTGATGTGATTGTAAAATGTTATAAACCCACCAAAGTTACAGAGGTTTGTAGCTTTTTGGGTGCAATACAATACTGGAGAAGGTCCATTCCCAACTTCTCCATCATTGCATCCCCTTTACATGCATTGACGAGTGTGAAGCAAATCTTTAAGTGGGGAGGAAAGCAACAAAAACTATTTGATGCGTTGAAAGAGAATATCAATATCGCACTAGTTTCTGCCTTACCAGATGTCCAATAACCTTTCAAGATTGAGACTGATGCCAGTGGATATGCCGTGGGAACAATATTGATGAAAAATAGGAATCTTGTATTTTACCATTAAGAGACATTCTCCCAAGATGTTGGGAGCTATCCAACATACGACAAAGAGTTGTATGCCTTGGTTCAAAGCATGAGGAAGTGGAATCACTATTTGATTGGCAAGGAGACCATCATTCACATAGATCACTAGCCCTTGCAGTACCATCAGTAGTAGACAAAGCTTCAACAAGCACATCATTTCAGGTGGATGGGATTCCTTCAGTAATTTCACTTGGTAATAAAATATGAGAAGGGCACCATCAATAAAGTGGAAGATATGCTTTCTATCCCTCCTCTTCCTACATCTATAGCAAAATGCCTCTTTTATTTTGAAATTATGCTGAACAATGTGTCGATGATGATGATTTTAAGGAGATTTATGAAAATATGACTCATGGATTAAAGGTGGACAATTACCAATTGTAGGGAAAGTTGTTGTATCACCTTGAAAAAATTTGTATCCCCACCAATGAATGAATACATGTAATCAGAGAGGCACATACCTCTCTTGTGTTAGATCATTCTGGTGTAGGGAAAAATTTGTGTCATTTGCAGAGGTTGTGTTATTGGCCTCACATGAAAAATGTTGTGACTCGATATGTAAAGGGATGTGTGTTGTGTTTAGTTAGCAAGCCCACTAATAGAAAATTGGTGCTCTACACACCACTCCATGTTTCAAGTCATCCAATTGAAAGTGTGTCAATGGATTTTGTAGGTAGTTTTCATTTATCTAGGAGAAAGCATGACGATTTTTATGTCATTGTGGATTGATTTATAAAAATGTGTGTATTAATGCCTTGTAAAATGCATGTCACTATAGAGCAGACTGCTCATCTCTTCTTCCAATTTGTATGGGTCCACTTTGGGTTTCCCATATCCATTGTGTCTGATCGAGACTCTCGCTTTCTTGGAGAGTTTTGGATGAGTTTGTGGAGAATGAGTGACACTAAGTTGAAGAGGAGCACGACATTTCAACATCAGACCGACGGAAAAATAGGAGTTTTCGACCACATAATGATACACTTACTCTAAGGCTATTGTGGATAGCATCCCAAGTTATGGGATGAGCAACTTCCTTACATACAACATGCATACAACTGAGCAGTGCATTCATCCACTTAGAGCTCACCGTTCAAGACATGATTTGGTTATTTGTCAAAGGATCCCTTAAACATGGTATTTTGGAGAGATGAATATTCTAGTGGGTAAGATGATAGCAACAAGGCATGGAATTTCATTCAATGAATTTAGATGATTCACCAAGTAGTGCAAGAGTAGTTGGAGAAAAGTCAAATCTCAATACAAATCCCAACATGACAAGCACCGAGTTGATCACCAATTCCAGGTTGGAGATAAAGTGTGGTTCCACATAAGCAAATAAAGGATGAAATGGGAAGGAAAATAGTTGCGAATAATCCGATATGGCCCGTTCACCATATTAGATACGATTGGAGACAATGCATTTTTTCTCAATTTTCTAGCATACATGCAGATGTACTCAATGGTGAAAATTGAAAAATTGAAGCTTTATGAGCCTTCATTGATCATGGAAATTGAAGAGGTTGGACATGTTGCTATAGTGGATGACTTTTCACCTAAATACTTGGACAAGATACTAGAGGACATCATTATCGACAACATGACTAGGAATTCACGATGGGAAGATGTGGAGTACCTTCGTATTGATTTCAAAGGAAAACATCCAAGTTAGGCCCAATGGATGGAGAAAGAGAAAGTGAGGGATAAGTTCCCTCACTTTCTAGTTGATTGATAAATATTTTGGCAGTCCAAAAGCTCATTAGTGGGGAAGAATGATCTGGGTGGATCTAGAAATAGAAGTGGCTTTGAAAATAGCTAAAAAATAAAAGTCGTCAGATGGAAGTGAAACTAGAACCAGATCATAGTGCTCATTTCCCTGATTCCAACATTGTGAATGAAACTCAAATCTGAGTTTGTATGCTCAAGTTATATCTAGTCAAAGTTTTGGTCAAACTAGGCCAAGTGGTAGTCACTAACAAGGCAACAATTTGGTAGAATCCAGGTGCATGGAATCCAGCCACCAGAACGGGTGAATTTGTTACTTCCTTAATTTGTCTAATAACCCTTAATTTGCCACCCCCCAACGGTCCTTGAACAACAGAAATATAATATATATATTTAAATGGGGTGGGTGGACCACCCCTAGCTGACCTTCCCAACCCCTACTTGAACCCTGTCGAACTCATGACCAAACCAAATTTAAAAAAAACATTGTTGCATTTAAAAAATGGTTAAACCTTATATGGGAGGTGAGGGGATTTGAACCAGAACCTTCTCCAAGCTATGCATCACCTCCACCAATGGGCTAATGGCCCCACATTGGTGGATTCTCCCTTGTTCTTATATAAAAACCCTCAACTCATTTACCTAGTAGACCATAAGAGGGGGGAGTGACTGAACCAAGAGTGGAACCATTAGCGAGGGATCTGCCAAGATACTGAAAAGATTCCCTTATAGGGCCAGACGTGTCAGTGTCATAATTTGATAAGTTTATAGTTGATTTTTCATGTTTTTGCACTAGGAATCCATATCGTGCAGTCTTTTCCTCCAACCAAGGTCTCCATTTTTAGTCCATCATCAGAAATGGAGGTATAAGGGCCATTTTTGTAAAGTTGATTGTAATTCATTTCTTTGATGCCACTTAATGAAAGAAGGCCTCCCCACTTTGTACAGGGCCCTGTTAGTGTCAGTATCTTCACACTTCCATCAGTGATCAAATTTCTCTTTTGCACGCATATTAGGTGTCTCATCTGATCAGCTGCATTCCATTAAGTCATGGATCAACTGATGGTAGTGATTTCATGTCAATTTCCCTCATGAAACTCACTTGTTGACCTGTTCACACATTGTTTTCTTAGTCATTTACTATCATCCTGTTTCATTTCATTTATAAAAATTAGTTTTAGGGTTTAGTCTCATTAGGTCTTAGGGTTTTTCATCATGGTCATCCTAATTGAATAAAAAGGTCAGCAGGCACATGAGGAGGATAAATAAGTTTATAAAATCATCAATTTGCTTCTAATATGCTCAATAAATATTTTTTACCTCAAAACTCTGTTTTGAGGTGAAAACAAAGTTTTTCCATTATTGTAAAAATTTCATGTAATTTAAATGTTTCTATATGTAATAAGTATTCAATAGCTATTCTTGGTAACCTGCTGACAAAATCAAATTCCTGTTATTACAAAAAGTCAATGTATAAGTCCACATGCAAAAAGGCAAAAGTCAGAATGTAAGTGAAAAAAATCATTTTTGATAAAGCTGGCAAAACATTAGAAAAGTGGGTCTTGGTTAGTGAAAAATTAAACGAGAGGGATATAAAAGCCAATTCATGTGTTTTAAGTCTTCATTGTTTCAATTGAATGAGGCAAAGGGATAAAATCACGTTTTTGAAGAAGGAAGGCAAAATAGGGGAAAAATACAGTCATCTTGCTAGCGCTGCGCACCTGGGCCTTGGCGCTGTGCACATGTTGCAAATTTGTTGTTGTATTTTGGTCTGGCATTATGCATAGCATGTGCACTGCGCACCTATTCCTTGGCACTGCGCACTTGTTACAAGAACCAGAAGCATTTCAAAACAGCTCCAAACTTCCTAAAAATCAAATTAATGCCTGTTTCAAGTAAGTAAATTATTCCTCCTTGCTCAGGGAGGTTATGTTTGGTCGCTTGGATGTGTTTGGTTTTCTTGAGGGTAAACCATAGCTTAATGATTAATACAAACCCTAGCTAGTTGCTAAATCCTCTCTTCCAAGTTTTTAAAGGTCATTGCTCTTCTTTCTCACTCTATTCACATTGAGCTTGTCAAATCCAATTCCCTCTCCCTACATCATCAACATTCATTCCCCAAACCCCACTCCCATTTACCAAACCCTAGCCCTATACCCTATTCCCAAACCCTAACTCTCACATCCTACTCCTACATCCACTTCACTATCAAACCCCTTATCTCACATTCATAATACCATTCACTCCCCACATTTCCCAAAAGAAACCCTTCCTCCTAGCATTCAATTCCTTATACACACTACTTACCTCATATTTCAAAATCTCTTCATACTCATCTTCTTTCACTTGAAAATCCATAAGCATGGAGACAGATTCAGAATATGATAGGGAAGAGAAAACTCTCAGTGATTCTTCCAAAGAAGCTCATGTACCAAGAAAGACACACAAAGGGGGAAGATCATCTGGGAGGAGCCTACCACTCTTACAAAATTACTTTCTTGCCCTCTTGCTATAACTAGCTTTAAACACTAGTCTTCTTATCAGTTTTGTGAAATGGTAGAGAGGGTGAAATTTCATCATGAGCTTGCTAGGTTGTTTGTTCTTCATCTCCACAATGGCCAGGTGAACCTTGTTGGGGTTTCTTTCACCTTGACACCTGCCACCATTTTAGCAGCATCATGCATCCCTAATGTAGGTGAATAATGGAATAAGGGGCAGCATGTAGGTAGAGAACATTATGAGCCTTACATTAAGGTTGGATATCATAGGCAAATCAGTAGGGTTTTTCCTTTCAAATAATTGCAGAACACTTATGCTCCTCTCATGAAACTCATCATCAAGTATTTCACTTGTGAAGGAAGGTTTTCTCGCCTATATACATATTATGTTAGATTGTTGATGCATTTCACAAGAGTTAAGATGATGAACCTCCCATACTTTATATGTAGGAATATTGAAAAGATGGCTCTCTATGTGCAAAGGAAACCTTTTCCTCAACAATTCAACAACATTTACCACTTCTCACTGATTAAAATTATTGTCTTGCATCAGTTAAGCTTGCTAAACATACCATGGGATACCTTCATTGCTCATGAGATTTTCAAAGGCCCTCAGGTGATTCCATCAGTGCCTCAAGAGGAAGGAGGGCCATTAGGATAGCCAGGTGTTCATGAGACTGAAACTATAGGTGTGCCATGTTTATCACCTATGAGAGAGGCACTAGGAGGCTTTTTGATCTTACCAAATGAGTACTATCTCCATTAGGGGTGGAAGGAGTCTCGTTTTCTTCACCAGACCACAGGAAAATGTTATCTTCACCAAGGGTTAAAGGGTCTTTGCCTTCTTCTCTAGCTATACAGGTTGGCCAGCAATCAAAAAGTAAAGACAAAGGGAAACAAAAGATGCATGAGGAGGGTCCCACTAAAGGGCAAGGCAGAGATTTTATTTTGATTGAGGAGGATGTCACTGATTTGGGCTCTCAAAACTCAAAACTCAAGGACATGATTATCAAAGAGAAGGAGGTTGAAATACAAGCCTTATCACTTAACCTTGAGAGAGCCAAATGGATCATCAACTTTCTTGAGTAGGAAAACAAGCAACTGGAAGATAAGCAAGCTATTATGGAGCTACAAATGATTAGGGAAAAGAGGCAAATGGCAAAGAAGAGAAAGATCAAAATGACCTTCCTTGACAAAGAAATTGAGGATGACCAAGAATCATGGTTGGAGAGGGTGAAAATTCACCTTGAGAAGGTGCTTGAGAAAGCCAACAAAGAGAAGAAAATGTTGCGCCATATGGCCTCTAATTACTTAACCTGGAATAAAATTTGCAACATAAGGGTGAAGAGGTTAAAGGCTAATATAAAAAGAGCTTTGAGGATCAAAAGAGAGTAAGATAAATTCAAGATCTTGACCGAAGCATCATTGGCTCATCAAAGCACTTAACAAGGGTCAATCATGCCAAATTTCAAGAAATTTGGAGAAATTTTTCTCAATTTTGAAATTTTTAATGTAAACAATAGGTTTTTTCAGCAGGTGCGCAACGTCACCGGAGATGCGCTTTTGTTGGGGGCATCCATTTGCAAAAAAGTTTATATTTTTGGAATCAACATGGAAAAATATGGAAGCTTAGAAATGGGTGAGAATTTTGTACAAGTTCTAGGTCTCCTAAAGGGCCAAAAAACACCAAAAAAGTGCCCTCTCTACCACTTTTTTGCCACACATGAAGCAGTCTTGGGAGAATCAATTTTTGGAGGGACAAATGGACTCCAAATTCCAAAATTCAAGCTTTTCTAGAAAGTAGACTCATCAGGATTTACAATGAGCTATCTTGCACCTGATTTGGACTCTCGGAATCCTTCCAAAATTGGCCTAGAAAAAGCATGTGCATAGGACCAGTGGCACTGCGCATAGGATGAATTTTGCGATTTTTGCTTGATTTTCTAGATTTCTCCTAGTTTTCTCTACATTTGAATTTTTCTCTCTCTTGGTGAATTTAGCATGATAAATGATGTAATCTGATGTAATTATGTGTTATGAAACCAACTCACAGAAATATAGAAAAGATAGATGAACGCTTTAGAATTCAGCCTCTTCGAGGGGCAACCTCCTTTACATTACACAAATGAACGATTCTTGGCTGATACAAATGAAAAGACCTCATTTCTATATATAGGAGTATAAGGGGTCATTATATAATCAGAGCTGACATAAAAATAATAATGTAAGGGCACAATAATAACAATATGGGGACTACATGGGTACAACAATATAATAAGGAGGTTGTACTAATAACAATAAGGGGTTTCACTAGTAGTATAAGGGCCTAACATTATGGATGTAAAACACTTAATAGGGTAGATACATCAAGTCAAAGGTGGTTTTGAACTGAATGAATTGGTTTCCTTGGTTTTAGAGGCAAGTTGTTCCACTACCTATATTCCTTTTCTTAGTTTAGATATGGTTGAGACCACCACTTTTCTCATGGATTTGACCCTGATAGCTAGCTTGAGTAGTTTCATTACCTATATCATGTAATTTTTGATTCATTTGTAAAGGTTGGACTTTTGCAGAAGTGTTGGACTCATTGAACATTTTGTATCAGTAGTTGGCAAGGAATAAACCAGGATTCACAGTTATTTTTGTGGTATTCTTATGACAATGAGTTTTATGTATTGTTTCTTCTTTGTAATGAGTTTTTTTGATGTTTTATATGTATCCACATTTCTCTCTTTCTTCTAAACTAAATGAATCAAGGTGAATAGAAAAAATACATTAGATTTACAATGCTTTGTCTTGGGAATGCATTTAGTTTTCAATGTTTTCATTGTTTGAAGAGGATTCATAGTTTCTTGTTCCCTCATCAACTTCTCAACAGTCTTACTATACCATCCCAATCCTTTGCTAGTACATAAGCTCCTGTCTACCCTACCCCACAGAACATGATTGTATCCATGATTTAATTTCCCTGACCTAAGCTGCCTTCTCCAATTGATCTAGCAACCAAAACTTAAAATCAAACAAACTTCTCTGATCCATATACCTAGCCTAACATCAACATTCATTTCAGTCATCTCAAGCCCTAGTTGCCATAATCTAATTGAGATTGACAAGGAGAGAGCCCTCTCCCGACCTGGTAGGGCTAACTACCAGGTTAAGCATGGTTTGATGTTAACCTAGACTTACCTTCCTTCAGCCTGAGGTAGATCAAGGCACTAACAGGCTCGAAGACATAGCCCACATTGGGTGAAATCCATAATAAAATAATTTGTGTGCCTTTGATCTCATGGTTGCATTATTATTTCCGCTTCATTTTCATGTAAGTTACTTGGTTAATATACTCTTTTATATGCAATTCTGTATGAATCCTTAAAGTTAAAAGATATGGATCACCTTAGTTTGGTTACTCACACACATTTTGTAATTTCCTTACCTTGGAACTACATGGGTGACATACCATGTCATGTCATGCCATCACATGACACATGACTTGGAGAAACCCATTTTTGGGTGAGGGAGTGAATCACATGCCAATTTAACAACTTAGCGACACAAGTTGGATGAGACAAGGAGCACCACGAATGAATTGCAACGAGTGAGTCAATGGGAAAAAAGAAAACATTGATTAGTACCTCATACAAGATCATGTGGGGTGAGAAATCTAAATTTGAATTTTCCACTATCATGTGAGTGTGGGAAAAAGCCTACAAAGAGGGGCAAAATCAACATGACATTTGGTCATCTTGGAAACATGCAATAAGGAATTTAGATGGACTAGGTCTTGGAACAATGTGATGGTTATGTTAGCCTAAACAAACATGGAATGAAACTAGGGTTTGATTGCATGGTTGGCACATCATCTAGAAAAAATGAACAAATTCATAATATATCGCAAGTTTGACACATCACCTAGCATATGAAATGGCATGGGAAGGCAAAGAGATGCACATCCCAATCATCAAATTGGCTTGAGAGGTTGCACATGCCTTATATATATATATATATATATA
>Ga0181473_100236_pt1 | contig 11520 bp, 5 predicted proteins | sample In2P11_FD_119089 | JGI IMG/M metagenome (GOLD analysis project Ga0181473, IMG submission 119089) | Clean room microbial communities from NASA Spacecraft Assembly Facility at Jet Propulsion Laboratory, Pasadena, California, USA -... ... | reverse complement strand
CATTGCTCAGTCGACTGAGGCTCGGCCAATGGTGGTTGTTGGAACTGCATTGATGTCGCATAGGTTGGTAGTGGATCTTCAAAGCCATTGATGTTAGGAGAGGCATTTCGGAGGCTTCCATTGGCAGTTGGAAGGTCTTGTGTGGTTCCTGTTGGCTGTCGGAGATGATCTGACCTGATCTGAGGTCCGTCAATCTGCGCCTGCGGTAGTCGGTCTTCCATAGGTAGAACGAACTTTTCCCAATCCTCACGATTCCTGAGGCGGTACTCACCGTCCTCGCCAATGGCAAACTCGATGGTTCTGACCTGCTGGGCCATTCCGCACAGTTGATCGTACGACATCTGGCTGTCGCCAAGCATAGATTTAATGCGTTTGAATTCAGCAATAACACGAAGGGGTACAAAGCCCTGAGAGTCCATATGCTTTCTCAGGAACATATCCTTGCAAAGATTATTGACTGAGAAATAGTATTCCCTATGGTGGTTAGTGGAAAATTTCCAAGGAAGAATGCATTACTTACAATTGAGAGACCACCATGGAGAACAGAGCGAAACCGTTCAACTGTTCGTTATAGGGCATTGCACTCATGATGCCTCCTGACATTCCATTTGGCATCTGTCCGAAATTGGTAAAGGCCGTGTCTGTCTGGATGGGTGAAAGTGGCTGCGCAAAACCGGGTGCAGGTTGGTAGTATCCATTTGATAACATGGTCACTGGAATCGACTGCGATCTGTTGCTATTCCGGCTGCCACCAAAGGAGGCAGGAGTACCGAATGGTTGTGAACTCTGTCGGCTTCGCGGCTCGAATTGACCTCCCTGCTTCAGAGTGTCAAACCCGGTCTGAGGCAAAGGTGCTGTGAAGGATGGGTTGGTATTGTAGCCGGAGTGGTTGCCGCGACCACGGTACGTGCCCCGACCCCTTTCGGATCGCTCCCCTCGTCTCTCACTCCGCCAGTTCTCACTCTTCTGTGTGTTACTAGTACGGTCTTTCGTCCAATCACGACCTGGTGGCTTCTCGCCTTGCTCGTTCACATGGAAAGGATCGGAATTTACCCTGGCCGCTCTTTCGCGCTGCTGAAACTGTCCAGATGGGCTCTCTAAAGTTTCAGTACCTTGAACTGAGCTTGGCTCGAAATCTGGGTTTGTGGTCTTGTTAGTACTAGCATTTTGAGGCACATGTCGTGAGGGCGATCTGGAAGGTGCTTGTGTTAACGGCGTGTTAGCATTTATTGTGCCGTCACGGGCAGTGACTGGAAGCATCTCCACCGCAGGAGCTTCAGCACCCTTGGCAGTGCTCGTAGCAGGTTTTGGTTGCTGGCTGTTGTTATCACCACCTTTAGTAGGCACAGAACTGCCTCGAACGGAACGAGCCGCATTGTTCTTTCTGCCACGGTCCTGTTCTGAAACGGTTTTTGGTAACGGTGGAGGGCCCATACTGCCAGGCTCGCTTTTCTCGGCACTTTTCTCTCCTTGCCCATTGGCGGCACCTCGACCACGAGGTGTAGTTGCAGGTCGGCCACCTCTCCTCGCCGCTGGTAGCTGTGTCTCGAACTTGACGCTTGGTACGAATGGTAGTGTCTGCCATTTGTTCTTCCGATTAGATGCATTTGCGTCGATGACCTCCCCTCGTTCTCCTTTCTCCACAACGGACGAGCGTCTTCCGAGTTCGGTGATAGCACTTTCTGGTGTAGGCCACGATTCGGCATCCACAGGCGGTGGGTGTGAGGAAGACTTCTCGTCCTGTTGCGATGTAGATCTTGGTGATACATTGTTGCCTTGATCTCTAGCAATCCGAGCGTTTGAGTTGTTGCGGCCTGACTCAGCAACAGAAGCACCTTCATGGTTCGAGGATTTCCGTCGGGCTTCATCTGAGGCTGTCGTTTGAGGTCGAGATTTGGCTTGAGTACTGGTCGGAGCAGGTGTTCGTTGAGTAACCTGTTCCTTGAGTTTAGCCTGAGCAGCTTCTCGGCGTTGTTGCCAGAAATTGACGACTGGGATAGGAGCAGCCTTAAGCTCTTTTTCTGCTGTAGTCGAAGGTATCGATATCTTCTCCCAATCTTCGTCTCCCTCCTTGCTTTTCTCTTTTTCGTTGCTCGTAACTGATGCCTCTATTGGGGTTTCTTCATGTCCTTCTTCGGTGTCTTCCGCGACTCTTTCGCTAGCCACGGTACCATTGGCAGTAGGCGAGATTGTTCCAGCAGTGGCGTTTGGGTTGCTGTTGACTTCGTTGGTGGCAATGTCAGACTCAACGGCCTGAGAGAGAGACTTGCGAGTAGCAGCTGTCTCAACTTGGCGAGTATTTGAAGTGCTGCGCGAAGAATCTAGTTGTGTGGAAATATCGCGGTCGGATTTCGTCATATTACGTATCGACTTGCTGTGCGATGTTGCTGACTCGGACGGCAGTGTTGCGTCTCTCGAGGCACCATGCTCGGATGATGCAGAGCTCGTTGGGTTGGATGAGACATTAGGTGAAGGAGCTAGCCCTCTAGCCGCCTGTGCGTACGAGAACCCTAGATTTGACATGTTTGTGCTCCTTCGATAGTTCTGGTGTCACGGTACTCCGTTGAAACTTCTTTTCCCCCGAAATCCAGCCTCAGCTGGTGGTATTTGACGCGCCCAAGCACTGAAATCGTTCGAGTGGGCCCACACAACTTCGCACAATGGCTTTAACCGTCGGAGTGGTAGAGACAGTCGTTGTTGGCAACTCGAGGCGAAAGTAATTAGTAGATGATCGTACTCCGCTTCTCTGGAATCGTGATCAGAAGACCACTGTAGGTCGTTTGGTTAACTCCACAGTACTTTCAACAGATGTATAGCCTGGTGGGCTTTCTGACTACACTCTCTTATGCCAACCAGCACGGAGCGAGTGTAGGGTAAAAAGGTGTGAGAATGCCTGAGGTGCCGGGTTGGCTGTTTGCGCAGTGCGACCAAACAAGATGTAGACAAATACAGGAAATGCCCGAGGGGATTCGATCGATAGTTCGTTGTCCGTACCAGTGTTACAATTGTTTGGAGAGGATAGGACAAAGCACTTCAGCAATGAGATGCGAAGTCGCTTATGTGTTGGTTGCGGGAATTTTTGCAAGGATTGAGGATGCGCAGTTGGCTATAGTCTGCCTGCACGAGGTGAGGACCGTGACAGTCCGGTACAAGATGACTGGCAACGGGCACTCTCAGTCAAGCTCACACTCAACTTGCACAGGTCTATCTCACAGGAAGGGCAAAGGCAGATCGGTGCGATTGTTGCGATGTGATTGGTTGGATAGAGTCGCAACTTCCAAGCTTCAGCACCACTAAGAATTGCTAGAAAACTGTATACGCTGCAATTCCATCTTCTGTCAGTCTCTAATCTGCAGTCTCTACACTATCCTTTTCCTCTGTAGTATGCACTTGTGCACCCACCGTCTACTGTAGTTATGGTTGTGGAGTAGAGTTACAAGAATATACCACACATCAGCTGATGGATCGACAAGACCTTTAAACTAATGCAACTTTATCGTAGCGAAAACATCTCCACCCTGGTGTTTTGGCCCGGCATTTCGGTAGCTGCATGTAGTATGCGAAGCTAAGAAACTGATCAACCAACTTAACAGTTACTTACCTACCCATATGCACTACCATCATTCATCCTGTTTTCAGCCAAAGCCGTGCCTGCCGGATGAGGGCTGCTGAGGACAGAGGCTCAACCTTGAGTATCCAGCTCAGAATCCACGATTAGTCAAAGTGCTGAGCATTAAGATGTCTTTCAGCTGTTTAATGCTACAATTAAAAGGTAGTCCATACCTTATGATACGAATGTACAGACATGTTGGAATAAACTACATGTACTTTAATTACATAGTCAAACAAGCAATACTACCAACTTGGATGAAACCTCATCAATTGAAGGCCGGACTATGTCAGAGTACATATGTAGTAGTTTAATTACAATGAAAGTGTACATTTTCAACCTGAGCTGTGGTGGTATCACTATGAAAACGAACCTGTCTGTTCGTAGAAAAACAATCCTAGTAGCTAGTACGAAGCGTTGTACATGCTTGAAAACTTTTGCCCACACGTTAAATTCATTCTGATGTTCTGTGAATGTCTTGTCTCGCGCCGTGAAATGGTTTGCTCATATGCTGAAAGCCTCGTCTGACATAGTGAACGAAATGGTTTGCTATCCGTGATTGTCAAGCTCGTCTAAGCTGGTGTGAGAGGATAGTGCCCTCTCCTCGATATCTGAGTCGAGATCGGAGAATTCTGTAGTTTGTTTTGCTGGTTTTCGTTTTGAGCTCGTATCCTCAAGGGGCCTCTTTGAGAGATAGGTCGAAATGCGTCAGGGTAGATCGCACAAGTTATACTGCTTTTTTGTTGACCTGACAGCAAGTATTTCGCACCGACCACAGTCGTTGGTTGATAGCCAGCGTTGTAATGCTAACCTTCCCCTGATACAGCATTTGAGAGGTAGACAAGAGAAGTGCTCACACATCAGTCAAGTATAACTGAGAAAGTCTGAACAACACTAGCGAGACATCGTTAGGCTTACCCACAAGCGTTGAGTCTACCCGGTTAAGCACCATATTCGTTGTCTGCCAACGTGTCCGTGATTTGATAGTGTTTGAACTGATTGCACCTTCAGTCCAAAGGAGCAACCCAACAACTAATCAAGCGCCACGCTCTAATTCTGCCTGCTCCTCACTAGTGAGCAGGTCAGTCAGTCTTTTTCGTGTCTTCAGGTTGGTAGCGCCATTGCGCCAGGCAGCTCGCAGCTTGAACCACGTCGGTCGAGTGCTCCCTGTTTCGGAACGAGCAACATCGACGATATCAGCAGCGACGCGTTCTATCATAGAAGTCTTCGTGCTAAGCATCGCGTCATAGAACTTGACAAGATATTTCTTGCCGTTGTCGTTGCCCTTTACTTGGTCTTCGAGAGCCCACGTCTTAAAGTCCTCGTACATACCCACGTTGAATTGATTGGGTCTTGATAGAAACTCGGCCCAAAGAGGATAAAGCACACCTGTCGCCCCATCAAAATGTTGCTCAGCACGCTGGCTGAGCGCTTGCTCTCGGAGGACGAGGTAGTCTTCATGTATGTATCCAGGTCGCATCAGATGTGGTGGAGGACCCTCCTGGGTAAAGTAAATTGTCTGCTCACTTTTGCTTGACGTCATTGCGCTTTGTCCAAATTGCAGGCTGCGAACCCACTCGAGTCGCTCTGGACTAGCTGCACCACCTCTTAAACCTGATGCTGGAGCCTGTGCTGGCTCACCACCATTACTGGCATCATCATTACCCTCATGTTCAGGGTCTTTGACGACGACCTTGAGGGCCGCAACGCTTTCGTCCGGAAACGTGTTTTCTCTGTCCACTGTGCTTGACATGGAAGCGCGGTGGCCATTTGTCAAGCTTCCAAATCCTGGGTTGGGGTCATGACTAGGAGACTGGACTTTACTCAATGGTGATGCTGTGGAAGATCTACGTCCTTCTTCTTGGTTGACGTCCGCTACCTGTGCAGCCCATTGCTCAGTCGACTGAGGCTCGGCCAATGGTGGTTGTTGGAACTGCATTGATGTCGCATAGGTTGGTAGTGGATCTTCAAAGCCATTGATGTTAGGAGAGGCATTTCGGAGGCTTCCATTGGCAGTTGGAAGGTCTTGTGTGGTTCCTGTTGGCTGTCGGAGATGATCTGACCTGATCTGAGGTCCGTCAATCTGCGCCTGCGGTAGTCGGTCTTCCATAGGTAGAACGAACTTTTCCCAATCCTCACGATTCCTGAGGCGGTACTCACCGTCCTCGCCAATGGCAAACTCGATGGTTCTGACCTGCTGGGCCATTCCGCACAGTTGATCGTACGACATCTGGCTGTCGCCAAGCATAGATTTAATGCGTTTGAATTCAGCAATAACACGAAGGGGTACAAAGCCCTGAGAGTCCATATGCTTTCTCAGGAACATATCCTTGCAAAGATTATTGACTGAGAAATAGTATTCCCTATGGTGGTTAGTGGAAAATTTCCAAGGAAGAATGCATTACTTACAATTGAGAGACCACCATGGAGAACAGAGCGAAACCGTTCAACTGTTCGTTATAGGGCATTGCACTCATGATGCCTCCTGACATTCCATTTGGCATCTGTCCGAAATTGGTAAAGGCCGTGTCTGTCTGGATGGGTGAAAGTGGCTGCGCAAAACCGGGTGCAGGTTGGTAGTATCCATTTGATAACATGGTCACTGGAATCGACTGCGATCTGTTGCTATTCCGGCTGCCACCAAAGGAGGCAGGAGTACCGAATGGTTGTGAACTCTGTCGGCTTCGCGGCTCGAATTGACCTCCCTGCTTCAGAGTGTCAAACCCGGTCTGAGGCAAAGGTGCTGTGAAGGATGGGTTGGTATTGTAGCCGGAGTGGTTGCCGCGACCACGGTACGTGCCCCGACCCCTTTCGGATCGCTCCCCTCGTCTCTCACTCCGCCAGTTCTCACTCTTCTGTGTGTTACTAGTACGGTCTTTCGTCCAATCACGACCTGGTGGCTTCTCGCCTTGCTCGTTCACATGGAAAGGATCGGAATTTACCCTGGCCGCTCTTTCGCGCTGCTGAAACTGTCCAGATGGGCTCTCTAAAGTTTCAGTACCTTGAACTGAGCTTGGCTCGAAATCTGGGTTTGTGGTCTTGTTAGTACTAGCATTTTGAGGCACATGTCGTGAGGGCGATCTGGAAGGTGCTTGTGTTAACGGCGTGTTAGCATTTATTGTGCCGTCACGGGCAGTGACTGGAAGCATCTCCACCGCAGGAGCTTCAGCACCCTTGGCAGTGCTCGTAGCAGGTTTTGGTTGCTGGCTGTTGTTATCACCACCTTTAGTAGGCACAGAACTGCCTCGAACGGAACGAGCCGCATTGTTCTTTCTGCCACGGTCCTGTTCTGAAACGGTTTTTGGTAACGGTGGAGGGCCCATACTGCCAGGCTCGCTTTTCTCGGCACTTTTCTCTCCTTGCCCATTGGCGGCACCTCGACCACGAGGTGTAGTTGCAGGTCGGCCACCTCTCCTCGCCGCTGGTAGCTGTGTCTCGAACTTGACGCTTGGTACGAATGGTAGTGTCTGCCATTTGTTCTTCCGATTAGATGCATTTGCGTCGATGACCTCCCCTCGTTCTCCTTTCTCCACAACGGACGAGCGTCTTCCGAGTTCGGTGATAGCACTTTCTGGTGTAGGCCACGATTCGGCATCCACAGGCGGTGGGTGTGAGGAAGACTTCTCGTCCTGTTGCGATGTAGATCTTGGTGATACATTGTTGCCTTGATCTCTAGCAATCCGAGCGTTTGAGTTGTTGCGGCCTGACTCAGCAACAGAAGCACCTTCATGGTTCGAGGATTTCCGTCGGGCTTCATCTGAGGCTGTCGTTTGAGGTCGAGATTTGGCTTGAGTACTGGTCGGAGCAGGTGTTCGTTGAGTAACCTGTTCCTTGAGTTTAGCCTGAGCAGCTTCTCGGCGTTGTTGCCAGAAATTGACGACTGGGATAGGAGCAGCCTTAAGCTCTTTTTCTGCTGTAGTCGAAGGTATCGATATCTTCTCCCAATCTTCGTCTCCCTCCTTGCTTTTCTCTTTTTCGTTGCTCGTAACTGATGCCTCTATTGGGGTTTCTTCATGTCCTTCTTCGGTGTCTTCCGCGACTCTTTCGCTAGCCACGGTACCATTGGCAGTAGGCGAGATTGTTCCAGCAGTGGCGTTTGGGTTGCTGTTGACTTCGTTGGTGGCAATGTCAGACTCAACGGCCTGAGAGAGAGACTTGCGAGTAGCAGCTGTCTCAACTTGGCGAGTATTTGAAGTGCTGCGCGAAGAATCTAGTTGTGTGGAAATATCGCGGTCGGATTTCGTCATATTACGTATCGACTTGCTGTGCGATGTTGCTGACTCGGACGGCAGTGTTGCGTCTCTCGAGGCACCATGCTCGGATGATGCAGAGCTCGTTGGGTTGGATGAGACATTAGGTGAAGGAGCTAGCCCTCTAGCCGCCTGTGCGTACGAGAACCCTAGATTTGACATGTTTGTGCTCCTTCGATAGTTCTGGTGTCACGGTACTCCGTTGAAACTTCTTTTCCCCCGAAATCCAGCCTCAGCTGGTGGTATTTGACGCGCCCAAGCACTGAAATCGTTCGAGTGGGCCCACACAACTTCGCACAATGGCTTTAACCGTCGGAGTGGTAGAGACAGTCGTTGTTGGCAACTCGAGGCGAAAGTAATTAGTAGATGATCGTACTCCGCTTCTCTGGAATCGTGATCAGAAGACCACTGTAGGTCGTTTGGTTAACTCCACAGTACTTTCAACAGATGTATAGCCTGGTGGGCTTTCTGACTACACTCTCTTATGCCAACCAGCACGGAGCGAGTGTAGGGTAAAAAGGTGTGAGAATGCCTGAGGTGCCGGGTTGGCTGTTTGCGCAGTGCGACCAAACAAGATGTAGACAAATACAGGAAATGCCCGAGGGGATTCGATCGATAGTTCGTTGTCCGTACCAGTGTTACAATTGTTTGGAGAGGATAGGACAAAGCACTTCAGCAATGAGATGCGAAGTCGCTTATGTGTTGGTTGCGGGAATTTTTGCAAGGATTGAGGATGCGCAGTTGGCTATAGTCTGCCTGCACGAGGTGAGGACCGTGACAGTCCGGTACAAGATGACTGGCAACGGGCACTCTCAGTCAAGCTCACACTCAACTTGCACAGGTCTATCTCACAGGAAGGGCAAAGGCAGATCGGTCGTGTTGATGTGTGGATGATTGACGAGAGACTGCAGCGAGGATTGCTTTTGGAAGCAGGCGGCCGAAAAATCACAATGGTCAATGTTTCTGAGGCACTGCACTGAAGAATAATAAATTCCGAAGCGCCGCAGCGCACCCCACTGAATATCACACTTTTGCACGGCAGGTAATAAAAAATCAATTATCCCAGCAGCAATTATTCACTGCGGCTATTGCACCGTATTAGCTCTACCGAACCCGAGGCTTCACAGTGCACACGATTTTCTAGTGCATCTTCGATGCTGACTGTTTGACAGTGCAGCAAGCCTACTGTATAATATCCTTAGGTGAGGCTCAGCTAGATCTGCTACTCTACAAGTACTTAGTTAGCATGTTCACTTGCCAGTATGGACTGCTTATTGATATGGTCTATAAATAATGGAACAACCACACCATCGTTGAGATATCCGAACGAGCTATGAGTCCTTTTCTCTTTCCGACGTCCTGACCTCTTCATATGAGCTTTTCTAATTGGAGTCTTACGGTCCCTGTCTTCGGCATTCAGTATGGAGAAGGGTTGAGGTACTCAAACACTTTCCTAGACCTGCAAACCTTCGCAAGAGCGATTACAGTTGAACTTGTGATCGGAGTGTCAGAAGCAGGCCTGGAACAAAGCTGTTACACCACGCGTTTGCCACCTATTGCAGTACACTGTGGCAGATCATCTGAATGGTAAATGGATTGTTGCTACCGAGTATAGTGCAGTGTTATAGAGGTAGTACAGTAATCCGAGTTAGACTCCTGAAACCTCGGGGCAGGCGTAAATCGTCCAATGACTTATGTCGTATTGAAAGGCCATATTGAATTTTAGAATCACTGTCACATGCTGTGAATGTTGAGCACGACTAAGCAGATTAATATGGCCGAAATCTGGGAAACCTAGGTATGTAAGTCACGGACCCTTCACCCTCGCTCTAACTTAGGCCGAACAGTTCTTGGCGTGGCTACTGTATGTACCTTAACTCTACTACCCTTCTGACAAGACGCGTTGTAGCTCTACAAGAAATCTCTTGAGGTATGTTCTCCTTTTTGTTTCACAGATAGCGTCGTTCAATGTGTGGAAAGCCGTGTCTGAAAGTGCTACAGGTCAAAGGCTTCAGTAGAATGTCATTGACAAGCAGAATGAGCCTTAATCATGTCTTCCACAACTTCAGTCCCTAATCCGTGCCTACTCGCCATTCTTCTTGTATGCCAAACACGAGAAGGTTCTGGCCCTCAGCTGGTCTATCATTGGCCTCCAGACCCTCTGGCATACGATAGTCCTAGCAAGCGGCTACAGTGGGATACTGGTGATGATGATGACAATGACCCCAGCAGTGACTCGGAAGATTGTTCGTCCTCGTCCGACGATCCATATACTATCCCTCGGAACAAGCTTGATGTATCAGCGCGTGGAGTGAACTTAAGGCCTGATCAAACTTCTTCCGTGCGGTCTGACCAGGAAGATACCAAAACGGAAGGCAATATCCTGCTTGGCCTCGACGAGGATGGATTAGTAGGGTTGCTGGCACCCGATAGGACTTGGCACAAGCGCAAGTTTGAGTTGAGTATCAACGACCTCACATTTGTGGGACGTCCTGTATTTGCCAAACAGGACGGTCTGTGGCGCAGACCAAAGAGAACGAAACCAGCGCAGTCTGCAATTAGAGTCTCCGACACGGATACAAACTCCGAAAGTGAAGATCTGCCGACCACAGACGAAGACGGCACACAAAGAAGCACGAATGGAGACCATTTCCCGAAAAGCAAGCTTATCATGTTTCATGTTGTCTTTGTTATGAATCCACCTCCATTAGATCATGCACACCGAGTCAAAGAGATGTACGATAATGTGACCAAGAAGTTTTCGAAAGCCTTGAAACGTGTTCAAGCTCACAATGATTATGTTTGGAAACAAGCCGATGCTCTCGTGTCGAAAAAGCGCCAGTTATTGGCAGCTAGTGCTCGGTCTCGAGAAGCTATACTAAAAGAGTTGCTTGAATCATCATCTTTGGCAAAAGCCATGATGAGCGTTTTCAGCGCCATTTCTACATCCCGCATTGCATCCGTATCCCTCGGCCAGGACATCTTGCTGTCCTTGCAAATACCACCAGTGATCTTGACTCGGAATCAGAGTCATAAATGGACGTGGAACGCCGCTAAGCAGGTTCAGTAGTCTTGGAAGACTGGGCAAAGATGAAGGGAATTGTGCTTCATAGCTTCTGCAGGCTTCGCGAAGTTTTCGGAAATCGGCATTGGGCGACACAATGTAAGTGTCTCGCTGATGAAGAGGTGGAATCGCGACAGCCCTTCGCCAATAAATAAGGTGTCTTGCTAGGAGCTGCACATCTGCCAACGATATTTGTGCGGCGTTTGCGAGCTTAAAGAACGATTTCGTGGGCCGGAGAGCAGCAACAAATTTCGGTAAATGAGACGCTAACGGTCCTCCAGCAGACTGAGCGTCTTTCGCAATGCGTTGTGGTGGCGACTTTAGCAGAAGAGTGTAGCTCTTTGCGAGCTCGGTAGTGCTTGATGATGTTTGATTCTTCGTCTCCTCCGAGCTAGATGGAGTCTCGGTTGCAGTGGTCAACCAAAGACCCGGTGGGATAGGAGGTTCGGTGAGAGACGGGAGGTAAGACGTCGAGATCACTGGTGGTATTTGCAAGGACAGCAAGATGTCCTGGCCGAGGGATACGGATGCAATGCGGGATGTAGAAATGGCGCTGAAAACGCTCATCATGGCTTTTGCCAAAGATGATGATTCAA